>Ga0207703_10000595_pt1 | contig 36837 bp, 26 predicted proteins | sample KBSSwiS12_FD_184304 | JGI IMG/M metagenome (GOLD analysis project Ga0207703, IMG submission 184304) | Switchgrass rhizosphere microbial communities from Kellogg Biological Station, Michigan, USA - KBS Switchgrass S1-2 (SPAdes) (version 2) | ecosystem: Host-associated > Plants > Roots >... | reverse complement strand
CTTCAACTTGCCGGATCGCCTGACCTGCATGCGGCAACCTAGCGCTTGCGGCCCGGCTCGCCGCCGTGCGTTGGCGCCGACCGCATCGCGTCGAGCACCGCGTCGCCCTTCTGCCGCAGATGATCGCGCAGGATGCCCGAGAGGCGCCCGCCGTCGCGGGCCTCGAGCGCCGCCACCATCGCCGCGTGCTCGCCGGCGGCCTTGTTCCATTTGTCGTCGTCGAAGTTGGAGCGGAAGCGCAGGTTCTGGATGCGCAGGTTGAGCGTGGAGTAGGCTTGCGTCAGCTGCGAATTGCGCGCGGCCTGGTTGATGCAATCGTGAATGATGCGATTGAGATGGTAGTACGCCGGGAGATCGCGCCGTGCATGGCACGCCAGCATCTGGAAGGTGAACGCCTTGATCTGCGCGATCTCGTCGTCGGTGATGTGCCTGCACGCAAGTTCGCCGGACAGCGCTTCCAGCGCACCCATCAGCTCGAAACTTTCCCGGATGTCCTTTTCTGACAGCGCCACGACATGCGCACCGCGATTCGGATGCAGCTTGATCAGGCCATCGGATTCCAGCAGGCGGAATGCCTCACGCAACGGCGTGCGCGAAACGCCCAGGCGGTCGCACAGCGTGCGTTCGTTGAGCCGCGCGCCCGGGGCGAATTCGCCTTCGATGATGCGCTCGCGAAGCTGCTCGGCGATGGTCGCGGGCAGCGTGACGGACACCCCTGCCGGACTCGCGCGCGGGTTCCGCCTGGCGTCGGGGCGTCGCGGTGTCGCCGGCGTCCGCGCCGTACGGCCCGGACCGGTCGGGGTATCTTTCAGGCTCATTTTTGTATACCGCTCATCTGCCACCAGCGATTGCCGCGGTTGGCCGCCATTCCGATGCCGTTGATCATCCATCGACTCAACGTTGAATTTACTGAATTTTGTCCGATAATTGGCAGTGGAGCAATCCGGCGCACCGCATGCGGCGACTGCCCAGTTTAACAGTTGTATACCAGTGGCAGCGCCGGCCGCATCCGGGACGGCGGCTACAATGCGGCGGATCCGACTGACCGACGGCACGGGGTCGCCTCGCGAAACGGGGATCCGCCGGCTGCTTCGAAGTTCACGAGGAAACGCCCATGGTCGCCTCCATCGCCAAGCCTGACACCCCCAACCTGGTTTCGATCAAGCCGCAGATGCTGCATACGGCGGTCGTCGCCCAATTGCAGCGAATGATCGTCGAGGGCGTGCTCGCACCAGGCGCGCGTCTGAACGAACGGCTGTTGTGCGACCAGCTGGGCGTTTCCCGCACGCCGCTGCGCGAAGCGTTCATGGTGCTGGCGGCCAGGGGGCTGGTAAGCCTGCTGCCCAATCGCGGCGCCGTTGTGCTCGAGCTTTCGATCAAGGACATTTCCGAAACGTTCGAGACGATCAGCGGCCTCGAGGCCATGTCGGGGGAGTTCGCCTGCGCGCGCGTCACGAATGAGGAAGTCAACGAAATCCGCGCGCTCCACTTCGAAATGCTGGCATGCCATGCGTTGCGCGATCTTCCCGGCTATTACCGCCTGAACCAGATGATTCACGATGCGATCAACAAGGCGGCCCGCAACGACGTGCTGCGCCAGACGTACACGACGATCAACAGCCGGCTGCAGGCGCTCCGCTTTCGTTCCAACTTCGATCGCGACAAGTGGGATGCCGCAGTGCGCGAGCATTCCGAAATGATCGAAGCGCTCGACGCGAGAGACGGGCGCCGGCTCGCCGGTATCCTCAAGGTCCATGTCCTCAACAAGCGCGACTGCGTCCTCGCGCAGATTGCCGTCGCCGCGGAGGTCAACGCGAGGTAGCAGCATTGCACTCCCCACACGTTCAGACGTGCCCCGAAGACCCCGTTGGCGGCGCCAAAGGGCACTCGCGTATCGGGCGGGGTCGTGTCACCCTACCCCGCGCTTTGTATACGCATGCCCCCTGCCACGTTAAAACGGCCTTGGAGTGCCGCGCCCCCGGCAGCAGAAGCGACGTCGGCTGCGTCCACGGCTTGCGGCGGTCCGCAAAAACTGGATAAGATACGTTTTGTATACCAAGTGCGACGGCGACCCTGACGGCGCGACGTCGTTTCAAGTCAAAGGCTCGCCATGTTTCAACTCGATTCGCACCCGTCCGGCCGCCACTTCCTGCAGATTCCGGGGCCCACGAACGTGCCCGACCGGGTGTTGCGCGCCATGGACCAGCCGACCATCGACCATCGGGGCCCGGAATTCGCGCGGTTGACGCTGGAAATCCTGGAAGGCCTCAAGCCGATATTCCAGACCGCGGGACCGGTGATCATCTTTCCCGCCTCCGGTACCGGGGCCTGGGAAGCCGCGTTGGTCAACACGCTTTCGCCTGGCGACCGCGTGCTGATGTTCGAAACGGGGCATTTTGCGACGCTGTGGCGGGCGATGGCCGACAAGCTCGGCCTGGTCGTCGACTTCGTGCCTGGCGACTGGCGCAGCGGCGTCGACGCAGCCGTCGTCGAAGCCCGGCTGGCCGAGGATCGCGCACATTCGTACAAGGCCGTGCTCGTCGTCCACAACGAGACATCGACAGGAGTCACAACTCGCATTCCCGCCATCCGGGAAGCCATCGATCGCACCGGCCATCCGGCGTTATTCATGGTCGACACCATCTCGTCGCTGGCCTCGCTCGATTATCGCCACGACGAATGGGGTGTCGACGTCACGGTCGCCGGCTCGCAAAAAGGACTGATGCTGCCGCCGGGGATCTCGTTCAATGCCGTGAGCGACAAGGCGCTGGCGGCGAGCAAGCATGCCAGGCTGCCCCGCGCCTATTGGCGCTGGGACGAGACGATCGCGATGAACCGGCAGGGCTACTTTCCGTCGACGCCCGCGACCAACCTGCTTTACGGATTGCACGAAGCGATCGCGATGCTGCGCGAAGAGGGTCTGCCCGCGGTGTTCGCGCGGCACCAGCGGCACGCCGAGGCCACGCGCCGCGCGGTACGCGCGTGGGGACTCGAGATCCTGTGCCGCAGTCCGGCCGAATACAGCGGATCGCTGACGGGCGTGATGATGCCGGAGGGCCACGACGCCGACGCGTTCCGGCGCGATGTGCTCGCGCGCTTCGACATGTCGCTGGGCACCGGGCTCGGCCGGCTCGCCGGCCGCGTGTTCCGCATCGGCCATCTCGGTTTTTTCAACGACCTCATGCTGTGCGGAACATTGTGCGGCGTCGAAATGGGACTGGCGCTCCGCGACGTGCCCCACAGAAAAGACGGCGTGGGCGCGGCGCTCGCGTTCCTGCAGGAAAACGCTGCGCAGACAACGACAACGACGGCGCAACGACGCGCCGCATAAGCCTGGATTGCCGCAAGGCAACGACATCATTCAATTGGAGGAGGTGTTGCATGAGCCATTCTAGAAATGCTGCCGCAGGCGTCGCCCTGCTCGGCGCCATCGTATCCCCTGCTGCGCTGGCCGCGTGGGAGCCCACCAAGCCAGTCGAAATCGTGGTCGCCGCGGGCGCGGGCGGAGCTTCCGACCAGATGGCGCGCATGATGCAGGCCGCCATCCAGAAGAACAACCTGATGAAGCAGCCGATGGTCGTCTCGCTCAAGGGCGGTGCGTCGGGTGGCGAGGCGTTGATGTACATGAAGGCGAGCGACGGCGATCCCAACAAGGTGCTGATCGCCTATTCGCTGATCTACATGCTGCCGCTCGCCGCGAAGATCCCGTTCAACTGGCGCGACCTGACGCCGGTCTCCGTGATCGCGATGGATCAGTTCGTGCTGTGGGACAACACGACGCTGCCCTACAAGAATGTGAAGGAGTTCATGGCCGCGGCCAAGGCCGCCGATCCGCCATTCAAGATGGGCGGCACGGGCTCGAAGCGCGAGGACCACGTGCTCACCGTGTTCATGGAAAAGAAGACCGGCGCTAAATTTGCGTACCTGCCGTACAAATCGGGTGGCGAGGCCGCCACGCAGCTCGTTGGCAATCACACCGCCGCCAACGTCAACAATCCGTCCGAAAATCTCGAGGTATGGCGCGCCGGGCAGGTGCGGGCGCTGTGCGTGTTCGACAAGGAACGGATCGCCTACAAGACCAAGGTCACCGACACCCAGTCGTGGAACGACATTCCGACGTGCAAGGAGGAAGGGCTCGACCTGCAGTACCTGATGCTGCGCGCCATGTTCCTTCCCGGGAAGGTGACGGCGGAGCAGACGGCCTTCTATGTCGACCTCTTCAAGAAGGTGACGCAGACCGCGGAATACAAGGACTACATGGAAAAGCAGGCGCTCAAGCCCGTCTTCCTTACCGGCAAGGAGATGCTGAATTTCCTCGAAGAGGACGACAAGGTGAACAGCGGCCTGATGCACGAAGCGGGGTTCGTCGAAAAGTAGTCCGGAAGGCATCGGCACCTCCTCCACCCTTCTCCCCACGCGGGGAGAAGGCGTTCCGGCTTCACGCGCCTTTCACTTGAAAAAATTCGATGCCACCCTCTGAAACCGAGATCGTCGTCGACGATCCGACGGCGCCGTCTGACGACTCCCCGGCGGTGACCACCACCCGCACGGTCGAGGTGGTCGCGTATTTGCTGCTCGTGGCCTTCGCGCTGGTCCTGGGTTTCGACAATTGGCGTACCGGAATGGGATGGGCGAAGGATGGCCCGCAGTCGGGATACCTGCCGTTCTATCTGTGCGTCATCCTTGCCGGCGCTTCGCTGTGGGGCCTCGGAAGTGCATTTCTGAAGCGCAACGATGCGGCCCGGACGTTCGTCACACGCGATCAGCTGCGGCGCGTCATGCAGGTCTTCGTTCCGACCTTTCTCTTTTGCCTTGCGATGCAATGGCTCGGGCTCTACGTCGCAAGCTTCCTGCTGGTCGCGGGCTTCATGCGCTTCATCGGTCGCATCGCGTGGTGGAAGTCGCTGGTCACGAGCGTCCTGTTCGCGCTGATCATGTTCCTCACGTTCGAAGTCGCGTTCGACGTCATCATGCCAAAGGGTCCGGTCGAAGCCCTTTTCGGCTACTAGGGCGCAGATCGACCGCCATGGAAGCCCTGACCCTCCTCGCCCATGGCTTCGTCGTCCTGCTGACCTGGAAGACCCTGGCATTGATGCTGGTCGGGCTCCTGCTCGGCATCTTCGTCGGCGTGCTGCCGGGGTTGGGAGGACCGAACGGCGTCGCGATCCTGTTGCCGCTCACGTTCACGATGGATCCCACCTCCGCCATCGTGATGCTGTCGTGCATCTACTGGGGCGCTCTCTTCGGCGGAGCGATCACGTCGATCCTGTTCAACATTCCCGGCGAGGCCTGGTCGGTGGCGACCACGTTCGACGGGTACCCGATGGCGCAGCAGGGCAAGGCCGCGGAGGCGCTGACCGCGGCGTTCACGTCGTCGTTCATCGGCTCGCTGGTCGCGGTGCTGCTGATCACCTTTCTCGCTCCGCGGATCGCAAGCTTTGCGTTGCGCTTCGGGCCGCCGGAATTCTTTGCCGTCTACCTGCTGACCTTCTGTTCGTTCGTCGGGCTGGGGCGCGAAGACAAGCACAAGACGATCATCTCGATGGCGCTCGGCCTGCTGCTCGCCGCGATCGGCATGGATACCGTTTCCGGACGGTTGCGCATGACCTTCGGGTTCGATCCGTTGATGCGCGGCGTCAATTTCCTGGTCGCGGTCATCGGGCTGTTCGGCATCAGCGAGATCCTGCTGACGATGGAAGAGCGGCTCGCGCTGCGCGGTCACTCCGCGTCGATCAGCCTGCGCGTGGTCCTCAAGGTATGGAAGGAGCTGCCGCGCTATTGGGTGACGCTGCTGCGCTCGTCCGCGATCGGTTGCTGGCTGGGCATCACGCCCGGCGGCGCGATCGCGGCCTCGTTCATGGGCTACAACCTGGCCAAGCGTTTCTCCAGGGATCCGTCGAGCTTCGGCAAGGGGCGCATCGAAGGCGTGTTCGCGCCGGAAACGGCGGCGCACGCGTCGGGCACTGCCGCGCTATTGCCGATGCTGGCGCTGGGAATCCCCGGCTCCGGCACCGCGGCGATTCTGCTCGGCGGCTTGATGGTCTGGGGGCTCAACCCGGGTCCGCTGCTGTTCGTCGAGCACAAGGACTTCGTGTGGGGGCTCATCGCGTCGATGTATCTCGGCAACGTCGTCGGGCTCGTGATCGTGCTGACCACGGTGCCGATCTTTGCGTCGATCCTGCGCATTCCGTTCGCCGCCGTGGCGCCGATGATCCTGGTGTCGTGCGCCATCGGCGCCTATGCCATCCAGAATGCCATGTTCGACGTCTGGCTGATGCTGCTGTTCGGCGTCGTCGGCTACGTGTTCAAGAAGATCGGCATTCCGCTTGCACCCTTCACGCTTGCCTTGGTGCTCGGCAACCGTGCCGAGGACGCGTTCCGGCTGTCGATGATCGGCGCGGGCGGCGATATGCGCGTGTTCTGGTCGAATGGACTCGTCGGCACGATCACCACGCTGGCGTTCACCTTGCTGTTCTGGCCGTTGATCGGCAAGATTTTCGAAAGCGCCGGACGTCTGTTGCGTCCGGTCAAGACCTGACGCTCGCCAATGGACGCATCGATCGCCGTTGCGCGCGACGGGGCCATCGCGACCGTGGTCCTCAACCGGCCCGACAAGCTCAACGCGCTGACCAAGTCGATGTGGCACGACCTGGGCACGGCGATTGGCGCGCTATCCGCGGTCGACGACCTGCGCTGCATCATTGTGCGTGGCGCCGGCGAAAAGGCGTTCTCGCCGGGCAACGACATCGGCGAATTCGCGACCGAGCGCGCGAACAAGAGGCAGGCGATCGGGTATGGCGAGGTCATGCGCGCAACCGCGGAGGCGCTGGCCGCGTGCCGCCATCCGCTGGTGGCGCAGATCCACGGCATCTGCGTGGGCGGCGGACTGGAAATCGCCGCGTTGTGCGATCTGCGGATCTGCGGCGCGTCGAGCCGGTTCGGCGCGCCCATCAAGAACCTGGGACTGGTGATGGCGTATCCGGAAATGGCGCCGCTGGTGCGCCTCGTGGGGCCGGCGTTGGCGCTCGAAATCCTGCTCGAAGGCCGGATCTTCGACGCCGCGGAGGCGAAAGACAAGGGACTCGTCACACGCGTCGTTGCCGACGAGCAGGTTGCGGCGGAGGCGCGTGCCACCGCCGAGCGCATCGCCGAGGGCGCGCCGCTCGTGGCCCGCTGGCACAAGAAATTCGCGCGTCGGCTCGCGGACCCGAGGCCGCTGACGGCTGAAGAGCACGACGAGTGCTTCGACTGCTTCGATACCGAGGATTTCCGTATCGGCTACCAGGCGTTTCTGGCCAAGCGGAAGCCGAAGTTCGTCGGCCGATGAACGCGCGCGCGGACGCATCGGCCGCCGACAAGCATCCTGGCCCGCTCGCGGGCGTGCGCGTGCTGGAGCTCGCGCAGATCATGGCGGGACCCACGTGCGGCGCGATGCTCGCCGACCTCGGCGCCGACGTGATCAAGATCGAAAAGCTGCCGGGCGGCGATGATTCGCGCGGGTACCGAGAGCCTCGCGTCAACGGCGTATCGGCGCCATTCATGATGCTGAATCGCAACAAGCGGGGCATCGCGCTGAATCTCAAGCACAGCCAGGGGCGCGGAATTCTTTTGCGGATGGTCCGCGACGCCGATGTGCTGATCGAGAATTTTCGGCGCGACACGATGGAAAAGCTCGGTCTCTCCTATGACGTGCTCGCGCGCGAGAACGAGCGGCTCATCTATTGCGCGATCACGGGATTCGGCCGCGACGGACCGCTCGCCGACAAGGGCGGTTTCGATCTGGTCGCGCAGGGCTTTGCCGGTCTGATGGCGATTACCGGCGAACCCGGACGCCCGCCGGTGAAGAACGGCAACCCGGTGTCCGACATCAACGCCGGTATCCTGGCCGCGCTGGGCATCGTGGCGGCCCATGCGCATTGTCTCAAGACGGGGCGTGGACAGATCGTCGATACGTCGTTGCTGGAGGCTGCGCTGCAACAGACCTATTGGCATGCGGCAAGCTATTTCGCGACGGGGCAGTCGCCGGGTCCGATCGGGTCGGCGCACATCCTCACCGCGCCCTACCAGGCTTTTTCCGCAAGCGACGGCTTCGTCAATATCGGCGGCGCGAACCAGGCGAACTGGGAGCGCATTGCCGATGTTCTCGGCCATGGCGAATGGCGCGACGACCCGCGCTTCGCCACCAACGCCGCGCGAATGGAAAATCGCGAAGCGCTCGAAACCCTGATGAACGCGGTGCTGATCACGCGGACCCGCGAGGAATGGATCGCCGCATTCGACGCGGCCGGCGTCCCGGCCGGCCCCGTGCATTCGCTCGGCGAGGCGCTGTCGCATCCACAGACGCTCGCGCGCGGGATGGTCGCCGATCTGGTCCACCCCGATGCGGGGGCGACTAGGGCGCTCGGCTGCCCCATCCACTTTTCGCGAACGCCCACGCGCATCGACCGCCCTGCTCCGCTGCTCGGTGAACATACGCGTGAATTGTTGCGCGAGTTCGGCTACGCGGATGGTGAAATCGACATGTTCATCGACGAGGGGGTGGTCGCAGCAACCACGCCGTCTGCGGGGGACTAGCGTCACGAAATCATCCGTTTGGCCGCACCATCGCGGCCTCGACTTGCCGCAGTCCCATGCTTCTGTCATATTCGTGGTTTTCCGCAGGCACGAACCGTGCTTTTGCCGTTGCATGGACCGGCTTCGGCCCGTCTCCGACCGCCAATCGGGGATTCAACAACGCCAAGCCCCGCCTGAACTGCACAACTTCTCAACCTGACGCGGTTTAGCGAGTCGCCCCAGCAGGGCAGCGCACGCCCGTCGATCAACGATTCCGGGAATCCACGTCATGAGCCATCGCACCGCCGCCAGCGCCCAGCCCAATCTTGCCGAGCGCGTCCTGTTGTGGTCGTTCGCGCTCATGGTGGCGATGGCCCTGGTCGCGCCAGTCCGCGCCGCCGAGGTCATGATCGACACGCTCACCATCCGGTTGCGCGACGATGCGCTTCCCGCGGGAGCGTTGCGGTTGTCCGCGGCGCAGCGTGCCGCGCTGGGTGCCGTGCTGCGCAATTCGGTGACGGAAAATGGCCGCACGCGCGACGGCGCGCTTCGCTTGACCCTCGCCCATCCGGTTTCCTTCATGGAAGCCCGCGCCGCGATCAACCGGGTGCGGATGCAGCCCGAGGTTCTCTATGCGTCGGTCACGGCGTCGGACCAGGCAATGCTGCAGAAGGCGCTCGCTGCCGCGCCCGCCAACACCCCGCAGCCGATCACCCAGATGATCGTCAAGTATCGCGACCCCGCGCTGACCGCGGCTTCCTATCGCAACGGCGTGCTGCCGCCTGCGGCGTTGAGCCGATTGGCCCAGGCGACCGGAAAGTCGGTCGCCCATGGACGCGCCATGTCCGGTGGCGCGTGGGTAGTGAAACTGTTCCAGGCGGTCACGATGGCCGAGGCGCAGGCGCTCGCACAGCTGATCGAGGCCGACCCGGACGTCGAGTACGCCGAACCCGATGCCCCGATGTACCCGATGCTCGCGCCGAACGATCCCAACTTCGCCGTCAATCAATGGGACCTGCAACCTGCCGGCACATCGCCGGGCGGCGCGAACCTGCCGGCTGCGTGGGACATCACCACCGGCTCGGCGTCGATCGTCGTCGCGGATCTCGACACCGGAATACTGCCGCACCCCGACCTCGCCGGGCGCACGGTCGCCGGCTACGACATGATCAGCAGCTCGACCACGGGCAACGACGGCAACGGCCGCGACAGCGATCCGACGGATCCGGGCGACTGGGTCGTCGCCAATGAATGCTTCAGCGGATCGGCAGCGTCCAATAGCTCGTGGCACGGCACGCATACCGCGGGCACCATCGGTGCTGCGACCAACAACGCCGTCGGCATCGCCGGCGTCAACTGGGTCAGCAAGATCCAGGCGGTGCGCGTGCTGGGCAAGTGCGGCGGCACGCTTGCGGACATCGCCGACGCCATCGTGTGGGCGTCGGGTGGCTCCGTTGCTGGCGCTCCGGACAATGCCACGCCCGCCCGCGTCATCAACATGAGCCTTGGCGGCAGCGGAGTGTGCGGGGCCACCTACCAGAACGCGATCAACACCGCGTTGGCCAACGGCACCGTCATCGCGGTCTCCGCCGGCAACGGCAACACGCTCACCGACAACCAGCGACCCGCCAACTGCAGCGGCGTGATCACCGTGGCTTCCGTGGGCCGCAACGGGAATCGCGCTTACTACAGCAACTACGACGACGGCGCGGCGCCGACGTATGTGGAGATTGCGGCACCCGGCGGCGAGCAGAGCTTTTCCAACGATCCCAACGGCGTGCTGTCGACGCTCAACGCCGGCACCACGGTCGCCGCCGCCTACAACTACGTGTACTACCAGGGCACAAGCATGGCCGCGCCGCATGTCACGGGCATCGCATCGCTGATGCTGTCCGCCAATCCGGCCCTGACGCCGGCGCAAGTGCTGTCGAAAATTCAGACTTCCGCGCGCGCGTTCCCGACGGGCACCGTGCGCGATTGCACGGCGAACCTTGCCGCGGTGACCTCGACCATCAAGTACTGCGGCGCCGGCATCGTCGACGCTGCCGCCGCAGTCCTGTCGGCGGGCGGCGGAGCCACCCCCACGACGACCACGCTTGGCAGCTCGCCGAATCCATCGACGTTCGGCGCCAGCGTGACCTTTACGGCCACGGTGAATGGCACCAACCCGACCGGCACCGTCAATTTCAAGGACGGCGCCAGCTCGATTGCAAGCTGCGGCGCGCAGACGGTCAGCGGGGCCGGCAACAGCCGCACGGCCGTTTGCATCACCAGCGCCCTCGCCGTCGGCACCCACAGCGTCACCGCGACTTACAGCGGCGACGCAGGTAACCAGACGTCGACCAGCGCGCCTCCGCTGTCGCAGGTCGTCAATAGCGCCGGCGGGCAGACGAACGTTGCGCTGGCGAGCGTCGGTGCGGTGGCCTCGGCGTCGAGCACGTACAACGCCAACTATCCTGTCGCCGCCGTCAACAACGGCGACCGCACCAGCGCGAGCTGGGGTGCTGGCGGCGGCTGGAACGATGCGACCGTTGGCGTCTTCCCCGACAACGTGCAGATCGTGTTCAACGGGTGGAAGACGATCGACCACGTCATCGTCTACACACTGCCGGACGTCCCCGGCCCGGTCGAGCCCACCGATAGCACGACGTTCAGCCTCTACGGCGTGACCGCCTTCACCGTGCAAGGCTGGAACGGCGCGAACTGGGTGACGCTGGGCACCGTCACCGGCAACAACCTGGTCAAGCGCACGGTGAACTTCAGCGCGTTCACCACCGACCGCATCCGCATCAATGTCACCAATGCGTTGAACTCCTACTCGCGCATCGTCGAGATCGAGGCGTTCGGCATGCCGGCCGCAACCCAGCAGAACAATGTGGCGTCCGCCACCCTGGGGGGCGTGGCATCAGCGTCGAGCACCTATAGCGCCAACTACCCGGTGGTCGCCGTCAACAATGACGATCGCACCGGCGTCGCGTGGGGCGCCGGCGGCGGCTGGAACGACGCCACCATCGGGGTCTTCCCCGACTTCGTGCAGATCGTGTTCAACGGCCAGAAGACGATCGATCACGTCATCGTCTACACGCTGCAGGATAACTTCGGGAGCGGGCTCGAGCCCACCAACAGCACGACCTTCAGCAACTACGGTGTGACCGCCTTCGACGTGCAGGGCTGGAATGGAGCTTCGTGGGTCACGCTTGGCACCGTCACCGGCAACAACCTGGCCAAGCGCACCGTCAACTTCAGCGCCTTCGCGACCGACCGCATTCGGGTCAACGTCAACAACGCGCTCAACAGCTACTCGCGCATCGTCGAGATCGAAGCCTGGGGTAACTAGCACCCCCGGTTTCGCGCGATATTCGGGGCCACGAGGACGCCGGTCTGCTTCGCCCCGAACGGGAGGCATTCGCGTTGGACTTCGCGTCCGACGAACTGTTGTCGTCACGTCCGGGCGTTGCCGCAAGCCATGCGGACCTCCAACGTGTTCGCGGGCATAGGTATTGATGCGGATTCGCTCCCGTCTTTGCCGTGCTAACGTCCCCTGGTATCGAATCGACGAGCGCGCTAGCAGGCTGTTGAAAATCGCGCTCTCACTTCACTCTCGGCCTCATTGCGAGCGCAGCGAGAAATCCGCTTCTTCACGACTTCAGTGGGTTGCGAAAAACAGATTCCTCGTCGCTTCGCTCCTCGGAACGAGGCTCGGGAAGTTCAATAGCCTGGTAGGGACAACATGCACGCACCACGGAGCAAGTCGGGAAATCGCCTGGTCGTCGCCATGAGCATTGCGCTCGTGCTGCTCGGACTGGGGTGCCTCGCGCCGGCTGCCGCCAAACCGCCCGAGCGACCGAACATTCTGTTCATCGTTCTCGACGACGTCGGCATGGACCAGATGAAATTGTTCGGTTACGGCGGCGTCACGGCGCCGCGAACGCCGAACATCGACGCGATCGCACAGGGCGGCGTGGCCTTCCGCAATTTCTGGGCGATGCCTGAGTGCTCGCCCTCCCGCGCGCTGATGTTCGAGGGGCGCTATCCGCTGCGCACCCACGTGTACGACGCGATTCTCTCGGTCGACCTCGCCAACTCGCAGGTCTCGCCGTACGAGACGACGATACCCAAGGTACTCAAGCAGGGAGGCTACGAAAGCGGCCTCTTCGGCAAGTTCCACCTGACCGGATCGGACGTCAACGAGGCCAACAATCCGCTGGGTTACACGGCGGTTCACCAACTCGGCTGGGATTACTTCGCCGGGTGGCAGGACGGGGCGCCACATCCCATCGACGAGACCGCGGGTGGCGTTGCGCCCAGCACCGTCAGCTATCCGTGCGGATTCGTGCCGAACACCACCGAAGATCCGGTCAACGGCGCCGACACCGGGGCCTGCTATTTCGTCGACCAGGCGTGCTCGCCGATGAGCAGAACGTCGGCTGCGCCCACGCCCGGACGCGCGTGCATGGAGCGCGGCGGCATTTTCAGCCCGAGTGTGGCGTGCACGAGCCCGGTCCCCACGGCGGTGGATTTCACACTGCAAAACGGCTACTACGCGGGTCAGTTGATCATCAATCGACCGGACGGCTCCTATCGCGTATTGGCTCCGCAGGACCCGTCGGGGGCGGGACGCGGCTATCGCTCGCGGATCGAAAGCGGTCGCGCCATCGACTGGATCAACACGCGGCCCTCACAAAAGCCGTGGATGGCCACGGTCTCGTTCTCGTCGGCCCACACACCCTACCAGCAGCCGCCGACGTCGCTCATTCCCGCGGGCTCGCCGCCGACCGGAGCCTTCAACTGCATTTCGAGCGAAGCCGACCAGCGCGTGCTGAGCAACCAGATGATCGAGGCGATGGACGCCGAGATCGGCCGCGTGCTCGTGGACACCGGCATCGCCACGCGCAAGATCGATGGGACGCTCGACTATCATCCTGAGCAGTCCGGCACGATGATCGTCATCATGGGCGACAACGGCACGTATGCGCCAGTCGTGAAAGCGCCCTTCAATCCGCTGCGCGCCAAGGCCACGGTCTACCAGACCGGCGTCTGGGTGCCGCTGATCGTCGCCGGCCCGCTGGTGACAGCGCCGGGACGCGAAGTCACCGCGATGACGAACATCGCCGACATGTTCCAGCTCTTCGGCGAATTCGCGGGGATCGACGTCCACAAGGTGGTCCCGAAGTCGCGCCCGATCGACTCGGTCGCGATGCTTCCCTATCTCACGAATCCGCAGCAAAAGAGCCTGCGGACGACCAACTTCACGCAAACGCAAGGCAACATCAAGCCGGTCGGCTACGTCGTTCCGCCATGCGTGATCGCGTCGGTGAATACCTGCGTGCAGCTCTTCGCGGAGCAGTCCTTGTGCGCTTCGGAAGGCGGCGACTGGTGGGGCGCCGGCGGTGTGCAGGGTTCGCCGCAGACGGATTGCTGCGCGGTCAACAAGTACCGCCTGACGCAGAATCCGCCGCAGGCCGCCGTCGCGGTGCTGCCGAATTGGCAGACGGCGATGCGCGACGACGACTACAAGCTCGTCCGCTCCGCCACGACCGACTACGACCCGACCTCGAATAGTTGCGTGACCACCACCTCCACCGAGTTCTATGCAATCGACCAAAATGTGCCGCCAAAACTGGACAACGCCGACCGCAACCTGCTCGTAGCGCCGTACCAGCTCACCGGCAGGGAGCGCCGCACGCTTGCCCATCTTTCGCGGGAGCTTGCGCAGCTGCTGAATTCCGAGGCCGAGTGCACCGGCGACGGCAATTTCGACGGCGTGGTCGACGCGGAGGACATCAACCAGTTCAACTACTGGGCCAATGTGACCGGCCAGAAATCGAGCTGGTACGACTTCAACCTCGACGGGCTCACCAACCAGAATGACATGCCCTACATCACGTCGGGGACGTTCCCGCGCAAGTGTCCGAAGGCGATGGCGCACGCAACGCAATAGCAGGGTGATGAAATTGCCCAGCCTCATTTCGAGAAGAGAAGCGACGAGGAATCCGTTTTTCGCAACCCGCTGATTTCGTGAAGATGCAGGTTTCTCGCTGCGCTCGAAATGAGGCTGAGAGCGAGGTGAGAGCGCGATTCCCGACAGCCTGCTGGCACACTTATCACCCGCCGGCTCTCCATCGAACCAGCGGCGGCCAATCACAAACAGCGGGACTCTCACCCGGTAATGCGGCGCCGTCCTACAGCGATCGGCGGCCGGCACCATAAACTCCTGATCAAGCGCCGCGCCGGATGCGGTACGGAAATTCTGCAGGAGTACGCGTGCAACGCCTGGTCTGTCTTCTCTTCGGGTTGTCCGTGTGGTGCACGGCGAACGTGGCCCATGCTTCGTTCCATACGTTCACCATCGACGAAATCTACTCGAACGCGGACGGCACGATCCAATTCGTGGTGCTGAAGGAATCGAGCGGACTGAACGGCGAGGACTTGTGGGCGGGCCAGGCGCTCACTGCGACGCACGCCGGGCGGACGAAGACCTATGTGTTCCCGCGCAATCTTTCGAGCTCGGCGACCGCCAATCGCTACGTGCTGGTCGCTACCCAGGGCTACGTGGATGCCGCGAATGCGGGCATCGCCGGATTCGCCTCGGTTTTTCCGGACTACGTGATTCCGAACCAGTTTCTTCCCACCGACGGCGGAACGATCAACTACGCCGGCGTCGACCAGCTGAGTTACGCATTGCTCCCGACCGACGGGAGCCAGGCGCTCTTCACGCCGTTCTCGTCATCGCAATATATCGCCCTCAACATGGCGAGAAACTTCGCCGGCGTCGGGGCCAGCGTGCCGGCGCTGGCAGTGACGGCGGTCGAATATTACAACCCGTCGCTCGATCACTACTTCATCAGCAACCTTCAGCCGGATATCGATGCGCTGGATTCCGGACGGATCGCCGGCTGGTTCAGAACCGGATCCAGCTTCTACGTGTATTCCACCGGCGGGGCGTTCCTGAATCCCGTATGCCGTTACCTGATTCCTCCGCAACATGGGAACTCCCATTTCTTCTCCGCGTCACCAGCGGAATGCGCGGCAATCGCCAATCGGATCGGTTTCGATCCGAATTACAGCGGCTACATTCTGGAAACTTCGGCCGCGTTCTACGTGGAGCTGCCCGACATTTTCACGGGAGCCTGCCCGGGCGGCACAACCGCCGTCTACCGGCTTTGGAACAATCGCTTCGACTCCAACCACCGGTACACGACCAGCCGGACGATCAAGTTGCAAATGATGGCTCTCGGATACATCGCCGAGGGCTACGGACCCGACGCCGTCGCCATGTGCGCTCCCGTGTAGCGCAAACCCGCGGCCGGGCCGCCCCAAGGCGGGTGCCCCCTTCTGGGGGGAAGGGCGCCGCAGGCGCTTTCGGAGGGAACCAACCCGCAACAAGCGAGCTCAGGAAATCGCCTGGTAATAGAGGTTCTGCGGATGATTGGCCTGCGCAAAGAAGTACCAGCGCTCGGCCAGCAGTCCTGCGTATTGCATGCAAAAGGCGAGCCCGTACGCGGCGCGCACCCCGCTGCCCAATCCCGCGAGCAGCAACAACAATGGCACGGGGAACGTCAGCAGCAGGAACCCCCATTTGATCGCCCGCAGCTTTTCCTTCGATGCGCCGTGAAAGAACTCGCGGGTGTTGAACGAGCCGCCCATGAAGCCTTGCGCCTTCTGCACGATCCGGGGGTGCTTGATGCCGATCGCCGTCTGCAGCGATGACCGGGGCCTTAGCCGGGCATTGCGTGCCAGCGAAGCGACGCGACCGGCCAGAGCGACCAGCGTGAGCGCGATGGCCGACCTCGCATAAAGCCCGGTCGCCACCGGCGCGAGCCACGCCGCGAGCGCCGCTGCCAACGTGGTTCCCGAAGCGGCGCCGAGCAGGAAGAAATTGACCAGCGTCAGCGGGCTCGCCCATTCCTGCAGGAACTTGAGGCACGCGTAGATCATGCCGGTGCATACGAACAACGCGATGCAGGCGATCAGCGTGAGGAACCCGATGGATGGCGACGCCATCCAGCCGAACCCGTGCGCGGCTGCATAGGCGAGCACGCCGCCAATGAACACCGGCAGCACGATCACCTCGCGCGACAGCCACGACGTGCGCCATTTGGCTGCCGCGCGCCACGCGCGCTCGGGATGGCCCAGGTGAAAGAACGAAGCCACGAGGCCAAGGCCCGACAGCGCGGCGGCGGTGAGCGCGCCGATCGCGAAGAAGCGCGGCACCGGCATTGACTCTACGATGCCGAGACGCGCGCCGATCTCGATCGCGTACAGCGCGAGGAACAGGCCCTGCCCCGCGCCGATCAGCGTCGTCAGGAAGATGACCGAAAACGCGGGACGCACGCTCGGGGAATTCCCGTTACCAGGACGTCGTGTCGTCGAGCGAGGGCGCGTCCACCGCCGGCTTCGGCAATTTGCCGTCCTTCAGCAGTGGATTGTCGGCGCGGACAAGCTGCTCCGGTGTGACGCGCATCTCGGTCGTGCGCCGCGGCAGGTAGTGATTGGCCGGCCGCGTGCCCCACTCCGGCATCAACGCGTAGCCTTCGTGCTCGCGGATCGCGACGGCGACGTCCGACGCCGGATCGTGGATGTCGCCGAACAGACGCGCGCTGGTCGGGCACGCCATCACGCACGCGGGCTTGCGTTCGCTCTCCGGCAACGCCTGGTCGTAGACGCGGTCGACGCACAGCGTGCACTTCTTCATCACCTGCTGATGCTCGTCGATCTCCCGCGCGCCGTAGGGACACGCCCACGCGCAGTATTTGCAGCCGATGCATTTGTCGTAGTCGACCAGCACGATGCCGTCTTCGGCACGCTTGTAACTTGCACCGGTGGGGCACACGGGCACGCACGGCGGGTCCTCGCAATGCAGGCAGGACTTTGGAAAGTGGACCGTCTGCGTATCGGGATACTCCCCGACCTCGAACGTCTGCACGCGGTTGAAGAACGTGCCCGTCGGATCCTTGCCGTAGGGGCGGTCGTCCGCCAGCGCGCCGGCCGATCCCGACGTGTTCCACTCCTTGCAGCTGGTCACGCACGCCTGGCAGCCAACGCAGACATTGAGGTCGATCACAAGGGCCAATTGGGTCATCGCGGTAGTCCTGTGCCGGCCACGTAAGCGAGCCACTTTGGAATGACGGCCTGGGTTCCCGGCAACGCAGGCACGCCATCGAAGGCCGGAGAAGCGGTCGCCGGTTCCTCCGCACGGGCCGGCGCAATGCGCACGCGCACGTCGTACCAGCCGGCCTGGCCGGTGATCGGATCGGAATTGGAGAGGCGGCGATCGCTGCCCGCCACCGGCAGCTCATCGGAAATCAGGTGATTGAGCAAGAACCCGCGGGTGGCCTCGTCCGCATCCGGCGACAGGCGCCACGCGCCGGGCGCCTTGCCGATTGCATTCCACGTCCACACGGTGGAAGGCTCCACCGCCTCCGAGAAACGCGCCATGCAGCGCACGCGGCCCCATTGCGATTCGACCCACATCCAGCCGCCATCGGCGATGCCGTTGGCCTGCGCGGTGCGCGGATTCACGAACAGGAAATTATGGCTGTGGATCTGCCGCAGCCACGCATTCTGCGAATCCCACGAGTGGTACATCGCCATCGGCCGCTGCGTGATCGCATTGAGCGGATAGCGGGCGAGATCGGTCGCGTCCGTCTCGAGCGGTGCATAGTAGAACGGGAGCGGATCGGCGTAGCGCTCGATGCGTTCCCGCAAATGGGCAGGGGGTTGCCGGCCGGGCCGCTTGCCTTGCGCGGCGAGGCGGAAGGTCTGCAGCACTTCGGAATAGAGCTGGATCAGGATCGGCTCGCTGAAGCGGCGCATGCGCACGCGCTGCGCCCACTCCATGTAGCCCTTGTTCCAGTTGCGCATGTATTGATAGGACTGCGGCAACTGGTAGTGATAAACGCAATTGTTGCTGGCGTACTGCTCCCACTGCTTCGGGTTGGGCTTGCCCTGCAGGAACTGGTCGCCGTGTTCGCCGCGCCAGCCGGCAAGGAAGCCGATGCCCGAGCCCGGCTCGGTTTCGTAATTGACGATGAAATCCGGGTAGTCCTTGAACTTGCGAGAGCCGTCACCGTGGACAAAGGCCGGGAACTTGAGCCTGCCGGCGAGCTCGATCAACACTTCCTGGAACGGTCTGCACTGGCCGGTCGCCGGCAGCACCGGGACGCGCACCGAATCGGTCGGTCCGTCGAACTCTGAGATCGGCCGGTCGAGCATCGACATTACGTCATGACGCTCGAGGTATGTCGTATCGGGCAGGATGAGATCGGCGAACGCGGTGGTCTCCGACTGGAACGCATCGCAGACGACCAGGAACGGGATCTTGTATTCACCGCTTTCGTCGCGGTCGTTCAACATCCTGCGCACCTCGACGGTGTTCATCGTCGAGTTCCATGCCATGTTGGACATGAAGATCAACAGCGTGTCGATGGGGTACGGGTCACCGCGCCACGCGTTGGTGATCACGTTGTGCATGAGCCCGTGCACCGACAACGGGTACTCCCACGAAAAGCCCTTGTCGATGCGCACCGGGTTGCCGGCGTCGTCGATGAACAGGTCGTCGGGCGATGCCGGCCAGCCCAGCGCGAGCCCCGCCAGTGGCGTATTGGGCCGCACCGCGTCCGGATGATTGGGCGGCTTGGCGCTCGGCGGAATCGCGCGCGGGAACGGCGCCTTGTGCCGGAACCCGCCGGGCCGGTCGATGGTCCCGAGCAGCGACATGAGGATGGCGAGCGCGCGAATCGTCTGGAACCCGTTCGAGTGGGCGGCGAGCCCGCGCATCGCGTGGAACGCGACCGGATTGCCGGTGACGGTGTCATGGTTCACACCCCAGGAATCGGTCCACCCGATCGGCAATTCGATCTTCTGGTCGCGCGCGGTCACCCCCATCTCAAGGGCAAGCCGGCGAATCGTGCCGGCCGCGATCCCTGTGATCTTCGCCGCCCATTCCGGCGTGTACTCGCGCATCCGCTCGTCGAGCAAGGCAAACGCCGGCTTCACCGCGGAGCCGTCCGGGAGCACGTAGTGGCCGAACAGGCAGGGATCCGCACCGGGCGTGTGCGTCGCCACGGGACGGTCGGCCGCGCGGTCCCACCACAACTTGTTCTGCGGATACATCGCGTTCACTTCGGGGCTCGATGCGTCCTGCGCCAGCATGCCGAACCTTGCGCTCGTTTCGTCCACGTTCACGAGCTGGCCCGCATTGGTGTAGCGGACAAGAAATTCGCGGTCGTAAAGGCCGGTGGCGATCAGCTCGTGGATGACGGCGAGCAGGAAGGCGCCATCGGTGCCCGGGCGAATCGGCACCCACTCGTCCGCGATGGCCGAATAGCCGGTGCGCACCGGGTTGATCGAGATGAAGCGGCCGCCCGCGCGCTTGAACTTCGCGATCGCGATCTTGAGCGGGTTCGAGTGATGGTCCTCGGCGGTGCCGATCATCACGAACAGCTTCGCGCGATCGAGATCCGGTCCGCCGAACTCCCAGAACGAGCCGCCGATCGTGTAGATCATGCCCGCCGCCATGTTCACCGAGCAGAACCCGCCGTGCGCCGCGTAGTTCGGCGTGCCGAACTGGCGCGCGAACAGCCCGGTCAATGCCTGCATCTGGTCGCGTCCCGTGAACAGCGCGAATTTCTTCGGGTCGTCCCCCCGGATTTTCCCGAGCCGCGCCTCCAGCACCGCAAGCGCCTCGTCCCAGGAGATCGGCTCGAAGTCGCCGGCGCCACGGTCGGAGCCCGCTTTACGGCGCAGCGGCGCCGTGAGGCGCGCCGGGGAATACTGCTTCATGATCCCCGACGAGCCCTTGGCGCAGATCACGCCCTTGTTGACCGGGTGGGCAGGGTTGCCGTCGATATAGCGGACCATGCCGTTGCGCATGTGGGCGCGGATGCCGCACCGGCACGCGCACATGTAGCACGTGGTGTTCTTGATCTCGACGGTATCGGGCATGCGGAGGTGGCGGTCGACCTCGATGGACCTGCCCCGCCGGTCCATCGCGCAAGACGGGATTAGGCACGCGGCCGTCCGGACAATGCTACGCTAGTGCCCGGTGACGCCCAAACGGAAAATCAATATGCCCCGGCGTAACGCCTGCCCAGCCTTCCGGAATACCGCTTGAACGACGCGCTGGGCCCGATCGAGGCACCGGTCGCGCGCGCGGTCGTCTCGCGGCCGATGCTGCGGTTGCTCACGTCGATGGGCGACCGCACGGCCATTCCTTTCTCCATCGTTTTCTCCGATGGCTCGGAGTTTCGCCACGGCGACGCGCCGCCCGCGTTCACGCTCCGGTTCCGGACGCGACGGGCCGAGCGGAGGCTCGCCGCCTTTGGTCACGTTGCGCTTCTCGAAGCCTATTTCGAACAGGAGCTCGACGTCGACGGCGAATTTGCCCTCGCGTTGCGCGCCGCATTCGACGCCAAGCTCGACTACGACGCGAACCCGCTGACCGCGGTGTGCAATCGCTGGCACGAAATGCGGTTCTCCAACCGGACGATTCGCCAGGCCAAGGCGAACGCCTCGTATCACTACGACCTGGGACATCCTTTCTTCCAGCCGTGGCTCGACCGCGTCGGCATGATGTACACGTGCGCGTATTGGCGCGAGGGAACCAGGACGCTCGAGGAAGCGCAGACGAACAAGATGGACCACGTGTGCCGCAAGGTCGAGCTCAAAGCCGGCGATTCTTTCGTCGACGTCGGCTGCGGCTTCGGCGGACTGCTGGTCCACGCATGGGAGCGTTACGGTGCGCTCGGCACCGGCATCAACACGGCGACCCGGCAGGTCGCCGAATTGCGATCGGACCTGGAACGGCGGAACCTGGCCGACAAGATCAAGCTCATCGAATGCGACTTCCGCGAGATTCCCGGCCAGTACGACAAGCTGCTGTCGATCGGCACGCTCGAGCACGCGGGCCGCGACCAGCTGCAGCCAGTCGTGCGCGCGCACGCCGACGCCTTGAAGCCCGGCGGCCTGGGCGTGATTCATTTCATCGGCCATGTCGGCGATTTCGAGACCGAGTACTGGATCCGCAAGCACATCTTCCCCGGCGGCTGGATTCCGAGCCTCTCCCGCGCGATCGAGTGCATGGAGCGCAGCGGACTCGAAGTTCTCGACGTGGAGAACCTGCGCCGGCACTACGCGCTCACGCTCGACGCCTGGGCCGAGCGCTTCGATGCCAGCTTTGATGCGATCCAGGCGCTCGATCCCGTGCGCTTCGACGAATACTTCCGCCGCAAGTGGCGCACCTATCTCTGGTCGTGCGCCGAGATGTTCCGCTCGCCCAACGGCCAGACGCACCTGTTTCAAGTCACTGTCAGCAAGGGGAATCTCGGGTACGACTACCCGATGAGCCGGGCCCACCTCTATCGCGCTTGACGCATGACGGCGTACGCGGCCAAGAAAAACAGGCTGCTTGAAGAGCTTGCCGCGGCGCGCGCGCGAGGCGGCGCAAGCGTGGGCCTCGCGAAGCGAACCTCCAATCTATTTCGCGATCGCCCTGCGCGCAAGCGGCCACGCGTCGATCTGTCGCATTTCAACTCGGTGCTGAACGTCGATCCGGTCGCCGGGATCGTCGAGGCCGAGGGGATGACGACGTTCGTCGACCTCGCCGATGCCACGCTCGCCGCCGGCACCGCGCCGCGCGTCGTGCCACAGTTGAAATCGATCACGCTGGGCGGCGCCGTCGCGGGCGTCGGCATCGAGGCGTCGTCGTTCCGCTTCGGCCTGGTGCACGACACCATCAGCGAGATCGAGGTGCTGACCGGCGACGGGAGGGCGCTGGTGTGCACGCCGGACAACGAGCATCGCGACCTGTTTCATGGCATGCCGAACTCCTACGGCACGCTCGGGTACGCGCTGAAGCTCACGGCGCGCACCACGCCCGCCAAGCGCTACGTGCACGTCGAGCACCGCCGTTATGCGGAGCCGGCGGCGTGCTTCGCCGCGATCGGCGAGCTCGCCCGGGCGCCCGGCGTCGATTTCCTCGATGGGGTCGTGTTCGCGCGCGACGCGCTGGTGCTGACGCTGGGCCGTTTTGTCGACACGGCGCCCCATGCGAGCGACTATACGTTCGAGCGCATCTACTATCAGTCATTGCGCGAGCGTGCGGATGACCATCTCACCGCGCACGACTACCTGTGGCGATGGGATACCGATTGGTTCTGGTGCTCCAAGAACCTCGGCTTGCAGCATCATTGGCTGCGCCGGTTGGTGGGCCGCGAGCGTCTCAACTCGATCACGTATCAGAAGATCATGCGCTGGAACAGCCGCTGGAAGCTCACGGCGGCGTGGGACCGCCTGCGCGGCATGCATCCGGAGTCGGTCATCCAGGACGTCGATATTCCGCTCGCGCGCGCCGCGGAGTTCCTGGAATTCCTGCACGCCCGGATCGGCATCCTGCCCATCTGGTTATGTCCGATTCGGGCGCCCGATGCGCGGCAGCCGTTCGCGTTGTATCCGCTCGCATCCGGCGTCACGTACGTGAATTTCGGCTTCTGGGATACGGTGCGCAGCCGCGAGTCTCACCCGGCCGGCTTCCACAACCGGTTGATCGAGCACAAGGTCACCGAGCTCGGCGGCCTCAAATCGCTCTACTCCGATTCCTATTTCACGCCGGACGAGTTCTGGGCCATCTACAACCGGCCCGCGTATGACGCGCTCAAGCGCAAATACGATCCGGACCACGCGCTTCCCGATCTTTACGAGAAATGCGTGCTGCGGCATTGAGCGGAGCTCGGGTATCGAGGTCAGTACCCCCCGAGGACGCCTACGGCGTCCTTCCCCCGGAGGGGGCACCTGCCTTGGGGCGGCCCTACGGCAGGTAGGACCCCCCGAGGACGCCTGCGGCGTCCTTCCCCCGGAGGGGGCGCCTGCCTTGGGGCAGCCCTACGGCAGGTAGGACCCCCCGAGGACGCCTGCGGCGTCCTTCCCCCGGAGGGGGCACCTGCCTTGGGGCGGCCCTACGGCAGGTAGGACCCCCCGAGGACGCCTGCGGCGTCCTTCCCCCGGAGGGGGCACCTGCCTTGGGGCGGCCCTACGGCAGGTAGGCCCCCCGAGGACGCCTGCGGCGCCCTTCCGCAGAGGGGCACCCGCCTTGAGGCGGTCCTACGGCAGGAGCACGGCAGCGCCGGTCAGCGCGCCATCGCGCAGCGCCCGGAGGGCTTCGTTGGCGCCTACCAGTGGGTAGGTGACGACGCTGGTCCGAATCGGGATCCGTGCGGCCAAGGCAGTGAATTCGTCGCCGTCGCGCCGGGTCAGGTTCGCGACCGATACGACGCGCCGCTCACCCCAGAGAATGGCATACGGAAACTGTGGAATGTCGGTCATGTGAATGCCGGCACAGATGACGATTCCCCCTTTGACGAGATCGCGCAACGCCTTCGGCACCAGCGCGCCGACCGGCGCGAAAATGATCGCCGCATCGAGCGGCTCCGGCGTGGGCAAATCGCTGCTTCCGGCCCATACCGCACCCAGCGTGCGTGCAAACGCTTGCGCGGCCGCATCGCCCGGACGCGTGAACGCGTACACCCCGCGTCCTTCGTGGTGCGCCAGTTGCGCCACGATATGGGCAGCGGCGCCGAAACCGTAGATGCCGATGCGTCTCGCGTCGCCGGCCATCCGCAGCGCGCGATAACCTATGAGCCCGGCGCACAACCATGGACCGAGCTCGACGTCGGAGAATCCTTCGGGCAGCCGGAAGCAATAGCGCGCATCGGCAGCCACGTATTCGGCGTAGCCGCCGTCGAGCGTACAGCCTGTGAATTGTGCCGCGTCACACAGGTTTTCGTGTCCCGAGCGGCAATACCCGCACGTTCCACAGGTGCGCCCGAGCCAGGGCACGCCGACGCGGTCGCCTATTAGCAACGCATCGACTCCCGCTCCCCTCGCCGCTACGGTCCCGACAATCTCGTGACCCGGAATGATCGGCGATTTCGCATCGGGCAATTCGCCGTCGACGACATGCAAATCGGTTCGGCATACGCCGCACGCATGCACACGGACGAGGACCTCGCCGGCGCCGGGCGCGGGATCGGGAACGTTCGCGAGGTCGAGGGCAGTATGCGGTGCGCGCAGGATCATCGCGCGCATGATGTCCTCTCCTGGAATTGACGAAGCCCAGGTGCCCGAGGCAAACCCGCCGCAGGGCTGCCCCAACGCGGGTACCCCCTTTGGGGGAGGACGCCGCAGGCATCTTCGGGGGAGCTTGTTATTTCTTCGTCTCCGACCAGCCGCGCAGCGCGCCGAGCGTCTTCTCCACGTGCTTGGTCGGGTTCAAGCTCATGTAGCTGAAAACGATGGCGCCGCTGGGCGCGATGACGTAGGAAATCCGGTTCGCGTATTCCGGCCGTGTCTTGAGCACGGCGTCGAATGACTTCATGACGGACTGCTTCTCGTCGGAGGCGACCGGAAACCTGCTCTGGCACGCCTGGACGGAGAATTTGGACAGCGTGTCGATATCGTCGCCCGAGACGCCGATCACTGTCGCGCCGAGCGCCTCGAATTGCGGCATCGACTCCGCGAAATAGTGCGCCTCGACCGAGCAGCCCTCCGAATAGGCGGCCGGAAAGAAGTACAGTATGACCGGCCCCTTGCTGAGAGCGTCGGCCAGCGAGTACTTGAAGACCGTTCCCCCCATCGCCGCCGGCGTCGTGAAGTCCGGCGCGCGCTCGCCGATGTCCAGCGCCGCTCGCGCGGGCCAGGAAAGCGTAAGGCAAACGAGTGTCCATGCGACCAAGCGAATCATGACGGCCTCCAGCCAATGCTTGCGGATCATTCTATGCCGGCTCGCCGCCTCGTGCCGGAGCGCGTGGGCGTGGCGGAGCCCCTCCGCTATGGTCGATGTCCGCGGCGCGTTCTTACGCGACGGACACTCGCTGCGACGATTGGCGAGAAGTGGGGCGACGCGCCCGGCATGGCGCGGCGCGGCGACCGCCCTCGCGGCGCTGGCGCTGGCCGGCTGCGGCGCCCTGCCGCCAAGGGCGGAAGTGGCGCTCTCGACCGCCTCGAGGCCCTCGCCCGAAAGTCCGCTCGTGCGGATCGCGCAGGCGTCGATTCCGGCGCCCGAGCTGTCGGGCTTCCGGGTGATGCCGCTGGGGTCCTATTCGCTGGACGCAAGGATCGAGCTCACCCGCCGCGCGAAGTACTCGCTCGACATTCAGTATTACCTCATCCAGAACGACAAGACCGGGCACCTCTTGTTGCGCAACGTGCGTGACGCGGCCATGCGCGGGGTCCGGGTGCGGCTGCTGGTCGACGACCTCTACACGTTCGGCGGCGATCCGATGTTCATCGGCCTCTCGGCCTTCCCGAACGTCGAGGTGCGCCTGTTCAATCCGTTCTGTTGCGGCCGCAGCGGGCTGCTGTCCAAGTACACGGCGTCACTGCTGGATTTTCGGCGTCTCAATCACCGGATGCACAACAAGCTGTTCATCGCCGACGGCGCGATGGTCGTGGCCGGCGGCCGCAACATCGCCGACGAGTACTTCATGCGCAGCATGACCGATAACTTCGTCGACATGGACGCGTTCATCGTCGGCGCGGTGGTGCCCCAGCTCACCAACATCTTCGATACCTACTGGAACAGCCCGCACGTGTACCCGGTGGCGCAGATCATCACCACGGATCTCGATCGCTCGCAGCTGCAAAAGCAGTTCAACGAGCTCGTCGACGAGGGCGACCAGATGATGGCCGTCGCGCTGCCGCCCGCCGACATCCTGGGCTACGGCCCGATCACCGAGGACCTGGACGCCGGCCGGCTGGGCCTGCACTGGGGCAAGGCCACCGCGTTCGCCGACCCGCCCGACAAGGTCACCGCGATGACGGACGAGCAGGCGCGCAGCATGAGCGTCACGATGGGCGTCCTCGACCTGGTGATGGCGGCGAAGAGCGAAGTCGTGCTTTCGTCGCCCTACTTCATTCCCGGCAAGATGGGCGTGCAAACATTTGGCGACCTGCGCAAGCGCGACGTCAAGGTCACGATCCTCACCAACTCGCTCGCCTCCAACGACGAGCCGCTGGTGCACACAGGCTATGCCCGCTATCGTCCGGACCTCCTGCGCTCGGGCGTGGATCTTTACGAATTGAGCCCGACCCGCGTCCTGCTCAACAAGCGGCTGGGACTGGCGATCCCGGGTGCATCACTGGGCAGGCTCCATGCGAAGACCGCCGTCATCGACCGCTCGATCGTGTTCATCGGCTCGATGAACCTCGACCCGCGCTCCTACAGCAGGAACACGGAGCTCGGCGTCATCGTCGAGAGCCCGGAAGTCGCCAAGGAAGTGCTGCGCGTCATCCACATCAGCAAGCTGCAAAGCGCCTATCGGCTGCAGTTCGGCGCCGACGGCCAGAGTCTCGAATGGCTGACGATGGACGACAACGGCGAAGTGATCCTGGACGCGGAGCCCGACACCACGCTGTTCTTCCGCCTGCAGAACGTGCTGTTCAGCCCGTTCGTTCCCGAGCAGGAGCTCTGAACGCCGCGCGCCTAGTGCGCGCCGAATGCGTCGAACGTCGCATTCAGCTGGTCGATCCAGCGCCGTTGCGCGCCGGCGTCCGCAAAGCTCGCGGTAAAGCTGTTGCGGGCCAGCGTATAGGCATCTTCGGCGTCGAGCGGCAACGCGGCGAAGGTCTGCGTGAAATTCTCGTTGACGTAGCCACCGAAGTACGCCGGATCGTCGGAGTTCACGGTTGCGCGGAGGCCTTTGGCCAGCAGCGTTCGCAGCGGGTGATGGGCAAGGTCCCGGAACACGCACAGCTTCACGTTGGACAGCGGGCACACGGTGAGCGGCACTTCCGCGCGCGCCAATCGCTGCACCAGCGCCGGATCTTCGAGACAGCGCACGCCGTGGTCGATGCGCTCCACGTGCAGGACGTCGAGCGCGTCGCTGATGTAGGCAGGCGGCCCTTCCTCGCCGGCATGCGCGACGCGATGCAATCCCAGCGCACCGGCCCGCGCAAACACGCCCGTGAACTTCCCGGGTGGATTGCCGCGCTCGCCGCTGTCGAGGCCGACGCCAATGATCCGGTCTCGATACGGCAGCGCCTCTTCCAGCGTCGCGAACGCCGCGTCTTCGCTCAGGTGCCGCAGGAAGCACATGATGAGCGACGCGTCGATGCCGTGGACGGTCCTGGCCTCGGCACAGGCGCGTGCGAGGCCGTCGATCACCGTGGCAAACGCGATTCCGCGATCGGTGTGCGTCTGCGGGTCGAAGAAGATCTCGGCATGCACGACGCGGTCGGCGGCGGCGCGCGCAAAGTACGCCATCGCCATGTCGAAGAAGTCGGCTTCGGTGCGCAGGACGCTCGCGCCGGCGTAGTAGAGATCGAGGAAGCTCTGCAGGTCGGTGAACGCATATGCGGCTCGCAGCGCATCGACGCTCTCGTAGGGCAAGTCCAGGCCATTACGCTTGGCGAGGGCAAAGATGAGCTCGGGCTCGAGCGAGCCTTCGATATGCATGTGCAATTCGGCCTTGGGCATCGCGCGCACCAGCTCGCCCAGGCGGTCGCGGGGAATGGCGGCGAAATTCAGGGGCATAACGGTGACACCGGGCGGTCAGGTCGTCCCGCCGTCGTCAGGCACACTCGCCGCCGCCGCCGGCTCCGCAGTCCCGAACATCAGCGCATTGAGCCGCCGCACGAAGCCGGCGGGATCGGCCAACTGCGCGCCCTCGGCGAGCATCGCCTCGTCGAACAACAGGCTGGCCCAATCGGGAAGCCGCTCGTCGGGTTCCGTCTCGAGACGGCGGATCAGCGCATGCTGCGGATTGATTTCCAGCACCGGCACCGCGGTCGGCGCCTTTTGCCCCGCGGACTTCAGCAGCCGCTCCAGGTTTGCCGACAACTCCCCTTCGCCGACGACGAGACACGCCGGAGAATCGGTAAGCCGGTGCGTTACCCGCACTTCCTTGACACGCGCCCCGAGCGCCCTCGCAATGCGTTCGACCAGCGGCCGCAGCGCTGTCGCCTCGCGTTCCTGTTGCGCCTTTTCTTCCGCGTCGGCGAGCTCGCCCAAGTCGAGCGCGCCCTTCGCCACCGAGCGCAGCGGCTTGCCGTCGAATTCGGTCAGTGACGTGGCGACCCATTCGTCGATGCGATCCGACAGCAGCAGCACCTCGATGCCTTTTTTGCGGAAGATCTCGAGATGCGGGCTGTGGGCGGCCGCCTCGAACGTGTCGCCGGTGACGTAGTAGATCGCCTGCTGGCCCGGCTTCATGCGCGTAACGTAGTCCGCAAGCGCGACGTCCTGGGTCTCGCTGCCGCTCGTCGTCGACGCGAAGCGGGCAAGCCGGGCGAGCTTGTCCTGATTGTCGTGATCGTCGACAAATCCTTCCTTCAGCACGTTGCCGAACGCGCTCCAGAACGTCGCGTATTTCTCCTTGTCCCGTTCGGCGAGATCTGCGAGCAGGTCGAGGACACGCTTGACGCAGCCGCTGCGGATCGCTTCGACGTCGCGCGACTCCTGCAGGATCTCGCGCGACACGTTGAGCGGCAGGTCGTTCGAATCGACGACGCCGCGAACGAAGCGCAAATACGGCGGCACGAGCTGCTCGGCATCGTCCATGATGAATACGCGCCGCACATAGAGCTTGACGCCGCGCCGGTGCTCGCGGTCCCACAGGTCGAACGGCGCGACTGCCGGGATATACAGAAGCAGCGTGTACTCGGTGCGGCCTTCGATCCGGGCATGCACGTGGGCAAGCGGCGTTGAGGAGTCGTGCGCGACGTGCTTGTAGAACTCGTCGTACTGCTCGGCGGTGATGTCCTGTTTCGCCCGCGCCCACAGCGCCGACGCCTGGTTGACGGTCTCCTCCTCGTCCGTCGTGCGATAGCCTTTCTTCGCCTCGTCCCAGACCTCCTTGCGCATCAGGATCGGCAGGGCGATGTGATCGGAGTACTTGCGGATGATCGCGGCCAGCCGCCAGCGCGACAGCAGTTCTTCCTGGCCTTCGCGCAGGTGCAGCGTCACTTCGGTGCCGCGCGCCGGGCGGTCGATGCGCTCGATCGTATAGTCGCCCTCGCCCGCCGACTCCCAGCGCACGCCTTCGCTGGCGGGTAGCCCGGCGCGGCGCGTGACGAGCGTCACCCGATCGGCGACGATGAATGACGAATAGAAGCCCACGCCGAACTGGCCGATCAGCTTGGCATCCTTCGCCTGGTCGCCGGACAACGACGCGAAGAATTCGCGCGTGCCCGACTTGGCGATCGTGCCGATATGCTCGATCACCTCGTCGTGCGACATGCCGATGCCGTTGTCGCGCACCGTGATCGTGCGCGCCTCCTTGTCGTAGCCCACGTTGATCCGCAAATCGGGATCGCTCTCGTAGTATTCGGGGTGATCGAGCGCTTCGAAGCGCAGCTTGTCCGCGGCGTCCGATGCGTTGGAAATGAGCTCGCGCAGGAAAATTTCCGGATGGCTGTACAGCGAATGGATCATGAGATGCAGCAGCTGCTTGACCTCCGCCTGGAATCCGCGCGTCTCCTTGCCGCCTGTGTCCGTTTGCGCTTGTTTCGTTTCGTCGTTCATTGCGTTCTCTCGATTCGTGTCCGTTGCACCGTCGCGTGCGCGCAGCGTGCAATCCTTGCCGCGCTGGCGTGCGACCGATTCGCGCGCCAATCATAAATGATCCAGTCACGGCAAGAGCCCAGGGAGTAACAATGGCACCTCATCGTGGAGGGTCTGCCTTCCGGCCTGCGCGCTGGTGCAGATAGTCGACAAGCAGACGCGCCGCCGCCGACAGCGTTTCGCGCGAGCGCATGGCGATGACGAAGCGGCGCTCGGCCCACGCGTCGGTCAGCGCGAGCATGCGCAAGCCCAATGACCCTACATGCGCTTCGGCCGCTTCGCGCGGCACGATCGCGATCCCAAGCCCCGCAGCCACATTGCGGCAGGCGGCGTCGAACGTCGATACCTGGATGCGGTGCCGTATCGAGTGACCGGCCATCGCCGCGGCACGCCGCAGCGTGATCTGCACGATGCTGCCCGGCTGGATCTCGATCTGCTCGTAGGCGAGCGTGGCGGCGAACTCCACGGCTTTGCGGCGCGCCAACGGATGCGCGGCCGGCAGCACGACACAAAGGTGGTCGGCCCGATACTCGAGCGTCTTGAGCCCGGTCAGGTCGCCCGCGTTCCAGCAGACGCCGAAGTCGACGGTCCCTTCGCGGATGCCGCGGACGATCTCGGAGCTGACGCGCTCTTCGAGGCTCACGCGCACCGACTGATGGCGGGCAAGGAAGCCGCCGATGTCATCCGGCAGGAATTCCGACAGCACCGACAGGCTCGCGAACACGCGAACGCTGCCCTGCGCGCCGCTTGCGAACTCGGACAATTCGCCACGCATCTGTTCGAGCATGTTCAGCACGTCGCGCGCCTGCCGCAGCAATACTTCGCCGGCCGGCGTCGGCACGATGCCGCGACGGCCGCGCTGCAACAACGGTACGCCGACGTCTGCCTCGATCCCGGCGATGCGCTTGCTGATCGCCGAGGGCACGATCGCTTCGCGGTCGGCGGCACGCGCGATATTCCGCTCCTCGCATACGGCAACGAACAGGCGCAGCGTGACAGGGTCGAAATCGCGCTTCATCTGCGTATTCTGCCATGCCGAACGGGAACGATGATGCTGCCAAAATAGCGCGGCCGAGATCGACTGGAATGTCTATAGTGGCGCATCGAAACCGCGCGGAGCCAAACTCCGGCGCCGACGTCCAAGGAGGAGCATGTCGATGGGATCGTCATTGCCGCTACGCGCCGCGATTCGCGAAGTGGGCCTGCGCGACGGGTTGCAAAGCATCGCGACCATCCTGCCGACCGCACTCAAGCTCGAGTGGGTCCGCGATGCCTATGCCGCCGGCCAGCGTGAGCTCGAGGTCGGCTCGTTCGTACCGGCGCGGTTGCTGCCGCAACTTGCCGACACCGCGGAAGTGCTCGCGTATGCGAAAACGTTGCCTGGACTCATCGTTTCCGTACTGGTGCCGAATCTCAAGGGCGCCGAGCGCGCGATCGAGACAGGTGCCGACCTGCTGCTGGTGCCGCTTTCGGCCAGCCGCGCGCACAGCCTCGCCAACCTGCGCAAGACGCCCGACGAAGTCGTCGCGGAGGTGGCGCGCATTCGCGCCGTGCGCGACGCCGCCGGATCGAAGCTCCTGATCGAGGGTGGCGTCGGCACCGCGTTTGGCTGCACGTTGCAGGGCCACGTAGCGCAAGCGGAAGTGCTGCGCCTGATGCAGGCACTGCTGGATGCCGGCGCCGATCGCGTGAGCCTTGCCGACACCGTGGGCTACGCCGATCCGAGAATGGTGCGCGACCTGTTCGAGCAAGCGCTGCACATTGCCGGCGACCGCTTCTGCTGCGGCCATTTCCACGATACCCGCGGCCTCGCGATGGCCAACGTCTATGCGGCGCTGGAAGTCGGCGTGGCGCGGTTCGACGCCTCGCTGGCCGGCATCGGCGGCTGTCCGCATGCCCCGGGTGCGAGCGGCAACGCCGCGACCGAGGATCTCGCGTACATGCTCGCGAGCATGGGGATTGCGACCGGCATCGACCTGCCACGGCTGCTCGCGCTGCGCGCCAAGGTTGCGGCCTGGCTCGACAACGAAACGCTGCACGGCGCCGTGTGGCGCGCCGGCCTGCCCAAGACACTGTCAACTTCCGGAGCCGCCGCGATCGCGGTGTAGAGAACCCATGCCTTCACCGTCCGATTCGCAAAATCCGCTGCCGCTCGACGGCGTGCGCGTCATCGAGTTCACGCACATGGTCATGGGGCCGACTTGCGGGATGATCCTCGCCGACCTGGGCGCCGAAGTCATCAAGATCGAGCCGCCGGGCGGCGACAAGACGCGCAAGCTGCCCGGCCTCGGCATCGGATTTTTCCGTTCGTTCAACCGCAACAAGAAAAGCGTCGTGCTCGACATCAACACGCCGGAAGGCAAGGCGACCGCCCTCGAGCTCATCGGCCAATCGGACGTGATGCTCGAGAATTTCCGGCCCGGCCTCATGACGTCGCTCGGACTCGATTACGAAACACTGGCGCCGCAGTTTCCACGGCTGATCTATGTTTCGCACAAAGGCTTTCTGCCGGGGCCATACGAAAACCGGCTTGCGCTCGACGAGGTCGTGCAGATGATGGGCGGGCTGTCGTACATGACCGGTCCCGAAGGCCGGCCACTGCGCGCCGGCACCTCCGTCAACGACATCATGGGCGGCATGTTCGGCGCCATCGGCGTGCTCGCCGCATTGCGCGAGCGCGACCGCACGGACCGCGGGCAGGAGATCCAGAGCGCGCTGTTCGAAAATTGCGTGTTCCTGTCCGCGCAGCACATGCAGCAATATTCGATGACGGGCGAGGCGCCGCCGCCGATGCCGTCGCGCGTATCGGCGTGGAGCGTCTACGACGTGTTCACGCTCGCCGACGGCGAGCAGCTGTTCATCGGCGCGGTGAGCGACAAGCAGTTCGTGACGCTCTGCAACCTGCTCGAGCGGCCGGACTTGCTGGACGATCCGGCGTTGCAGACCAACGCCCAGCGCGTCGCGGTGCGCCCGGTGTTGTTGCAGCGCCTGGGCGAAATCCTGCGGCACCATCGCATCGACGAGCTGTCGGCCAAGCTCGAGGCCGCGGGCCTTCCCTACGCACCCATCGTCCGGCCCGAACAGCTGCTGGACGACCCGCATCTTAAAGCCAGCGGCGGCATGGTTTCGATGCAAACCGATGACGGCGGAACGACGGACGTGGTGCTGTTGCCGCTGACGCTCGGCGGCCGCCGGCCGGGCGTGCGGCAGGCGCTGGCGCGTGTCGGCGAGCATACGGCGGAAGTCCTCGCGCGGTTGAAGGAACGTTCCGCTGTTTGAGGCACCATTACGCACCATCACGGCATTTCCACACCACAATAGGCAGTCAAGGAGGCATTGATGTTCCGTTCCCTCAGGTTTCCCGACCGGATGACCATCACCGCGATCGCGGCAGCGTTGTCGCTCGTTCCGCTTTCCGTCGCCGCGCAGGCTCCCGCCTCGGACAAGCCGCTGCGCACGATCCTGCCCGTTGGTCCCGGCTCCGGCGTCGACACGATCATGCGGACGGTAAGCCCGGCGCTGACCAGGTCGCTCGGCCAACCCGTCGTGATCGAGAACATGCCGGGTGCGGGCGGCATCACCGGCACCCAGGCGATCGTCAATGCCCGCGCCGATGGCCAGACGATCGGCATCGTTTCCAACAACCACGTGATCAACCCTGCCGTCTACAGCAAGATGCCGTTCGATTCGCTCGCGGACATCACGCCGATCATGATCGTCGGATCGACGCCGATGGTGCTCGTGGTCAATCCGAGCAAGCTGCCGGTGAAGGACGTCAAGGAGCTCATCGCGGCGCTGAAGGCCAAGCCCGGCGTGTACAACTATGCGTCGTCGGGCAACGGCACCATCCTGCATCTGGCGGACGAGATGTTCGTCGACCAGGCGGGCGTGACCAGCAACCACATTCCATACAAGGGGGTCGGCCCGATGATCTCCGACCTCATTGGCGGACAGGTCGACTGGGGCGTGACGTCGTTGCCCTCGGTACAGGGCCATCTCAAGGCGGGAACGCTGCGCGCGATCGGCGTGGGATCAGCGAAGCGCGTCGCGGCCGCGCCCGACATCCCGACCATGGTCGAGCAAGGCCTGCCCAATTACCTCGTCGAGGGCTGGTTTGCGGTGATCGGCCCGGCCAAATTGCCACCCGACCAGGTCAAGCGCATTCATGCGGGCTTCCTGGCCGCGATGGCGGCGCCCGAAGTCAAGGAGGCGATGGCGAAGCAAGGCAATGACATCAACCCGAGCACGCCGGAAGCGGCCGCCGCATACTTTCGTTCCGAGCAGGACAAATACGCCACCCTGGTCAAGAAGGCCGGCGTCAAGCTCGATTAAGGCTGCGCGATACTACTTCAGGAATACTGCGATGGCTGATCTCTTTGAAAATCCGATGGGCCTCATGGGCTTCGAATTCGTCGAATTCGCGTCCCCGACTCCGAACGTGCTCGAGCCCGCCTTCGAGCTGCTGGGCTTCACCCGGGTCGCCGAACATCGTTCGAAGAACGTGGCGTTGTACCGGCAGGGTGACATCAACTTCATCGTGAACAACGAGCCCGGGAGCCTCGCTTCCTATTTCGCGGCGGAGCACGGACCGTCGGCGTGCGGGATGGCCTTTCGCGTCGAGGATTCGCACAAGGCGTATCGGCGCGCGCTCGAGCTCGGCGCGCAGCCGATGGACGCGCAGCCGGGCCCGATGGAATTACGCCTGCCCTCGATCAAAGGAATCGGCGGCGCACCGCTGTATCTCATCGACCGTTTCGGCGATGGCACGTCGATCTACGACATCGACTTCAACTTCCTCGACGGTGTCGATCGCCATCCGAAGGGACACGGCTTCAAGCTCATCGATCACCTCACGCACAACGTCTATCGCGGAAGGATGAGCTACTGGTCGAGCTTCTACGAGCGGATCTTCAACTTCCGGGAAATCCGCTATTTCGACATCAAGGGCGAATACACCGGGCTGACCTCGCGGGCGATGACGGCGCCGGACGGCAAGATCCGCATTCCGCTCAATGAAGAAGCGTCGAAGTCTACCGGCCAGATCGAAGAGTTCCTGATGAAGTACAACGGCGAAGGCATCCAGCATATCGCGTTGCTCACCGACGACTTGCTCGCCAGCATCGACAGCCTGCGCCGCGCCGGCGTGCCGTTGATGGCGGCGCCCCCGGCAACCTATTACGAAATGCTCGCCGAACGGCTGCCCGGGCATGGCGAACAGGTCGAGGAACTGCAGTCGCGTGGCATTCTGCTCGACGGCACCACCGAGGGCGGCAAGCAGCGGCTCCTGCTGCAGATTTTTTCGCATAGCGTCCTCGGCCCCGTGTTCTTCGAATTCATCCAGCGCAAAGGCGACGACGGCTTCGGCGAAGGCAACTTCAAGGCGCTGTTCGAATCGCTCGAGCGCGACCAGTTGCGGCGTGGTGTCATCGAGGCCGCATGAGCCTGGCCCGATGAGCCCGAGGCCTGACGTGCAGCTGGACGAAACGCATGACGCAGCATTGTCGAGCTGGGTCGCGGCGGCCAACGATCCGGCCACGGATTTTCCGATCCAGAACCTTCCGTTCGGACGGTTCCGCCGCAGGGGCGAGACGAAGTTCCGGATCGGTGTCGCGATCGGTGATCAGGTGCTCGATCTTGCGGGCGCGGCACTGATCGATACCGACGACATGAATGCGTTCATGCAGGCCGGAGCGACCCGACGCAACACGCTGCGGTCGGCGCTGTCGGAAGCGCTGCGCACTGGAAGCCCGAAGCAACGCACGCTGCAAGCGTGCCTCGTGCCGCAGACCGCGGTGGAGATGGGACTGCCGTGTCTTATCGGCGATTACACGGACTTCTATACGAGCATTCATCATGCGACGAATGTCGGCCGCCAGTTCCGTCCGGACAATCCATTGCTGCCCAATTACCGGTGGATACCGATCGGCTACCACGGCCGCGCGTCGTCGATCGGGGTAAGCACGCAGTCCATTCGCCGGCCCGTCGGGCAATTCAAGGGGCCCGACGATGCGGCGCCGAGTGTGGGTCCGACGCGGCGGCTCGACTACGAGCTCGAGCTCGGCGCCTTCATCGCATCGGGCAACGCCCAGGGCGAGCCCATACCGATCGCAGACGCCGAGGCGCATCTTTTCGGTCTCGCGCTCTTCAACGACTGGACGGCCCGCGATATCCAGGCGTGGGAGTACCAGCCGCTCGGTCCGTTTCTGTCCAAGAACTTCGCGTCGACGCTGTCGCCATGGATCGTCACCATGGAGGCGCTGGCACCGTTTCGCGTGCCGTTCGCACGCCCCGCGGGCGAGCCCGCACCGCTGCCTTATCTCGACACGGCCGCCAACCGTGCGTCCGGCGCGATCGACATCGCGCTCGAAGTGTGGCTGCAGACTTCCGGGATGCGCAATGACGGCGCGCCTGCGCAACGGCTGATGCAATCGAATTTCCGCGACAGCTACTGGACGCTCGCGCAGCTCGTCGCGCACCACACGGTGAACGGCTGCAACCTGCAAGCGGGCGATCTCTTCGGGTCCGGCACGCAGTCGGGACCCGATCCGGGTCAAGGCGGATCCATGCTCGAGCTTTCGGGCGGCGGGAAGCAGCCGTTGCACCTCGCCAATGGCGAACGGCGCAGTTTTCTCGAAGACGGCGATACGGTGATCCTGCGTGGGTATTGTGAACGCCGGGGATTCCGCCGTATCGGCTTTGGCGAATGCGCGGGAACGATTGTTCCTGCG
>Ga0207703_10000593_pt1 | contig 36861 bp, 41 predicted proteins | sample KBSSwiS12_FD_184304 | JGI IMG/M metagenome (GOLD analysis project Ga0207703, IMG submission 184304) | Switchgrass rhizosphere microbial communities from Kellogg Biological Station, Michigan, USA - KBS Switchgrass S1-2 (SPAdes) (version 2) | ecosystem: Host-associated > Plants > Roots >... | reverse complement strand
AGGGTGAGCAATGCCTCGCCGCCGATCCAGGTCTGGATGCCGAACCAGCCGCACGCCACCAGCGCCCGCGCCATCGCCGCCAGCCGCGCGCCGACCGTGCCGAACGAGGCGCGCGCCAGCACTGCGTAGGGGATGCCGTGCTTGGCCCCGGCATGGCCGACCAGCAGCATCGGCACCAGCACGATCAGGTTGCCCAGCAGCACCGTCAGCGCCGCCTGTCCCGCCGACATGCCTTGCTCGACCAGCCCCGCGGCGAGCATCCATGCCGGCACCGCGACGATCATCCCGACCCACAGCGCGGCGTAATGATACCACAGCCAGGTGCGTTGCTCCGGCCCGGTCGGCGCGAGATCCGGATTCCACAGCGTGCTGTCTGGCGTGTCGGTCATGCATTCCCCCGTGCCGGGGAGTTTTCCGCACTAATGGCGCTGCCCGCAAGTGGGATTTGTGGTCAGCTCGTAGGTCAGATTGATCTAAATCGGCGGCCGGCAGATGCATCAGGATCGCTGCCGCCCAACCGAGCAAGGTGTTGTGCTGCCTCGCGCTGAACCAACGCAAGGAGCGCATGATGTACCAGAGCGCGGTTGCCTCTGATGCCCGAAAGCTCGCTAGCCTCCGCGACAAGCTCATCGTCGATCGTGATTGTCGTGCGCATGGCTGGATCCTACGGCGATAATTCTCTCAACGTCACCCCGGACTTGTTCCGGGGTTCACCGCGCCCCGTCAGCAATGGTTGGCGGGTTCGCGACAAAGTGGATGCCGGAACAAGTCCGGGGTGACGAAAGGGATAATACCAACACATCGACACGAAAAAGGGCCGGGATCGCTCCCGGCCCTTTCGTCATTTTCATCGCTGGCCCGGGACGGAGGTAAATTCCGCCCCGTCGGTCGCGGCATAGCCGCGCCGGCCGGCCGTTCGCGTGCTTCGCACCGGCGTTTAGCTCGCGCTAAGCGCCGCGCTCCGGCTTACGCCCCGGCGACCTCGGCCGTATCGACCTTGATGCCTGCGCCCATGGTCGAGCTGACGGCGACCTTGCGGACATACTTGCCCTTGGCGCCCGACGGCTTGGCCTTGACCACCGCATCGACCAGCGCGTCAAAGTTTGCGCGCAGGTCTTCGGCCGGGAAGCTCGCCTTGCCGATCCCCGAGTGGATGATGCCGGCCTTTTCGACGCGATATTCGATCTGGCCGCCCTTGGCCGCCTTCACGGCACCCGCGACGTCCATCGTCACCGTGCCGAGCTTCGGGTTCGGCATCAGGCCCTTGGGGCCCAGCACCTTGCCGAGGCGACCGACGACACCCATCATGTCCGGGGTCGCGATGCAGCGGTCGAAATCGATCGTGCCACCCTGGACGATTTCCATCAGGTCCTCGGCACCGACGACGTCGGCACCGGCCTCGCGGGCCTCATCGGCCTTGGCGCCCTTGGCGAACACGCCGACGCGCACGGTCTTGCCGGTGCCCTTGGGCAGGGTGACGACGCCGCGCACCATCTGGTCGGCGTGACGCGGATCGACGCCGAGGTTCAGCGCGACTTCGATCGTCTCGTCGAACTTGGAGGTGGCGCCGGCCTTGGCCAGCGCGATCGCCTCATCGACGCCGTGCAGCTTCTCGCGATCGATCGTGATCGCCTTTGCCTTCTTCGTGAGCTTTGCCATGATCTCAGCCCTCCACCACTTCGAGGCCCATTGCGCGGGCGGAGCCTTCGATGATGCGGGTAGCCGCCTCGATATCGTTGGCGTTCAGATCCTTCATCTTCTGCTCGGCGATCGCGGTCAGCGCGGAGCGCTTGATCTTGCCCGCGGAGACCTTGCCCGGCTCCTTCGAGCCCGACTTCAGGTTGGCCGCCTTCTTGATCAGGAAGGTCGCAGGGGCGGTCTTCGTCTCGAACGAGAAGGAGCGATCGGCATAGACGGTGATGACGGTGGGCAGCGGCGTGCCCTTCTCGACGTCGCCGGTCTGCGCGTTGAACGCCTTGCAGAATTCCATGATGTTGACGCCGCGCTGACCAAGCGCCGGGCCGATCGGCGGCGACGGATTGGCGGCGCCGGCTGGCACCTGCAGCTTGATATAGCCGGTAATCTTTTTAGCCATGTATCTCACTCTGTCATGGGCGTCACGGCGCGAGCGCCGAGCGACCCGTTCAAGTTTAGCGGTTCAAGCGAGCGCGCCCGAATGGCGAACCCTCCCGCATTTCCACAGCGATGTGCCTTGGAAGGCGGCGCGGTTAGCGGAAAAGCGCTCGCGCGGCAAGCCCGTGCGCGGTCAGGCGAGCAATGCCGCCAGCTTGGGATGGATGTCGGCGGCGAACGGGTTGATTACCGTGACCCCGCGGACGACGAAGCCGTGCTGCATGTCTTCGGAGAGAAGCATGGTGCAGCCGGCATCGGCGGCGGCCGAAAGGATCATCGCGTCCCAATGTTGCAGCTTGTGATCAACCGCCAGGTCGAGCGCGGAGAATAAAGTCCGCGCCTCACTTGGTGGTGTATCGAGTTCTCCGGCCATCTCCAGCACGGCAGCGCGGCATTTATCGGCGGGATAGCCGATGCGTCGCATCACGACGAACATTTCGCCCAGTGCCTGGACGGGAATGACAAGCGTTGCCGATCGGGAAATTCCCGCCAGCAACGCGTGGGTGCGGGCGATCTTGGCGTGATCCTCGGACACTTTTGCAATGCCGGCGATGTAGACGAGAACATTGGTATCAAGCGCGACGCGCGTCATTCGTACAGGTCTTCGCGCTTCCAAGGTCCGCTATATCGGATCGGCCAGTCCGCGAAATAGTCGAGCAGCTTCTTGACCGCTTCCGGTCCGCCCTTGCTCTCGAACGGCACCACGCGCGCGACCGGTTTGCCGTGCGACGTCACGGTGAAGCTCTCGCCGTCCGCAACGTCGCGCAGCATTTCCGAGAAGCGCTGATTGGCTTCGCTTGCCGTTATTGCCCGGTCCATCGACGCAATCTAGTGAAAATCACTAAATTTGCAAGATGAGCGTTACTTCGAGCGCTCGACCTGCTCGAATTCCAGTTCGACCGGCGTGGCGCGGCCGAAGATCGACACCGACACCTTGACGCGGCTGCGGTCGAAATCGAGTTCCTCGACGATGCCGTTGAAGCTCGCGAACGGGCCCTCCAGCACTTTGACCGAGTCGCCGATCTCGTAATCGATCTTGATCTTGGTCTTGGGCGCCGCGGCGGCCTCTTCCTTGGAATTGAGCATCCGCGCGGCTTCCGCCTCGCTGATCGGCTGCGGCTTGCCCATCGAGCCGAGGAAGCCCGTCACCTTCGGCGTGTTCTTCACCAGGTGATAGACGTCGTCGTTCATGTTGAGCTTGGCGAGGACATAGCCGGGCATGAACTTGCGCTCGACCGACACTTTCTTGCCGCGGCGCGCCTCGGTGATCGTCTCGGTCGGCACCTCGATCTGCTCGACCAGCGCGTCGAGACCCATGCGGGTCGCCTCCGCCATGATCGAATCGCGTACCTTGCCCTCGAACCCCGAATAGGCGTGGATGATGTACCAGCGTGCCATGGAACCTAGGACCTTAATTCGCGAGCTTGAGCAGGACTTTGACGAGTGCTTCGAAACCGGTGTCGATGACGAAGAAGAACAAGGCGAGGATCGTCGTCATGATCATCACCATGACGCCGGTCATCACCGTCTCGCGCCGCGTCGGCCAGATGACCTTGCGCGTTTCGGCCCTCACCTGGTTGATGAATTCGATCGGGTTCGTCTTCACCTGCCTGCACTCACTTTCAATACCGAACTCGGGACATGGGGCCGCCGCCCGGTCCCGCCAAGAGGCACCGACGACGATCATTCCCGATTTGGAATGGCGCGGGCAATAAACCCCGGCGGCGGCAAAGGCAAGGGCCGCGCTTCCCGTGATCGGACCCGGCATGTTAAGCATGCGCGCAGCGAGGGGAGGGGATCATGACGTTGACGGGCAAGGTGGAATTCGCGCCGATCGGGGCGCTCGGTTTCGATACCGCGGTGCCGCTGACGACGATGACCGCCAGGGGCTATGCCGCGCAGGGTTTCCAGTTCTGCATCCGCTATGTCAGCCGCACCGACGCGTCGCGCGCCGACAATGCCGCCCACGGCCGGGCCGATATCTCGGAGGCAGAGGGCAAGGCGATCCTCGGCGCCGGCATGGCGCTGATGGTGGTGCAGCATGTTGCCGCCCACGGCTGGGTGCCGACGGTGCAGCTCGGCCATGACTATGGCGTCAAGGCGGCGGCGTTCACCCGGATCGCTGGGGTGCCGGCGGGCGTGAATGTCTGGCTCGACCTGGAAGACATTCCCAAGGGAACGGCGGCCGCCGATATCACCGGCTATGCCAATGCCTGGTTCGCGCAGGTCAAGGCGGCGGGCTATGTCCCCGGCGTCTATGTTGGTTTCAACGTCTGGTTGACGCCCGACCAACTGTTCTTCGACCTGCATACCGAGCATTACTGGCGGGCCAGCGGCAATATCACGGAGGTGTCGCACCGCGGTTATCAGCTGTTCCAGCACACCCAGAACGCCGGCACGCCGCAGGAATTCGACAAGGATGTCGTGATGTACGATTCGCTGAGCGGCGCGCCGCTGTGGCTGGCGCCGGCGTAGATACGGGCGATCTGTTCAGCGCGGCGCGGAATCGGGTGCGTCGCGGAGTTCCGGAAAAAGATCTTCGACGGCGGCTTGCAGGTCGCTCGGGCCGGGCAGCAGGCCATAATGATCGAGCAGGCGGGTCACCAGCCGCGCGCGGTGCGGGCCGATGCCGGGCACGGTTTCAAGGCCCGGAAAATCGGGGTCGGCCAGCCGGTCGGCGAGATCGCCGAGGGTCTTGTAACCCGATCCGCTCAGCCGTTGCCGCAGCCCGGCGGGCAGAACCGAGCGGCTGACCGGAAGATCGCGATCGGTCGCCTGCGGGTGCGTCGAGCGCAGTCGCGTTCGGCCCGCTTTCTCGCGCTTCAGCGTGCGGCGGATATGGCTCAGCTGGTTGGACGTGATGCCGAGGCGACGGCCGATCTCGCGGTACGAGCGCCCGGCCGCGCGCATCTCGCGTGCCTGCTCCAGGTTCAGGCTGGCCTGCTCGGCCGGGCTCGTCATGTCGCGGCCGACTGCGCCGCGAACCACGGTGCGATCCGCCGCAGCGCCTCCTCGACCCGGTCGGTCGACACGGCGAAGCTGAAGCGCATGAAGCGGTGGCCGTCCTCGGGATCGAAATCGATCCCCGGCGCGGTCGCGACGCCGGTGTCGAGCAGCAGCCGCATGCAGAAGTCCATGCTGTCGTCGGTCAAATGCCCGATATCGGCATAGATGTAGAAGGCGCCATCGGGCGGCGCGATGCGGCGCAGGCCGAGCGCGGGCAGCGCCGCCAGCAACAGGTCGCGGTTGCGGGCATAGCCGCGAACATGGCCTTCCAGCTCCTCGCGGCAATCCATGGCGATGAGCCCGGCATGCTGCGCCAGCGATGGCGGGGTGAGGAAGAGATTGCCCATCCGCGCCCGCGCCGCGCCGATCAGCGATGGCGGGACGATCAGCCAGCCGAGCCGCCACCCGGCCATGCTGTAATATTTGGAGAAGCTGTTGACGACCAGCGCCTCGGGCTCTTCCTGCAGCATCGAGCGCGCCGGGCCGACATAGCTCAGCCCGTGATAGATCTCGTCCGAGACGATGCGGATGCCGCGACGGCGGCACGCCGCGGCGATCGCGGCCAGCTCGTCGGCCGGGATGATCGTGCCGGTCGGGTTGGCCGGGCTGGCGAGGATCAGGCCATGCGGCGCGGGGTCGAGCGCGTCGATCGCGGCGGCGGTGATCTGGAAGCGCTCGGCTTCGCCGCAGCCGATCTCGACCGGCTGCAGGTGCATCGCCTTCACCGTGTTGCGATAGGCGACATAGCCCGGCCGCGCGAAGGCGATGCCGTCGTCGGGGGCGAACAGGCAGGACAGCGCCAGCACGAAGGCGGGCGAGGCGCCGCAGGTCAGGATCACCTGTTCGGGGTCGACCGCCACGCCGTACGTCTCGGCATAATGGCGGGCGATGCGGGTCTTGAGCGCCGGGCTCTCCCAATAGCCCATGCCGTCGCTGTCGAGCACGCGGTGCGCGGTGGCGATGGCGGCGGCCGGCGCGCCGGTCGAGGGTTGGCCGAACTCCATATGGATGATCGACCGCCCTTCGGCCGCGAGGCGGTGCGCGGCGCGGCTGATGGCGATGGCGTGGAAGGGGTCGATCGCGGCGGACATGGTGCACGCTTAGCGTCGGGTACGGCTGGCGCAATCGTCGATCGTCGGCTAACCACCGGCCGCGCCTGGTATCACGCCGCGATCTGGATACCGTCGAGATAGCGCGACAATTCGCCCAACAGCCGGCCGACGCCATCATGATCGGTGTTGCCGGAGGCCAGTTCCAGCCCGGCGCCGAGATCGGTGAGCGCCGGAAAGCCGAAGCCGCCGCCGGAGCCGCGCAGATTGTGCCCGAGGATCGTCACCGCTTCGAAGTCGTCACGATCGAGCGCGTCCTGCATATCGATGACATTGTGTCGGCAGTTCGCCAGATAGGCGGGCAATTGTTCCGCCAGGCGCGCTGCCGCGCGCTTGGCCCGCTCTTCCGGGCCGCTTTCCGCCTGTTTGCGCGCGGTGGCGGCATAGTCGCGGATCGCCCGGCGCAGCACGTCCTGCTTGATCGGCTTGGTGAGATAGGCCGTGCAGCCCGCCGCAAGGCAGGTCTCGCGATCGCCCTTCAGCGCCGAGGCGGTCAGCGCGATGATCGGTGTCGGCGGGCGGCCATGGGTCTTTTCCCAGGCGCGCAGCGCGCGGGTCGCGGTCAGGCCGTCCATCACCGGCATCTGCCGGTCCATCAGCACCAGATCGTAATGGCCGGCCTTGAACATCTCGCAGGCGATCAGCCCGGTCTCGGCGACGTCGATCCGGTAGGGCGTGTCTTCGAGATAGGCCAAAGCGATGGTGCAATTGTCGGGCGAATCCTCGGCCATCAGGATGCGCAGCGCGGGCAGCGGCGTATCGGCATCGGCGCCGACCGGCGCGCTCACCGGGCCGCTGCCGGCGACCCACACCTCGAACGGGACGGCGAAGCCGAACGCGCTGCCCGTGTCGATCTCGCTGGTCACCCAGATGCGCCCGCCCATCAGCTCGACCAGGCGCTTCGAGATGGTCAGGCCCAGGCCCGAGCCGCCGAAGCGGCGCGTCGTCGAGGAATCGGCCTGGGTGAAACGCTCGAACACGCAGGCGAGCTTGTCGGCGGCGATGCCGATGCCGGTATCGGCCACGGTGAAGCGCAAGGCGGTCGGCACCGAACTGTCGCGGTCGCGCTCGACCTTGAGCGAGACGCTGCCAGTTTCGGTGAACTTGATGGCGTTGCCGAGCAGGTTGAGCAGCACCTGGCGCAGCCGCGTCGGATCACCGACCAGGTCGTTGCTGACGTCGGCGTCGATGTCGTAGCGCAGGTCGAGGCCCTTTTCGTGCGCGCGCGGCGCGACCATTTCGATGACCTTTTCGAGATGGTCGCCCAGCGAGAAGCCGGTCCGCTCGAGATCGAGCTGCGACGCCTCGACCTTGGAAAGATCGAGGATGTCGTTGATCAGGTTGAGCAGATTGTCGCCCGAACGGCGGAAGATCTGGACATATTTGTCCTGCTCGGCGGTGAGCGAGGTCTTGGCCAGTAGGTCGGCGATGCCCATGATCGCGTTCATCGGCGTGCGGATCTCGTGGCTCATGCTGGCGAGGAAATCGGATTTGGTGCGGCTGGCGCTCTCCGCAGCCGCCTTGGCCTGTTGCAGCTCGACCTCGACGCGCTTGCGCTCGGTGACGTCGCGCGCCGCGGCGAACACGCCCTGCAAGGTCCGGCTGCGGTCGTAAAAGGTCGTCGCATTATAGGAGACGACCGTCTGCTTGCCGTCGCGCGCGCGCGCCGTCAGCTCATAGTCGGTGACCGATTTCTCGCTCAGCACGCGCCTGATGCCGGCCTCGGCGCGGTCCGGGTCGGTGAAGCAATCCTTGAACGGTGCGCCGATCAGCTCGTCGCGGGTGCAGCCGGTCAGCGCCTCCATCTGCTTGTTGACGTCGGTGATGATGCCCGACGGATCGGTGGTCATCAGCGCGTCGATGTTCGATTCGATCAGCGAGCGGGTGTAGAATTGCTGGTCGCGCAGCCGCTGGTCGGATTTCTTCTGCTCTTCCTCGACTAGCTTGCGCGCGGTGTTGTCGGTGCCGATCAGCAAATAGCCGATGATGGTGCCCGCCGCGTCGCGCAGCGCAGTGACCGAGACCACCGCCGGCAGCCGCGTGCCGTTCTTGCGGACATAGGTCAGCTCGTAAATATCCTCGATGCCGCGCGAGGCCTTGAACACCAACGCCTCGAAACCCGGCGTGATCGGCGTGGCGTGCTCGGCGCTCAGCGCCTGGGCGCGGGCGATCAGCTCCTGCGGGTCGGAGATATCGGCCGGCGTGATCGTGTTGACCACATCGGCGGCGGTGTAGCCGAGCATGCGTTCGGCGCCGACGTTGAAGATCTGGATCACGCCTTTGGCATCGGTGGCGATGCTGGAGAAATTGGCGCTGTTGAAGATCGCGCTCTGCAGCGCGCCGGCCTGGAGGATCGACTCCTCGGTCTGGCCGGGGTTGGCGATGCGGACGGCGCGCTTCTCTGTCGCTGAATGGGGGATGGCGTTTCCTGACGCGATCGAGGCCGCGAGACTAATGGAGCAACGCGCCGACCGAGTCGCCGAGCTGATCGATCGAATAGGGCTTCTGGAGAAACTGGCCGCCATCGACGAACTGCCCGGTCATTTCAGGCGTGAGCGTGCTTCCCGACGTATACAATACGCGCAGGCCGGGCCGCATGCCTACCGCGCGATTGGCGACGTCATAGCCGCCAAGGGCCAGCGTGGCGAGGCGGATGTCGACGAACAGCGCATCGATATGCGGCGATGCCGATAGATGCAGGAGCGCGCCGGCGAGATCCTCGGCCAGCAAGGTGCCGTGCCCGAGATCATCGATCGTCCATCCGGCATTCTGGCGAATGAAAACATCGTCCTCGACGACCAGAATCAGCGCCATCAGGACGGCAAAGGCGAAGGAAACGGCAATGGATGCGGCATGGTGAAAAATCCCCGGCGCCGCTTGATCGTTTCGACACGTGAGCCTGCAACTCGCGGTGCCGCAAAAGGTTCCCTGAATAATGTGTCGGCGCGTGATCAGCCCGCCGCCGGGGTCTCGAACTGCTCGATCACCCATTCCTCTTCCTGCGCGCCGGCGATCCAGTCCTGCATGAAGGGGTGGTGGAGCACCGCATCCATATAGCCGGTGGCGAAGCGCGCGACCGGCAGGCCGTAGGTGACGATGCGCGTGACGACCGGTGCGTACATGATGTCGGCCGCGCCGAAATCGCCGAACAGGAACTGCCCCTCGCCGCCGAAGCGGGCGCGGGCCTGGGCCCAAAGCTCCATGATGCGCGTCAGGTCGGCCAGCACGTCGTCATCGGGCTGCCGTGGCGGGAAGACCTGGCGGACGTTCATGCTGTGTTTGCGGCGCAGTGCGGCGAAGCCTGAATGCATCTCGGCCGCCATCGAGCGGGCCATGGCGCGCGCCGCGTCATCGGCCGGCCAGAAGCGTGTGCCGCCCGATTTCTCGTTGAGATATTCGACGATGGCGAGGCTGTCCCACACCACCACGTCGCCGTCCCACAGGATCGGCACCTTGCCGGACGAGGGGGCGAACTCGTCGCCCTCGCGGCGCTTGTCCCAGTCGGCGTCGTACAGCGGCACGACCATTTCCTCGAACGGAAGGCCGGATTGCTTCGCCGCGAGCCAGCCGCGCAGCGACCAGGAGCTATAGGCCTTGTTGCCGATGATGAGCTTGAGCATGTCGCCCGCTTAGCGGCGCGACGGTCAAAGTCGCAAATGGATTCCGCGCCGGTGCAGCGGCACGAGCAGGCCGATGACCAGCGCCAGCACCGCCAGCGCGCAGAGGAACGAGGCGAGATAGGGATCGGGCACGATCGTCTCCATCGCGGCGAAGGCATGGGCGCCGAGCGTGGCGCCGCCGAGATAGAGCCGCATCCCCGCCAGGCCGAGCAGCAACGACACCATATAGCCGAGGATCGCGTTCATCCCCAGCAGGTAAAAGGGTGCGCACAACCGGTTCAGCGTCGCGCGGCCGCTGACAAGCATCGCCAGCGCGAACAACAGCGCGGACAGGCCAGCGGAAAACAGCGCATAGCTGCTGCTCCACAGCCGCTTGTTGATCGGAAAAACCGGATCGAGCAGCAGCCCCGCCACCGTCAGCGCGACCCCGCCCAGCGCGATCCACGGCACGGCGCGGTCGGGCATCCGTTGCCATGCGATGGCGGCGAGCATCCCGAACAGGACGTTTGCCAGCGCGGGGAGGGTGGAGAGCAAGCCTTCCGGATCATAGACGACGCGCCCCGCGGTGTCGGTGCCGAAGCGCCACATATGCGCCGGGGAGAGGATCGCCCGGTCGACATAGCCGGCGAGATTGCCCTCGGGCGTGAGCTGTCCGGCGCCGTAGCCCGGCACCGGCACGAACAGCATCAGCGCGGCATAGCCGAGCAGCAACAGGATCGCCGCGCCGCTGATCAGCCGGGGGTCGAGCCGCGCACGGCCATCGGCGTCGCGCCGTGCGGTGAGCATCACCAGCGCCGCGACCAGGCCGTAACACAGGCCGATGCGCGGCAGCACGCCCATCAGCCGGAAGTTGGCGATGCCGGGTCGCGCCAGCATCTGCCATGCCCAGCCGAGCGCGATCAGGCTGGCGGCACGGCGCGCGACGCGGCGCCAGCTCGCGGCGTCGACGGCCCGCGGAAACGACAGCGCCAGCGCGACGCCGACCGCGAACAGAAAGGCGGGAAAGACCAGGTCGGTCGGGGTGAAGCCGTTCCACGGCGCATGGTCGAGCGGCCACCAGACATACCGGCCCGAACCCGGCGTGTTGACGATGATCATCCCCGCCACCGCGATCCCGCGAAACAGGTCGAGCCCGGTCAGGCGTGTCGGCGGGGCGGCGGCCATGCGCCGGGGATAGACCCCGCCGGCGACGCGGGCAACGCCGCGTCAGGACTCGTCGTCGGCGCGGTCGGCAAGGTCCTGGCGGGTCAGGCGGCGCGCGGCGGCTTCGCTGAACGCGTCGACCGAAGCGCTGTCGCCGACGCTGCCGTCGAGCGCGCTCGCGGCATCGGCATAGACCGGGGCGGGGGAGGGTTGCGTGTAGAACGGGCTCATCCCCGTCACCGTATAGCTGCCGAGCCCGACCCCGGCTGCCGCACTGACACACAATCCCGCAATGCCGGCGATGACGACCGCCGGCCTGTTGAGCGTTGCCATGTCCGTTTCTCCTGAACGCGCCGTCAACGCGCGAGGAGTCGGGAGCGTTCCGGCCGTTCCGGTCCCGTCAGAAAATCTTGCCTGTGGCGAAGCAGCACGAAGCTGGCGCCGCGCCGGAAGCGCCCTATGATTGCGTGTCACAGCACGGAGGCCTGCATGTCGGACGGCGATACTACCAGCGCGATCGAAGCCATTCCTCTCACGACAATCAAGGGCGAGCCCGCGACGCTGGCGGATTTCGCCGGCACGGTGCGCCTTGTCGTCAACGTGGCATCCAAATGCGGTCTCACGCCGCAATATGCCGGGCTGGAAAGCCTCTATCGCGCCCACCGCGACGCGGGTCTGGTCGTGCTGGGTTTCCCGGCAAATGATTTCGCCGGGCAGGAACCCGGTTCGGACGAGGACATCCAGACCTTCTGCTCGACCCAATATGACGTCACCTTTCCGATGTTCGCCAAGCTGGTCGCAACGGGCCCCGACAAGCACCCGCTTTATGCCGCCTTGACCAGCGCCGCGCCGGCGCCGGTGAAGTCGGATGAGGGCATGCGGGAGCGGCTGGCGAGCTATGGCATCGCGCCCAATGCGCGGCCCGATCTGCTGTGGAATTTCGAGAAGTTCGTCATCGGCCGCGACGGCGCGGTGATCGCGCGTTTCTCGCCCGACACCGCCGCCGACGACCCCGCTTTGCTCGAGGTGATCGAGGCGGCGCTGGCCGACTGACTCAGAGCGGCTTGCGGTACACCAGGAAGCCGGAGCGTTCGGCGATGCGGTCGTAGAGTTGCATCGCGGTGCTGTTGGTCTCGTGCGTCTGCCAATAGACGCGCGAGGCGCCGGCTTCCCGCGCGCGGGCGTGGACGCTCTCGATCAGCGCGCGACCGACGCCCTGTCCGCGCGCGGCCTCGCTGGTGAACAGGTCCTGGAGGTAGCAGATTGGCGCGATCGCCGTGGTGCTGCGGTGGAACAGATAATGGGTCAGCCCGATCAACCGCCCGTCCTGTTCGGCGACGAGCGCGTGGACCGGTTCGTCGGGGTCGAAGAAACGCTGCCAGGTCGTCCCGGTGATCGCCGGGTCGAGCGCGGTCGCGCCGTGCCGGCCGTAAAAGGTGTTGTAGCCGTCCCATAGCGGCAGCCACCGGTCGTAATCGCCACGCGTGACAGGGCGGACCAGCGGCCCGTCCATCTCAGCCGAGCGCCTCGATTACCGCGGCGCGCAGTTCGGCGATGCCGAGCCCGGTCTCGCTCGACGTGGCGAGTATCTGCGGGTGCGCGGCGGCGCGCTTGCGGGCCTCGTCGATCGTCGCCTGGGTGACGTCGGCGAGCTCGCTGGCCTTGATCTTGTCGGCCTTGGTCAGGACGATGCGGTAGCTCACTGCCGCCTTGTCGAGCATTTCGAGGATGTCGCGGTCGACCTCCTTGATGCCGTGGCGCGCATCGATCAGCACCAGCGCGCGCTTGAGCACCTGGCGGCCGCGCAGGAAGTCGTTGATCAGGAAGCGCCACTTCTTGACCACCGCCGGCGGTGCCTTGGCGAAGCCGTAACCGGGCATGTCGACCAGCCGCATGACCAGCGGGCTGCCGACGTCGAAGAAGTTCAACTCCTGCGTGCGCCCCGGCGTGTTCGAGGTGCGCGCCAGTGCGTTGCGCCCGGTCAGCGCGTTGAGCAGCGACGACTTGCCGACATTGGAACGCCCGGCAAAGGCGACCTCCGGCACGCTCGGGTCCGGAATGAACTCGAGCGTCGGCGCCGATTTCAGGAACGCGATCGGCCCGGCAAAGGTCTTGCGGGCGGATTCGAGTTGGTCGGGGTCGAACATCAAATACCTCCCCGGCACGGGGAGGGGGACCGCCGGCGAAGCCGGTGGTGGAGGGGGCTGGCCGCGAACGGAGCGCTTACGGGCACGCCCCCTCCACCATGCTGCGCATGGTCCCCCTCCCCGTTCCGGGGAGGATTTAGAAAAGCGGTCATTTCACGGGTGCCGTCTTCAACCCCGGATGCCGCGCGTACAACAACCGCTGCTGCAGGATGGTGATGCAGTTCGAGGTGATCCAGTAGACCTGCAGGCCGACCGCGAACGGCGCCATCACGAACATCAGCACCCAGGGCATGATCGCGAAGACCTGCTTCTGGGCTTCGTCCATTGGTGCCGGGTTGAGCTTGAACTGGAAGTACATCGAGACGCCGAGCAGGATCGGGATTACGCCGATCGCGATCATGTGCGGCGGGGTGAAGGGGAGATAGCCGAACAGGTTGAGCGGCGTCAGCGGATCCGGCGCCGACAGATCGTGGATCCACAGCACAAAGGGCTGGTGACGCATTTCGATCGTCAGCAGCAGCACCTTGTAGAGCGAATACATGATCGGGATCTGCAGGAAGGTCGGCAGGCATCCGGCGAGCGGGTTGACGCCTTCGGCCTTGTACAGCGCCATCACTTCCTGTTGCTGGCGCGCCTTGTCGTCCTTGTAGCGTTCCTGCAGCGCCTTCATCTTGGGCTGGATCGCCTTCATCGCCGCCATCGAGGCGAACTGGCGCTGCGCGATCGGGAAGATTAGCGCGCGGATCGTGATCGTCAGCAGGATGATCGCGACGCCGAAATTGCCGACCATGCGGAACAGCCAGTCGAGATAGGTGAAGATCGGCTTCTCGACGATGCGGAACCAGCCCCAGTCGATGGCATTGTCGAAATGCGCGATGCCGGCCTTGGGATCGTCGGTATAGGCGTTGAGCGTCGCGACTTCCTTGGCGCCGCCGAACAGGCGGGTGGTGACGGTCGCGGCGGTGCCGGGCGCGACGATGGTCTGCGCGCGCGCGACATCGGCCTGGTACTGGCCTTCCTTCGTTGCGTGCGGGAAGCCGAGATGGACGCTGGCCTTCTGGTCGGGGATCAGCGCGGCGAGCCAGTATTTGTCGCCGAAGCCGACCCAGCCGCCGGTCGTGTCGAAATAATTCTCGCCGGGCTTGCCGCTGTTGCCGAACAGCTTAGCGAAGAAGCTCGGCTCGTTGCCGTCGAGATTCTTGTAGGTGATGTCGTAATCGGCGCCGCTGCCGAACACGCCGATCGGGCCGACATGGTTGGTCCAGGTGTCGACATCGGCACCGGGGCCATGGCGCGAGACCAGCGCATAGGGGCGCACCGATACCGGCGCGGCGGCGCCGTTGCTGACCGTCTGGGTGACGGTGAACATGAACTTGTCGTCGACCGCGATGGCGATGTCGAAGCGCTGGCCGGTCGGGTTGGTCCAGCTGAGCGTCACCGGCTTGCCAGGCGAGAGTTCGGTCGCGCTGGGGGTGAAGACGGTGTTCTGGTCGGGCGTCTGCACGCCGCTCCCCGTCCAGCCGAAATTGGCGAAATAGGCATTCTCCGTGCCCGAGGGCGAGAACAGCCGGATCGGCGCCGAATTCTTGTCTATGGTTTCCTTGTAGGTCGGCAGCACCAGATCGTCGATCCGCGCGCCCTTCAGGTTGATCGAGCCGTTGAGCGAGGGGGTGACGATCTTCACGCGCTGGGTTTCGCCCAGCACCTGGTTGCGATCGCGCGTCTTTGCGGGCGTCGTGACGGGCGCGTTGGAGACGGGCACGCTCTTGGTATCGACGATCTTCGTCACCGGCGGATTGGCCACGGGGAAGAATTTGGTCGTCAGATACTGGCCGCCGAACAGGATCAGCGCGGCGAGCACCGCGAACAGCACCCAGTTCCTGTGTTCTTCGTTCACCTGGAAATTCCCGCTTTCGTTGGGCGCGCTATGTCAGGGGACAGGGTCATGCCCGAACCCGCCCCAGGGATGACAGCGTGCGATTCGCCTCGCCGCGAGCCACCCACCCTTGAGCGCGCCATAGCGGCGAAGCGCCACGATTGCATAGCTCGAACAGGTCGGGTCGTAGCGACAGGAGGGCGGCAGCACGGCCGAGGGGCCGATCTGCCAGCAGCGTACCAGCGCGATGAGCAGCCGGGTGAGCATGGATCAACGCGCCACCCTGCTTCTTTCGTCACCCTGAACTTGTTTCAGGGTCCATGCGCGATCACTTGCCGCACGACTGCGGCTGATGAACGCGCATGCGTCCGAGCGAGATTGTGTTCCCCGAACACAATCTTGGTTTGCCGGGGGCAAACCAAAGCTCGAACGCTGAAACAAGTTCAGCATGACGGAGTGGTTGGGGCCGGTCGCGTGGCCTTTGGCGTAAGTTTGCCCAGCGCCTTGACCAGTTCGGCACGCAGCGTGGCGAAATCGCGTTCGATCCCGCCGGCGCGGCCGATCAGCACATGGTCGGCGCCGCGCACGCCCGATTCGGGCAGCAGATCGCGTGCCAATGCACGAAGCCGGCGCTTCATCCGGTTGCGCACCACCGCGCCGCCGATCTTCTTGGTCACCGTATAGCCGATCCGCATCACGGGATCGCCGTCGTCGCGCTCGCGCACCAGCAGGACGAAGCCCGGCATCGGTGCCCGCTTGCCACCATTCGCCGCGAGGAAATCCGCGCGGCGCGTCAGGGTGATCAGGCCGACAGCTTCTTGCGGCCGCGGTTGCGGCGGGCGCGAATCACGTTGCGGCCGCCCGGCGTCGCCATGCGCGAGCGGAAGCCGTGGCGGCGTGCACGCACGAGGTTGCTCGGTTGAAAGGTCCGCTTCATCGTTCATCACCTGGTCGTCGGAATGGAAAAGGGCCGCCCAAAGGACGGCCTCGTTGGGCTGGCGCATAGTCGCGGCCCCGGCGAAAGTCAATTCGTGGACTCGGTGCCGGCCTCTCCCCTGGACCGCGCGCGGCGCCGGATCGCGCTGCCGCGCCGCATCGTCAGGTCGACGACATGGCCGGTCTTGGGCCAGCGCCGCTTCCACCGCGCGAACTGGCGCTGCGCCCAGCGCGAATTGCGCAGGATCAGCACCATGCCGCCGGCGAACAGGAAGATGCCGCCGGGGCCGGGGATCGGCCCGATCACCGCGGCGCCGATGATCAGGATCACGCCAAGCACGAGCTGTGCGACACGCAGGGCGGGGTGGCGGCGTTCGATCTCCATCGCGGCGATGTGGGATCGGTGTGTTGGATTGGCAAGACGGCGCGCCGAATCTTCGGGCGGGACGTGCCCGTTGACCGCTATGCGACGGCATCATAGCCTTGGTGCCGCCGCACGATGCGGCCGGGAAGCACGCCTCTGTTCCGATGCAGCAGTCCGGCAACGCCGGTTTGAGACTTTCGCGGTGGCCGGCGACGGCCGCTTGACTGCGCCTGCAAGAAACGAGGCATGTATGGAATCCGCTTCATCAGACCATTTACCGTCCATCACGCTGATCCCGGCGACGATGGCGGATATCGAGCGGCCCGCGCCGCGCCTACGCGCCGGCCTTGATCTCGGCTTTCCCGATCGCATCAGCGGCGCAAGCACGCTGCGCGATGTGATGACGCAGTTCGAGGCAATCCCGCGACCCGCCCGCTGGGGCCCCTATTGGAGCGTCGACCTTGCCGCCGATGCGGTTGTCGGACTGGTGGGCTTCAAGGATGTGCCGACAGGCGACAGCGTCGAGATCGCCTATTTCACCTTTCCCCGATGTGAGGGGCGCGGTTACGCCAGGCGGGCGATCGGGCAATTGCTCACGCTGGCGTGGACCGGGGCGGCGCGGGTCGTTGCGCACACCTTGCCCTTCGCCAACGCCTCGAACACGGCGCTGGCGCGGCACGGCTTCACCCATGTCGGCGAGATGATCGACCCGGATGACGGCCTGGTCTGGCGCTGGGAAAAATCTCGCCCGGGGTGAACTTCCCCTTGCGCAGATTCCCGCTATGTTCGCTTTTCTACCCGGGGGGCAACAGATGGTCGCGAGCGTATCGACGGTGGCATATCTCGGGCTCGAAGCCCGTGCCGTCGAGGTGCAGGTGCAGCTGATCCCCGGCCTGCCGGCGTTCAATGTCGTGGGTCTTGCCGACAAGGCGGTGGCGGAGAGTCGCGAGCGCGTGCGCGGGGCGATCTCCGCGCTGGGCCTCGCGCTGCCGCCCAAGCGTATCGTCGTCAATCTGTCGCCGGCCGATCTGCCCAAGGAGGGCACGCATCTCGATCTGCCGATCGCGATGGGGCTGCTCGCCGCGATGGGCGTGGTCGATGCCGAGGCGCTGGCCGATTTCGTCGTGGTCGGCGAGCTGGGGCTGGACGCGCGGATCGCGCCCTCGCCGGGCGTGCTGCTCGCCGCACTTCACGCCTCGGAGATCGGCAAGGGACTGGTCTGCCCGGCGGTGCAGGGGGCGGAAGCCGCATGGGCCGGGTCGATCCAGATCGTCGCCGCGCCCGACATCCTCTCGCTGCTCAACCATCTCAAGGGCCACGGCCTGCTCGGCGCGCCGCAGCCCGGCGAGGCCGACGATGTGGTGATCGGCCCCGACCTCAACCAGGTCAAAGGGCAGGAGACCGCCAAGCGCGCGCTGGAGATCGCCGCGGCCGGCGGGCACAATCTGGTGATGGTCGGGCCGCCGGGCGCGGGCAAGTCGCTGATGGCGGCGTGCCTGCCCGGCATCCTGCCGCCGCTCGACCCGGGCGAGGCGCTCGAAGTGTCGATGGTCGCGAGCGTCGCCGGCACGATGACCAATGGCCGGCTGACCCGCACCCGGCCGTTCCGCGCGCCGCATCACTCGGCATCGATGGCGGCGCTGGTCGGCGGCGGACTGCGCGTGCGGCCGGGCGAGGTCAGCCTCGCGCATCTCGGCGTGCTGTTCCTCGACGAATTGCCCGAATTCCAGCGCGCCGTGCTCGATTCGCTGCGCCAGCCGCTGGAGACCGGCACGGTCAGCGTCGCGCGCGCCAATGCCCATGTCACCTTCCCCAGCCGGATCCAGCTCGTCGCGGCGATGAACCCCTGCAAATGCGGGCATCTGGGCGATGCCTCGCTGGCCTGCTCGCGCGCGCCGCGTTGCGCGGCGGATTATCAGGCCAAGGTCTCCGGCCCGCTGCTCGACCGCATCGACCTGCATGTCGATGTCAATGCGGTCAGCGCCGCCGACCTCGTGCTGCCGCCGCCCAGCGAAGGCTCGGCCGAAGTCGCCGCCCGCGTCGCCGCCGCGCGCCGGGTCCAGACGGCGCGCTATGCCGACACGCCCGTACGCACCAACGCCGAGGCCGATGGTGCGCTGCTCGAAGCGGTTGCCACGCCCGATGCGCCGGGCCGGACGCTGCTCGCCCAGGCATCGGAGGCGATGCGGCTGTCCGCACGCGGTTACACCCGCATCCTGCGCGTCGCACGAACCATCGCCGATCTCGCCGGGAGTGAGGAGGTGGGCCGCATCCACATCGCCGAGGCGCTGAGCTATCGGCGGCAGGCGCCGCGCAGCTGACGGCTTGCGGCCGTTCGACCGCACCGGCATGATGTGCCCGGGCGGTCCGGGCAACCGCCCGTAAAGGGGGATCCGATGCGCTGGATGATCATGCCGCTGCGCCGCTACGCCGATTTTCGCGGGCGTTCGCAGCGTATCGAGTTCTGGATGTGGATCCTGTTCCAGTTCCTCGTCACGATCCTGCTCGTCACGCTCGACAATATATTGGGGCTCGGCGGTACGCACCGCTTCGGCGCGGCGCCGGGAAGCGCCTTGAGCTTCAGCTACAGCGCCTATGCCAGCGCCGGCCTGCTCACCTGGATCTTCTGGCTGCTCGCGCTGATCCCCCATCTCGCGGTGCAGGTGCGCCGCCTGCACGACAGCGACCGGAGCGGCTGGTGGGTGCTGATGCCGATCATGCCCTATCTCGTCACGCTCGGCGTGCTCGTCATCGGGGCGGCGGCGCGCAGCCTCACCATGATCTTGATCGGCGCGCTGTTTTCCGTGCTGAGCCTTGGCGGCGTGGTCATGCTGATCATCTTCTATTGCCTTGACGGGACGCGCGGCGTGAATCGCTTCGGCCCCGACCCGCGCGACCCCGGCGGCGCGACCGACCTTGCCGAGGTGTTCGGCTGACCCCAGCGGTCGTTACGGTTGCGGATCGCGCAATTTGGGCGCAGCTTCCCCGCCGCGCCTTTGAGGCGCGACATAAGCAGGGGAATGCTCATGGAATGGATGCTCATGCCGTTGAAGCGCTACGCCGAGTTCAGTGGCCGTTCGCGGCGCAAGGAATATTGGATGTATATCCTGTTCATCGTCATCGTCTCGATCGTCCTGTCGATCTTCGACAAGATGCTCGGACTCGGTGGTGGCAGTTCGATTACGCCGACGTCGGTGGAAACGGCAAATGGCGTTGGTGGTGGCCTAGGCGCCGCGACGCACATGGGGGTGCTCAGCGGCATCTTTGCGCTCGCCACCTTCATCCCGAGCCTCGCCGTGGCGATCCGGCGTCTGCATGACACCGATCGCGCCGGGTGGTGGGTGTTGCTCGGTTTCGGGCCTTATCTCGTTGCGGTCGCCCTCATGCTCGTTGGCGCGATGACCGGCCAGCTCGGGCTTCTGGCGACGGGCGGGCTGATCATGATGGTTGGTTTTGTCGGTGGCATCGTGCTGCTCGTCTTCATGTGCCTGCCCGGCACCTCGGGACCCAACAAATATGGACCCGATCCGCTCGACCCGAGCGGCGCCGAACTCGGCGAGGTGTTCAGCTGATCCGCTGATCCAGTGACTTGCAGCCGCCCGCCGCTTGGTCTAGCGACGGCGCGGCTGCGGGCGTGGTGGAATTGGTAGACGCGCCGGACTCAAAATCCGGTTCCGCAAGGAGTGTGGGTTCGATTCCCACCGCCCGCACCAACGATCTCGATCGGACCCATACCTTACTGCCGTACCGCCCCCGCCGCGCGGACGTCGGCGATGGTCGGATAGCCATTGACCGCCATCAGCAGATCGGCCTCGGCGAGCAGGCATTTCAACACATGCGCCGCACCCTCGGCACCGTCGAGCGCGAGGCCGTACGCATAGGGCCGGCCGACGCCGACCGCGGCTGCGCCGAGCGCCAGCGCCTTCACCACGTCGCTGCCCGAACGGATCCCCGAATCGAACAGCACCGGCGTCTTGCCCGCCGCCGCGACCACGCCGGGCAGCATGTCGATCGCGGCGATCCCGCCATTGGCCTGGCGCCCGCCATGGTTGGAGCAATAGAGGCCGTCGGCACCCTCATCGATCGCGCGCCGCGCATCGTCCGGATGGCAGATGCCCTTGAGCACGATCGGCAGCTTGGTCATCGACTTGAGCCACTTCATGTCGGCCCAGGTCAGCACCTTGCCGAAGGTCGCCGCCCAGGTGCCGATCGCGGTCACCGGGTCCTCCTCGGGCGGCTTGGCGAGCAGGCCGCGGAACACGGGGTCGCTGAAATAATTCATCAGCACCGCGCCGCGCAGCTGCGGGAAATTGGCGGCGTTGAGGTCGCGTGGCCGCCAGCCGGTCACCCAGGTGTCGAGCGTCACCACGATCGCCTTGAACCCCGCCGCCTCGGCGCGGCTGACCAGGCTTTCGGCCAGTTCCCTGTTCTTGGGCGTATAGAGCTGGAAAAAGCCGGGCTGATCGCCCAGCGTCTCGGCGACCTTCTCCATCGGGTCGTTGGACAGGGTCGAGGCCATTACCGGCACGCCCGTCATCACCGAGGCGCGCGCCGCGGCGAGATCGCCATGCCCGTCCTGCGTGCAGATACCGTTGATGCCGACAGGCGCCATGAACAGCGGCGAGGGCAAAGTGAGGCCGAACAGCTCGATCGACAGGTCACGCGTGGTGCAATCGACCATCATGCGCGGCGTCATGCCCCAGCGGCGGAAGGCGGCGGCATTATGGTCCTGGGTGAACTCGTCGCCGCACCCGCCTTGGAGATAGGACAGGATATGCGGCGGCATCGCCGCGGTGGCGCGCTGCTCCAGCGTGGCGAAATCCACCGGCAGCTTCGGCACGATACCGCGCAGGCCGGCGCCATAGATCTCGTTCTGCAGGTCGCCATAATGGGGCATCGCTCGCTCGCTTTCTCGGTCTGACGGCAGGGTGCGTCAGATGAGGCGGGGCGACAAGGGGACTATCGAACGGAGCTTGTGCTCCTGCGGAAGCAGGAGCCCAGGGCCACACACGTCGCGCCTGCGATCCTGGGTTCCTGCGTGCGCAGGAACACGACCAGCTGGCCGGCCCGATTATTCATTCAATCCCACGGGGCCACCGGCGTCCAAAGCGTCCCGAGATAATCCAGCAACGCCCGACCGCCCGACGACAGCCGCCCGCGCGGGTGCACGGCGTAGATTGCCACATCGGCCGAGCCCTCCAGGGCCGGCAGCACGCGCTGGAGATCACCGCGCGCGAGATGCTCGCCAACATCCCATAAGGAGCGCAGCGCGATGCCGACGCCGGACAGCACCAGTTCGCGCGCCACCTCGCTCGAATTGGTACGGACATGGCTGGTGCCGTCGATCGTCACGTCGCCATCGGGGCCGGTCAGCCGCCACGGCAACTGGCCCGAGGCGGCAAGCAGGCGGTGCCCCGCGAGCGCCGCCACCGTGTCGGGCATGCCCGCCGCCGCGAGATAGGCGGGCGCGGCGCACAGCACGCGGCGGCTGTCGGCCAGCCGGTGCGCTTCGAGGTCGGGGGCCACCGCCGGGGCGATGCGGATCGCCAGGTCGATGCCCTCGCGCGCGACATAGACGAAGTCGTCGGACAGCAGCAGTTCAAGCTCGATCATCGGACAGGCGTCGAGGAACGGCTTGAGGCGCGGCGCGATGTGCAGCCGCCCGAACGAGGTCGGCGCGCTGACCCTCAGCGCGCCCTGCGGCGTGAGGTCGCGATCCGCGACGCGCGCCTCGGCGACGCCGATCGCCGAGAGGATCGCGGTGACGTCGCGGTAGAACAGCTCGCCGCGCGCGGTCGTCTCCAGCCGGCGTGTCGTGCGGTGCAGCAGCTGGACGCCTAGCCGCGCCTCCAGCCGGGCGATGCGCTTCGACACCATCGCCGGCGAAATGCCGCGCGCGCGCGCCGCCGCGCTGAGGCTGCCGGCCTCGACGACATGGGCGAATAGGGCGACGTCGGGGTCCATCATTGTTTCTTCACAGGAACGACAGCTTTGCCTTTTGATCGTCTACCGATGAAGCGGGATAGCGTCTACAGCGACTCGCATGACCAACATCACGCTCGCCCAGGCCAACGCCATCATCACCGCCGCCTTCGCCAAAGGGGCCGAACTCAGCCTCAAGCCGCTGGGCATCGCGGTGCTCGATCCCGGCGGCCACCTCATCGCCTTCGCCCGTGCCGACGGCAGCTCGACGCTGCGCCCGCAGATCGCGCTGGGCAAGGCGGGCGGGGCGCTCGGCATGGGCATGTCGTCGCGCCGGATCGGCGAGATGGCGGCCGAACGCCCGACCTTCGCCGCCGCGCTCGGGCCGATCGCACCGCATGGTGTGATCCCGGCCGCAGGCGGGGTGATCGTGGTGGATGACGGCGGCAAGCCGATCGGCGCCGTCGGCGTGACCGGCGATACATCGGACAATGACGAGATCTGCGCGCTGGCCGGCATCGCCGCCGCCCGGCTCAAGGCACAGGGTTGAGGATAGCGGCATGACGCGGATGATCGACAAGCACGGCCTGAAGGTCGCGGCCGAACTGGCCGACTTCATCGACAGCCAGGCGCTGCCCGGCACCGGGGCGGATCCCGATGCCTTCTGGCGTGGCGTCGCCGACATCTTTGCCCGCTTCGCGCCGGAGAACGCCGCGCTGCTCGGCGTGCGCGATACGATGCAGGCGCAGATCGATGCCTGGCATCAGGCGCGTGCCGGCACGCCGATCGACATGGCCGCCTATCAGGCCTTCCTGCGCGAGATCGGCTATCTCGTCGCCGAGCCAGCACCGTTCAGCGTCGCGCCGACCAATGTCGATGACGAGGTCGCGCGGCTCGCCGGGGCGCAGCTCGTCGTCCCGGTGCTCAACGCCCGCTTCCTGCTCAACGCCGCCAATGCGCGCTGGGGCAGCCTGTACGATGCGCTTTACGGCACCGACGCGCTGCCCGATGCGGCGGCCGGCAAGGGCTATGATCCGGTGCGCGGCGGCCAGGTCATCGCCTGGGCCAAGGCCTTTCTCGACCGCTCGGTGCCGCTCGCCTCGGGCAGTTGGGCCGACTGGACCGGCGGTACGCCCGCCCTGGCCGATCCCGCCCAGCTGGTCGGCCATGCCGGCGCCAACATCCTGCTGCGCCACCACGGCCTGCACATCGAGCTGGTGATCGACCCGACGCATCCGATCGGCAAGGACGATCCCGCCGGTCTCGCCGATATCGTGCTCGAATCCGCGCTGTCGACGATCGTCGATCTTGAGGATTCGATCGCCGCGGTCGACGCCGAGGACAAGGTCGCGGCCTATGCTAACTGGCTCGGCCTGATGAAGGGCGATCTCACCGCCAGCTTCGACAAGGGCGGCCGCACCCTGACCCGCGCGCTGGAGGCCGACCGCGCCTATACCGCGCCGGACGGTTCGGCGTTCACCCTGCCGGGCCGCAGCCTGTTGTTCGTGCGCAATGTCGGCCATCTGATGACCACGCCGGCGATCCTGCTGGCCGACGGCAGCGAGGCGCCCGAGGGCATTCTCGACGGTATCGTCACCAGCCTGATCGCGCTCCACGACCTTCGTCGCACCGGCAGGTTCGTCAACAGCCGTGCCGGCTCGATCTATATCGTCAAGCCCAAAATGCACGGACCCGACGAGGCCGCCTTCACCAACCGCCTGTTCGACGCGATCGAGGATCTGCTCGGCCTCGCCCGCCACACCATCAAGGTCGGCGTGATGGACGAGGAGCGCCGCACCTCGGCCAATCTCGCGGCGTGCATCCATGCGGTGAAGGACCGCATCATGTTCATCAACACCGGCTTCCTCGATCGCACCGGCGACGAGATGCACACCTCGATGCGGGCCGGCCCGATGATCCGCAAGGCGGAGATGAAGAACAGCGACTGGATCAAGGCCTATGAGGACCGCAACGTCCAGATCGGCCTCGCATGCGGCCTGTCGGGCAAGGCGCAGATCGGCAAGGGGATGTGGGCCGCGCCCGATCGCATGGCCGACATGCTCGAGCAGAAGATCGGCCATCCCAGGACCGGCGCCAACACCGCCTGGGTGCCGTCACCCACCGCCGCGACGCTCCACGCGACGCATTATCACGCGGTCGATGTGTTCGCCCGCCAGGCCGAGCGGGCGGGGGAGGGCGTGGCGTCTCTCGACCGGCTGCTCACCGTGCCGGTCGCGCAGGGCCATAACTGGCAGCCCGACGAGATCCGCGAGGAACTGGAGAACAACGCGCAAGGGATTCTCGGCTATGTCGTGCGCTGGATCGATCAGGGCGTCGGCTGTTCCAAGGTGCCCGACATCCACGACATTGGCCTGATGGAGGATCGCGCCACCTTGCGCATCTCGTCGCAGCATATGGCCAACTGGCTGCTCCACGGCGTCGCCACCGCGGAAGAGGCGGATGCCGCGCTCACCCGCATGGCGGCCAAGGTCGACGCGCAGAATGCCGGCGATCCGCTCTACCGCCCGATGGCCGGTCACGAGGATGCGAGCCGCGCCTTCCAGGCGGCGCGCGCTTTGGTGTTCGAGGGGGTCACACAGCCCAATGGCTATACCGAGCCGTTGCTCCACCGCTTCCGCGCCGCGGTGAAGGCGGCAGCCTAAGGTTTGCACCTCGGCAAATGCGTGCAGGCGCCCGGAGTTTCCTCCGGGCGCCCACAGCCCCCTTATACGTAATCACCTGTTGTCGGGCGGCTAACGATCGCGCGCAATCCGACAGTTCCTAGCCTAAACAACGCTTAAAGGTCGGGCAGGTCAAGGGATTTCGGTGGCAGCGGCGCGCCGCCGCCGCTCAGGCCGCTTCCTCCAGCGCCTCGCTCGCCTCGAGCCATGCCGCCTCCGCCGCCTCGACCTGTGCGTCGAGCTCGGCGCGGCGTTTCATCAGTTCGCTCATGCTCATCTTGGTGAGCCACAATTCGGCACCGGCGGGGTCGAACATCGCCTTGTCGACCGCGCTGCGCTTGGCGGTGAGCTTCGCCAGCTCGGCCTCGGCCTGCTGTGCCTTGCGCTTCGCCGCCTGCTCCTTCTCGCGCGCCTCCGCCGCGGCCTTGCGATCTTCCTTCTTGTTGGCCTTGGCCTTGCCACCACCGCCGGTCGCACCGTCGCCGGCCAGCACCATGGCGATATAATCCTCCATGCTGCCGGCATATTCCTTCGCCGTGCCGTTATCGACCAGCACCAGCCGGTCGGCGGTCAGCTCGATCATGTGCCGGTCATGGCTGACGATCACCACCGCGCCGTCATAGCTGTTGAGCGCCTGGACCAACGCCTCGCGTGCATCGACATCCAGATGGTTGGTCGGCTCGTCGAGGATCAGCATGTGCGGCGCCTCGCGCGTGATCAGCGCCAGCGCCAGCCGCGCCCGCTCGCCGCCCGACAGCTTGCCGACCTTGGTCGTCGCCTTGTTGCCCGAAAAGCCGAAACGGCCGAGCTGCGCGCGCACCGCGGCGGGCGTCATGCCCTTCATCATCCGCGTCATGTGCTCGAGCGGCGTGTCGTCGGTGTCGAGTTCCTCGACCTGATACTGGGTGAAATAGCCCACCCGCATCTTGCCCGACGCGGTCATCTCGCCGTCCATCGGCGCCAGCTGTGCGGCGAGCAGGCGGGCGAGGGTGGTCTTGCCGTTGCCGTTGCGCCCGAGCAGCGCGATGCGGTCGTCCGGGTCGAGCCTGAGGTTCAGGCGTTGCAGGATCGGCTTGCCCGGCGTGTACCCAACACTGGCCAGGTCGAGCGTCACCAATGGCGGCTTCAATTCGTCGGGGCTCGGGAAGTCGAACGACAGGCTGGGGTCCTCGGCCAGCGCGGCGATCGGCTGCATCTTGGCCAGCATCTTGGCGCGCGACTGGGCCTGTTTGGCGGTCGAGGCGCGCGCCGAGTTGCGCGCGACATAATCCTGCAGCTTGGCGCGCTGCGCGTCCTGCGCCGCCTTGGCCGCCGCGAGCTGCGCGACGCGTTCGGCGCGCTGCTGCTCGAAGCTGTCATAGCCGCCGCTGTACATCGTCACCTTGCCCTGTTCGAGGTGCAGGATGGTATCGACGACATTGTTGAGCAGGTCGCGCTCATGGCTGATCACGACCATCATCGCCGGGTAATTCTTGAGGAAATTCTCCAGCCACAAGGTCGCTTCGAGATCGAGATGGTTCGACGGCTCGTCGAGCAGCAGCAGGTCCGGCTCGGAGAACAGCAAGGAGGCCAGCGCGACGCGCATCTTCCACCCGCCCGAATAGCTGTCGAGCGGCCGGTTCTGCATCTCCTCGTCGAACCCCAGCCCGACCAGGATGCGCGCGGCGCGGGCATCGGCGGTATAGGCGTCGATCGCGATCAGCCGTTCATGGATCTCGCCGATCCGGTCGGGGTCGTGGGCCGTCTCGCTCTCGGCGAGCAGCGCGGCGCGCTCCTTGTCGCCGGCCAGCACCGCCTCGATCGGCGTGGTCAGCCCGCTCGGCGCTTCCTGCGCGATATAGCCGATGCGCGTCTTGCGCGGCATCTCGATCTCGCCTTCGTCCGCCTCGAGCGAGCCGATCATCACCTTCATCAGCGTGGACTTGCCGGCGCCGTTGCGCCCGATCAGCCCGACACGGCTACGCGGCGGCAGCGTCGCACTCGCGCGATCGAGGATCGTCCGCCCGCCGAGGCGCACCGTGATGCCATTGATATTGAGCATGACGCGCCATTATCATGCAGTGCAGCATAAGCAAAGGGGCGGGAGGCGGTTGGTGGCCGCCGCCGCGCGCCCGCCGCCGTCACCGCATCAGCCCCGCAGCGCGCAGCGCGTCCTCGATCACCTTGCCGACCGCGGCGATCGGCGGTTTCGCGCCGGCGCGCGGGGCGCGCGGCCTTGCCGTCGGTCGGTCGCCGGCACCGGCCGCCTCACGCGCGACGCGCGCCGCGCGCGGCACGATCGCCGCTGCCAGCCCGCCTTCGGCCAGCCCCCATGACGTCGCGATATGGCGCGTCGAGGATATGCCGACGTCGAGCATATAGGCGCCGCCCGCCCCACAGCCATCCGCGCCGGCAAGGGCGACCGGCGTGCCGTGTCCCATGCCGGTGATGAGATAGCTTTCCATCACCGCGCGGCCGCGCGGATCGCGCCACGCACGGTGGGGATAGCCATCGACCGTGCCGTCATGGTCCGGCAGATCGGCGACGCCGTGCACCGCGCGCCACTGCGCCAGGATCGCCTCGCTATTGACGGCATCGACCGTTTGATCGGCACTGCCGTGCCAGACCGCGATGCTCGGCCATGGGCCCTGATGTGGCGATGCGTCGCGGATTGCCGCCGCCAGACCGGCCGTGTCCGGCCCGCCATGGCCCCGCATGCGGTCGAACGCTTCGGGCACATTGCTCGCCACGCCATAAGGCAGCCCCGCGATGATCGCCCCGCCGGCGAAGATCTCGGGATAGGTCGCCAGCATCACCGATGTCATCGCGCCGCCGGCCGACAGCCCGTTGATGAAGACGCGCGACGGATCGACATCATGCAGTTCGATCATCGTGTCGATCATGCGTTTGATCGACAGCGGCTCGCCCGCGTCGCGGCGGCTGTGCGCCGGCTCGTACCAGTTGAAGCACAGGTTCATGTTGTTGGCGCGGCGCTGCTCGGGGAACAGCAGCACGAAGCCCCGTTCCTCGGCGAGCTGCGACCAGCCCACGCCGCGGTCATAGCCGGCGGCATTCTGCGTGCAGCCATGCAGGACGACGACCAGCGCGGGCCTTTTGCGTACGCTGCTCGGCACATGATACCAGGCGCGCAGGCAGCCCGGATTGGGGCCGAAATCGGTGAGTTCGACAAGCGCGCTGCCGGTGACGACCGGCGGGGCCGGCATGGCGCGGCCGCGCAGCGCGGAAAGACGGGCAAGCGTACTGGACAGTGATCGCATGTTCGCGCTCCTGCGACGAGGAGCCCGTAATGGCCCGACCGTCATAGAACGTATCATAACGCCATTTGTTGCTGCAGTGCAGCATAAAATATCGGCGCGGCGGTCAATCGTGCTCGATGAACACCATCCGCACCGCGCGGGTTCAAAAAACTGGCGACCTCGCGACTCGAAAAAGGGCTGCCCGCGGTCACGGAAAAAGGAGCCGCGTCAAATGCCTAGGGCGCCGTCCTCGCCGGTGCCGACGCGTCGAACTGCCGTAGCGCCGCCATCGCCGCGCGTCCGGCGTCGCTGTCCGGCCGCAACTGCGCGGCGCGCGTCCATGCCGCCTTGGCCCGCGCCTCGTCGCCGGCCAGCGCGGCGATGTTGCCCGCCTCGAGCTGCGCCGAGGCGTCGTCGCCCGCGCGGCGCAGTGTCTCGGCAATGTCGTGCTGCGCGCGGGGCACATCGTGCATGCGCCGCGCCAGCGTGGCTGAAAGCAGCCAGGCGAGCGGGTCGTCCGCCGCATCGACCAGCGCGCGGTCGATATCGGCGCGCGCCGAGGCGTTCTCGCCGACCGCCACCGCGGCACGGGCGCGGTCGAGCTCGGCCTCGCCGCGCGGCAGCCCGATCAGCGTCGGCGATGCCAGCGCCGCGTTGAGCGCCGAGCGCGCCCGCGCCGGCTCGCCGCCGGCGAGCCAGGCATTGCCGGCCTGCGCCCAGTAATTGACGGCGCGCGAGTCCCTGGCGATCTCGGCGGCATTGGCGGCGGCCTCGAACTCGGCGGCGGCGGCGCTCCAGCGCAACTCGGTCGCATAGGCCATGCCGAGGCATTGCCGGGCGAGGAAGCCACCACCCTGCATCCGCCAGGTGCCGGCCTCGCGCTCGGCCGTGGCGGGATCGCCGGTGGCGAGGTCGACACAGCGGTTGAAGCGCGCTTCGTCCGGCGACGCCGGTGCCGCGGGCGTCGCGGCCGGCGCGGGCGCGCGCGTCCGGGCGGGGACATGCCCGGTGGCCTGGGCGGCGAGCAGCAGGAACGAAAGCATCATCAGCGGGGCAACACTTCCTCGACGGTGCGGATCAGCAGCGCGATATCCTCGTCGCGCGACAGCCGGTGGTCGCCGTCCTTGACCAGCACCGTCTGCACATCGCCTGAACGGAGCAGTTCGGCGAGCCGCGTGCTGTGGTGCCACGGCACATCCGGGTCGCCCATGCCGTGCAGGATGCGCACCGGTACGTCGATCGCGATCTCGGCCTGCAGCAACCGCAGCGCCTCGCCCGACAGCCAAAGCGCCCGGGTATAGACGGTCGGGCTGTCCGCATAGGGCGAGGGCCGCTCCAGCCGCCCGTGCTGGAGCAGCGCCATCTTCTCGTCCTGGGTAAAGCCCCAGTCGGTGAAGTCGGGCGCCGGCGCGATGCCCACCAGGGCCGCGACCTTGTCCGGCCGGTCGCGCGCGACGAGCAGCATCAGCCAGCCCCCCATCGACGAGCCGACCAGTACCGCCGGCCCCTCGACCAGCTGATCGAGCATCTCGACCACATCGTCACGCCAGCCGGCGAGCGTTTGCTCTTCGAAACTGCCCTCGCTCTGGCCGCAGCCGGCATAGTCGAATCGCAGATAGCCCCGGCCATTGGCGCGCGCCCACGCCTCCAGCGCGACCGCCTTGGTGCCGGTCATGTCCGAGGCATAGCCGGGCAGGAAGACGAGGGTCGGGCCGATGCCCGGCGTGTGGTGATAGGCGAGGGCGGGGCGGGGGGAGGTCATGCGAGGCATTTAGGACAAGCTAAGCGCGCGGTCATCCGCAATTCCCTCTCCCGTTGGGAGAGGGAGGGAGCCGCGAAGCGGCGGAAGGGTGAGGGTCGAGGGATCGCGAGATCGCCGATGACCCTCACCCTTCCCACGCCTTCGGCGCGGGCCCCTTCCCGCTCCCAAAGGGAGCGGAAGAATAAGGTCACTTCCCGACAAACCCGATCAGCGCCGCCTGGAACGCGGCGGGCTGGTCGAGCATCACGAAATGCGCGCTGTCGGCGACATCGACATAGGTGATGTGCGGCGTGGCGGCATAGGCGCCGCGATAGAGCGGGTCGGCCACTTCCCTGGTCGGGCCGGTCGCATTCCACGGATAGACCAGGGTGATCGGCGTGGTGATCCCGGCCAGATCGGGCCGCAGGTCGGTGGTCATGTCCTCGTACAGCGCCTCGCCCGATACGCGCGGGTCGGACGCCATTACCCACGCCTTCACCTTGGCCCGCGATTCGGGCTTCAGCGCGAGGCGGTTGGCGGTGGTCTCGGCGCTGGCCGCATCGGCCGGCTTGCCGAAACTGCCCGCCATCTGATCGCGGATCGCCTTGGCCTGCGGCTCGACCATTGCCACCGTCGCTGTGGGCGAGAACAGCACCGCGATGAACGGCAGCGCGTCGACCACCATCACGCGCGAAACATGCTCGGGATGCGCGTGCGCGAACATCAACGCGGCCAGCCCGCCCAGCGAATGGCCGACGAGTGCCGGCCGGCCGAGCTTCTCGCGCAGGATATAGCCGTCGAGCTCGGCGACCAGCCCATCGAGGATGCCGGGCGCCAGGTTCTTGCCCGGCGCGTCGCCGCCAAAGCCGTTGACCTGGACCAGGAGCACGCGGTGGTTCTTCGCCAGTTCGGGCACCACCCCGTCCCACACCGCGCGCGGGCTCGACAGGCCGGGGATCAGCACCACCGGGCTGCCGCTGCCGACGCTGGTGATCGAGATATGGTCCATCGTGACGGCCGCGGACGGGGCGGCCTGGCAGTGTGCGGCGTCGGGACGCAGCACGAGCAGCGGGGCGAGGCAGGCCGCGGCGATGCGTAGCGGGAGGTGGCGGATCATTGGTCGGTTTCCTTCGATGGGCTGGTGAAGATCTGTTCGATGGTCAGGCCGAACAGCTCGGCGATCTTGAAGGCGAGCGGGAGCGAGGGGTCGTAGCGCCCGGTCTCGATCGCGTTGACGCTCTGCCGCGAGACCTGGAGCGCGTCGGCGAGGTCGCCCTGGCTCCAGTCGCGCTCGGCGCGCAGCACCTTGAGGCGGTTCTTCATGCCGCCGCCCCCCGGCCCAGCGTCAGCCTGTTGGCGCAGCCGCCGAGCCCGAGCCCGCCGAACCACAGCACCGCGACGTAATAGGACTCGACGTGCCGGACGAGGTCGAAGCTTTCGAGAAAGCCCCAGATCGTCGCGAAGCTGAGCGCGAAACCGCTGGCCCACAATGTCTGGCGGACCATCAGCATGCGGACATATTCGTCCTGCTCCTCGACCAGATAGAGGCCGATCGCTGCGAAGATGCCGATGATCGGCAAGGCCGGCAGGATCGCGGCGAGCCAGGCGACCGGCCCGCCCAGCAGATGATGTTTGAACGCGTACACCGCGCCTATCAGCGCGACCGCGTAGATCAGGCTGAGGACGATGACGCGCTTGTTGTAACGGCGTTGGGCGATACTCACGGACATGGAAAGCTCCCTTTCGAATCAGTAATGGAAGCTGGACATTATATACATGACAAAGCGTAGTCCAGACGCTACCCCTGCCACCGACAGGCCGGCGTTAGAGATTGATGAAGCTGTGGAGATTGCGGCTAGGGTAATCGCGTCCGAGCGCGTTGGTGAACCTGAATGGTCAGCTATCCCAAGCTCCGAAGATCTTTATCTAGCTCGTCTAATATGTCATCGCCTACTAGATCGCTGAAAATGTCTGCGCGACCAATCCAGAATTGTGTCAAAAGGCCTTCCGCCTTTTTTATCTTTCCCTCGATCTCTTGAAGCTCTTTGAGCTTGTACCCCATGATATGGTCTTCGAGCACTTTTTGAGCAGTCCCAACCTCATCTCCCAGAAAAGAGACTCGCTGCGCGGCCTGAAGAACCAATTCATACCGCATATCGACAACAAGCAATAGATCATCATCATCAGCGCTATAGCCAAATCTGTTATGCGCGAATGCGTGGCGGAGCTTAAGAACATTATTCATATTTCGCCACAGCTTTTTTAGAAGCTCGTGATCTCTGTCAGGTAACACCATAAGGGATATCGCATCATAAACGGCTTGTTTCTTGGCTTCGCTTTCAAGGCTGTTGATGTGCTTTGCCGTTTTGATTGGCTCCTTGGATATTCCTACAAGGATCATTTTCAATCGGTGCTCTGCCGTCGAGCCAGCCACGATGATTCGAAAAGCGGCTTCCATATGCTTCGGCCGCGTTTCGAATGCACCGCCAAAAGTCCGTCGCTTGAGCCAGGGCATTCGTGATAAAGGTTGTGGCATGACTGAGAATGATACCCGCGAAGCTGATGTCTTGCGCACGATGCTGCGCACGCCACCTAAACCGCATCCCAAGCCGAAAGAGTCAACCGAGCCTCGGCGGCGGGGTAGGCCGATCGGGTCGGGCGGCAAGCAACACTGGTAAGCCGGCCTGATTCACTTGGCCGGTCGCGCGTGCTATGCCCGGCCCATGCAGAAGCACGAGCCGGGCACGCAATGTACAGGACCGCTTAATGCGGCGCCGTGGTTACGCCGCTACCTGTGCTGGCTGTACGTATGTAGACAGCCAAGCGGTTGCTGCGGGATGGATGCGCGAGGTTGCCCAGTCCGTGCCCTGCTGCAACTGAATGACCGCGACACTATCGTCATTGTCGAGAGTCGCCGCGACAATGTCGCGAATGACACTGGCGGGGCCGAGCAAATTCGCCATCCATAGCGACTCTGTCAGGCGCGTTGCGTGCCAGCTACCCATCAATCGGTACAGCCCGTGATAGTGGCGTACTTTGTGTGCGTCGTAGGTGATCAGATACTGAGACATTTTTCGGTACTCATATAGAGCACCGGAAACGCGTTGACATTTTCAGCGGAAACGCCGATAAAAATTCCGCTAGCAAATCCCGACCGCGTTTCCAGCGCGGTTCTTCCAAATACGCAAACCCGAGGCGCGCCAACGCCTCGGGTTTTGCATTACCAGATATTAACCCTCTGAGTCGAGTCCTCCCGTTCCGGTAACGGGCGGCGTTCGTTCTCGGATGTTCCGCTCGCCCAGCGCTACGGTTTGCCCTTCCGATAGTACCCGCCCTTGAAGATGCGCTTCCTGCCGAGCGCAGGGCGCTTAGGCTGCGACTGGACCAATCCGCCGATAGGTGAGGCGCTTGCCAGCGATGCCGCGCAGGGCGATCTCTGCGCGCTCGTCGTCACCGATGCCGAGGCCCGAACGGTTCGAGTAGCGGAAATCGAACTCGGTGATGTAGCGCTGCAAGTGCTGTGCGCCGCAATGCTGATAGACGCCCTTCATGCCGCGCTTGAAGATGCCGAAGAAGCCTTCGATCGTGTTGGTGTGGATCGTCTTATCATCCTTGCGGACATACTCGCCGCGGGCGTGGTCAACGTAATCGTGGCTGGCGTAGCGGGCGCCGAGGGTTTTGTAGAAGTGCGCTCCATCGGTCATCAGCTTGGCGTCGCTGGCGACGTAGCGCGACAGGATCGGGCCAATCGACTTGGCGCCGAGCGTGTCGAACACGACGACCGAGGCGGCGCGGCCGGTCGCGCGATCGACCAGCGAGACAATCTGGTTCATGTTGCGGATGGCCATACGGCTGTTGCCGCCATTGCGGCCGATGAACGTTTCATCGACCTCGACCATGCTCCCGCCCGAACCCATATCGCCGCCCGGCGTGGTGGTCATGGCTTCGCGGATACGGTGCGCCATGAACCAAGCGGACTTGTAAGTGATGCCGAGCATACGGTGCAGCTGGTGGGCGCTGATGCCCTTCTTGCTCGACACCATCAGGTGCGTCGCGAGAAGCCACTTGTTGAGCGGAATCTTGCTGTCAGAGAACACGGTGCCAACGGTAACGGTGTACTGCTGGCGGCAGTCGTTGCACTGAATGAGGCCCTTGCGAACCGAGCCTTCCGGGTGACGCTTCGAGGGCTTGCCGCGCTGGTCGGGCAGACGACGCGCGTTGACCGAACCACAATGCGGGCAAACCGGGCCTTCTGGCCAGTGCAGGGCTTCAAGATACTCGCGGGCTGCGTCGGCATCGGTGAAGCGGGGGGCGGTGAGGTTCGTCATGCCCTCTAGCTACGGGCTGGCGTCTGCTTTGTCAAGTATATAATGACCTGGAAGCTTTACAGACAAGTGAGCTTGTCAGTAAAGGGTATTTTACAAAAAGCGTGGCATGGTTGTCAGGTCAACACCTTCCCCATCCGCACCAGCGGGACCGCCACGCCATCGACCGGCGCCGCGCTGACGCGCTCGATCGGGGTGTAACCGCACGCCGCGTAGAGCGGCTGGCCGGCGAGCGTCGCCATCATCTCGGCGCGGGTGAAGCCGGCGGCGCGGACGGCGTCCTCGCATAGCGAGAGGATCATCCGGCCGACGCCGCGGCGGGCGAAAGCGGGGTCGGTGAACATCGCGCGGATGCGGGCCGGGTCGTGCGCCGGGTCGAGCAGGCGGGCGTCGCGCAGCGCGGCGCTATGGTCGCCGCCATAGAGCGTCGCGCGGTGGCTCCAGCCGCCGCAGCCGGCGAGGCGGTTGCCTTCCTCGATCAGGAAGTAGCTGCCGTCGCGGATCAGCTGGGTGTCGAGCCCCATCACCGCGCGGCTCGCGACGATCTCCGCCTCGCTCAGAAAGCCGCGCTGCAGCTCGCCGATCGCGCGGTCCATCAGGGTGCGGATCGCGGGCACGTCGTCGAGCGTGGCGATGCGGTGGGCGAGGCGGTGGGTCGGGTTGGCCATCGCCCCTTGTCCCCATCCGGTGCAGCTGCCGTCAAGAAGGCGCGCATCGCATCGACACTGTCCGATGGCTTCGCTAGACTGGGTCGATGGCTGATGCTCCCAACACCCCGTTGCTCGATACGGTCAAGTACCCCGCCGACCTGCGCAAGCTCCGTCCCGACCAGCTCCGCCAGCTCGCCGACGAGTTGCGCTCGGAGACGATCTCGGCGGTCGGCACGACCGGCGGTCATCTCGGCTCGGGGCTGGGCGTGGTCGAGCTGACCACCGCGATCCATTATGTCTTCGACACGCCGCGCGACCGGCTGGTGTGGGATGTCGGGCACCAATGCTATCCGCACAAGATCCTGACCGGCCGGCGCGACCGCATCCGCACCTTGCGCATGGGCGGCGGCCTGTCGGGCTTCACCAGGCGCAGCGAGAGCGAGTACGACCCGTTCGGCGCGGCGCACAGCTCGACCTCGATCTCGGCGGCGCTCGGTTTCGCGCTCGCCAACAAGCTGGCGGGCAAGCCGGGCAAGGGCATAGCAGTGATCGGCGACGGCGCGATGTCGGCCGGCATGGCCTATGAGGCGATGAACAATGCGGTAGCCGCCGGCAACCGGCTGGTGGTGATCCTCAACGACAACGACATGTCGATCGCGCCGCCGGTCGGGGGCTTGAGCGCCTATCTCGCGCGGCTGATCTCGTCGAGCGAGTATCTTGGTCTCAGGAGCTTTGCGAGCCGGATCACGCGGCGCATCTCGACCCGCATGCACAAGGCGGCGTCGAAGGCGGAGGAATATGCCCGCGGCATGGCGACCGGCGGGACCTTTTTCGAGGAGCTCGGCTTCTATTATGTCGGGCCGATCGACGGCCATAATCTCGACCATCTCATCCCCGTGCTGGAGAATGTCCGCGACGCCGAGGAAGGGCCGATCCTGGTCCATGTCGTGACCAAGAAGGGCAAGGGCTATGCGCCGGCCGAGGCCGCGGCCGACAAGTACCACGGCGTGCAGAAGTTCGACGTCATCACCGGTGCCCAGGCCAAGGCGCCGCCGGGGCCGCCGCAATACCAGAATGTGTTCGGCGAGCAGCTTATCAGGGAGGCTGACCGCGACCCGACGATCGTCGCGATCACCGCGGCGATGCCCTCGGGCACGGGGCTCGACAAGTTTGCCAAGGCGCATCCCGATCGCTGCTTCGACGTCGGCATCGCCGAGCAGCATGCGGTGACCTTCGCCGCCGGCTTGGCGGCGCAGGGCATGCGGCCGTTCTGCGCGATCTACTCGACCTTCCTGCAGCGCGCCTATGACCAGGTGGTGCATGACGTGGCGATCCAGAACCTGCCGGTCCGCTTCGCGATCGACCGTGCCGGGCTGGTCGGTGCCGATGGCGCGACCCATGCCGGCAGCTTCGACGTGACCTATCTCGCGACCTTGCCCAACTTCGTGGTGATGGCGGCGGCCGATGAGGCCGAGCTGGTGCACATGACGCATACCGCGGCGTTGCACGACACAGGGCCGATCGCGGTGCGCTATCCGCGCGGCAACGGCACCGGCGTGGCGCTGCCCGAGACGCCGCAGCGGCTCGAGATCGGCAAGGGCCGCATCGTGCGCGAGGGGCACAAGGTCGCGCTGCTGTCGCTCGGCACGCGACTGGCCGAGGCGCTGAAGGCGGCGGACGCGCTGGACGCGCGCGGGCTGTCGACCACGGTTGCCGACCTGCGCTTCGCCAAGCCGCTCGACGAGGCGCTGATCCGCAAGCTGCTGACCACCCACGAGGTGGCGGTGACGATCGAGGAGGGCTCGGTCGGGGGCTTGGGCGCGCATGTGCTGACGCTGGCCAGCGACACCGGGCTGATCGATGGCGGGCTCAAGCTGCGCACCATGCGCCTGCCCGACCTGTTCCAGGACCAGGACAAGCCCGACGTGCAATATGCCCAGGCCGGGCTCGACGCCGATGCGATCGTCGAGAC
>Ga0207703_10000592_pt1 | contig 36913 bp, 26 predicted proteins | sample KBSSwiS12_FD_184304 | JGI IMG/M metagenome (GOLD analysis project Ga0207703, IMG submission 184304) | Switchgrass rhizosphere microbial communities from Kellogg Biological Station, Michigan, USA - KBS Switchgrass S1-2 (SPAdes) (version 2) | ecosystem: Host-associated > Plants > Roots >... | reverse complement strand
GACTTCACGAGCCGCAGGTTGGGTCCCGGGTCGGGAGCACCAGATAGGGCGCGAGCCACCCGGCCCGCTTCCTCGAGCGATTCGAATAGCCTCTCATCAGCAGGTTCCAAGGTATCACCCCATTGCGGCCTCCAACCGTTCTCCGCGTCGCTATGCTTCACTACGATGCTGCGGTGCACCATGGTATCCCCCTTGAGCCTAGCCTACCAGTCGTTGCCAGAATCCAGGCCGTCGCGACTCAATCGGATCTGCCAGCCGCCGGGTCTCGTGCCTGAGACTCTCCATCACGTGTCGGGAAGCTGCCAGAGCGTCAAGGCCAGCATAGAGCACAGAAAGACGAGGCTAAGGGGAAGACGCTCGAACCTACAGGATCTCGCGGTGCCTCAGGGCCGTCGGATTGAAAATCCCACGCACAGTGCTACAGCATCGCTGATTTCCTGTATCAACTCCGGCCCCAGGCGACCGAGCTGCCGAACAAATCGCTCCAACGAGACACTCTTCACCTGGAAAGCGTCAGCACCAGATTCCTTCGTCAGAGCAGCCTCTCGCAGTAGCAGCGGCGGGATAGGGACAAACCATGGAGCGCGCTCATAGTGCACTTTCCATTCAGTGATAGGGACTACAATTCTGAGTGGAAGTCTTCCAATCGACGGCGGGCTTACGACGACGGCCGGGCGCGTCTTCTTCTGCTCGGCGCCCACCGAAGGTTCAAATCTGACGTCCCAGATCTCCCCGCGACGCGGGTCAATGGGGTTTGGTTTCGGGAGCCCGCTCATGCCGTTCAAGTACCTCGCCCGCCTCAAAGGATCTCAGCTCAGAGCCGGTAGCATACGAGTCGTACAAAGCCTCAGCTGCCTCTGAGAGCACCTGATCACGTTCGGCTTCGCTGGACATGAGGAGGTCAAAAGCTGTCTTCCTTGCCGTTTTCCCCTCAAGAGCTTGTTTTGTTATCGAATCCCACTCTGGGTATTCCGCTGCATCGTGCTCGTGAAGCACACCCTCGGCCACTGCTCTAGCGAGGAGCTGCTTCATCCGATTGGGAGTTTCGTCGTTCTCCAGCGGAGCAGGCTCCGTCGACCTCCAACCCTTACTAGAGATCTGCTTGCATATCCCCACGTAATGAGAGTTGCTAATGATCGTGAGGTCGAGGGCGCGTCTTGCCCAGGCCTGAACGCTCAGACCCCACTTTCGTTTGAGAATTACCAATTCTGCAAGTCCGAGGTGGTGGCGCGCGGATCCGAGCTCGCGTTTGACAGCCGATTCTGGCACCAGGAACGCACCTGCGAATCGATGGGCCAGAGACTCTCTCTGCTTCTCCGTTGGTTGGCCATCGACAGTCATGGCAAGGTGGCCAAGCTCATGGCAGAGGTTGTACCTCTTGCGATCCACGGAACGGCTCTTGCTCGTAATGATCACTGGGTACCGGTCGTCAGCCCAACCCGAGAGACCATCAAACTCATTGTCCGCCGTCTCCAAATCCACGACGATTCCGCCATGATCCTCAATAGAATGCGTAACGCTGTCGAGGGGACCGTCACCAAGTCTCCAAAGTTTCCGAATTTTTCCAGCAAGATCCTCCGCATCGCTCAGTTGGGACACGCGGTCGGTTTTTGGAAACCGAGGAGTCTGCTCCGGCGTGAGCAGCCGGTGCAGCTGAACTTGGCGCTCTACTCTTTCAGTAGCGAGCGCCTTGAGCTGGTCCTGTCGCCCGCGGGTTAGACTCGCTCGTTTGCGGAACGCGAGCCATTCAATCTCGACGGAGCTCGGCGAGAAGAAATAGGAGGGCTCGACCCGGAGTTCGCTCGCCATGGCCAAAATCACATGGGCACCAGGCATGCTCTTATCGCACTCGTATTTTGACAGGGCAGCCCCGGTCAGCTGGACCCCTGCTTTCGCGAGCCTGCTAGAAAACTCCCGCAGGGTGAAGCCAGCCGCTAACCGCGCTTGTCTTAAGCGTTTACCCTGCATGGCGGCACCCCCATCCGTCCAATCCAGTTGACAGGATCTCAAAATTCCCCATTCCTGTCAACCGTAATTTCGACACATGGGCGTATTCCCTTGAGATGATTTCGCTCGCCTTGGGGGTGTTGGCTCATCCCTGAGACTTGAACCTAGAGCCACCCGATCTTCGCGTACAACTCCCCGTCGCTCGGATGCGTGTAGGCAGCGGTGGTCATAGAACTCACATGGCTGGGAAGCGCTGGGCGAGGAAGAGGTCCTTTGTGGCCCGGTAGACGTTTGTAATGGCCGTGTGGCGGAGAGTGTTGAAGTTGTAGTGCCGTTCAAAGCCGGCGACCCGCTGCCAGTGCTCGTACATGGTCTGCACGCCGCGAAGGGAGATGCGACGGCGCTGGCTCGATGTGAAAGGGGAGAGTCGGGCAGGAGCGGCTCGCCGTGGGTTCTCTTACAGGCCAGAGCCCGCCGGAGCTCGGTACGAATCTTTCGGGGCAGGAAGGCAACTCCTCCGCGCGGCCGCACTTCGTGGTCGCCCTGGGGAGGTCGACCCTCCAGGCCACTTCGTTCCCATTCGGGGCCACGTGGCCCACGTCGAGGCCCACGAGCTCACAGATGCGAAGTCCGGTACCCAGGGCGAGAGTCAGTAGGGCCAGATCCCGCCGGTTTCCACCTGCGCCGACAACCTCGAGCAGGCGGACCTCTTCTGCCTTGCTCAGGGTCCTGGGCTTCTCGGCTCGGAAGAACATGGCCGGGGAAGATCAAGGCAAACAAGTGCCGGGGGCCGTCTGCGTCGGAGATTTGACGCTTCGGGCAGGTCGGTCGAATTTAGCTGGATGTCTGCGGCCAACAATGGCTGGCCGGGCCAGTCGTCGTCCTTTAGAGGAAAGACGCACTTGGCCGGCGCGATACGACTAGAAGCCGAACAGGTCCCTTTTGCTGTCCTCCATCGGACGATTCCCAGAGGTCGAAGTCAATGAAGGAGACCGGCGATCTTCCTGACGGCTTCAATTGCTCCGGCAGCTCCAACCCCCAGCTCCCCCAAAACCGTTAGGTGCTTGGTTATTGTCTTGAGAAAGCCACTCTTTTCTTCTCTTCCACCTGTGTTCTGAATTTGACTGACCTGTGCAGCTAGCGCTTTCCTCACAGTGTCATTGATCTCCAGGTGGTCGATAGCCTGGCGAAGTTCGGCAACTGCTGCGTCTAAACCCGCTTCGCCAGATGTCGCGCTTTGCTTGACTGCAGATGCTCTATAACCTACGGCAAGCACCTCAGCATTAACCTCCTTGGCCACTATCCCCTCATTCGATGATTCCTGCCGCTTATCCGTCATCTACATCTCCTTCCGGCTAGTGCCGACTCGCGGGAGCAATGTCGACGCGGGCGCCTGACTGATTGCCAACGGATACTGCAGTGGCGTTAACATCGCCGATTAAGCCAGTATTCAAAATGGCTATCTGTCGCTCGCGCAGCATGGACGCATCGATGCCTCGGCCGTCAAGGTAGTCGACTATTACGTCCATTATTCGCTGCTCAGCAGCATGTATGATCAGGGCAATGTCCGAACGTTGTACATAATGAGTATACTCTCGGGAACTCATTCTCTCTCTAAGGCTGCCGACTGCTCCGTAATTGTACCCCAGATCGCGTCGAATGGCGTCTTCCTCAGGCTCGTCCCCGTGTCCGAACGTCTCAGCAACTCTACGGCCAACCGAAGCAGCAGCCATGAGCGGATAAGCCAAGCCGACCACGAAATAGGAACCGAAACGCTCAAGGTCCGTCCTCCAGTGGGGTCTGGCCTGATGATCGATGAGCCGATACTTGCTCGCTACCGGGGGGAGGATTGTACGGACGAGATCGACCATCAAGGTCGATCCCGATAGAGCCGCTCGAACGAAATATGTTAGGACGATTTCTCCATCCCAAGACGTATAGCTGTGAGCGTGATACCAGCGTCCACCTTCCGGGCCGTGCCAAGAGTTATCGCCATTTTGGCCCACAGCGACATACTGTATCGGCTCCTGAAGGGCATGCGGAAGCAGTGGGGAGTCGAGGAGTGCTTGGCCATCGAGAAAGAGCAATACCTTCGACTCGCAGCCACTACAGGGAATTTGCCTGAGGCCCGAATCAATGAGCATCTCCAATTCTGCCACGTCGACGCTGCCGGGGCTACTGACTGCCGGAGCCTGTCGGAGAACTGCCTTTGGATCCCTTGCGGCTCGACTTGTGTCGACCGTGAATGACGAGTTGCCAACCGGGACGCCGAAGCCAGCGAATGGTACGAAACCGCCATATATGACTACGTTTTCATTTCGCCTTAGGCCGATCGGACGGAGTTCATCCGGTGCAGGCGGCAGGTCCAAGTGATCTACGAGAGCGGAGGCATCGAATTGTGAACGGCCAAGTAACGGGAGAAGCTGACTGTGCTCCTCTTCCGTCTTGTGAGCATAGACGCCGATGCCGAGGAGGGCTGCTGACGCAGCTACAAGGTAATGTCCTAGGAGAAGGCCAATCATCAATCCCACGAGGGCCAATGTACCCACGATCGAGTATCCTAAATTACGCCGCTCCACGAAGAGGTAAGCGCGCACGAGAAGGGCGCCATCCAAGCCGAGTTCCGGAGCTCGGGCTTTCACAGATTTGCGTAGAGCGGAACGTATTTCCGATCGGTATATCGGGCCACCCAGGAACAGGCTAGCGATAGAGAACCGCGTAACATGGGCCTCGCAGCGGTTTCCGTTTGTTGGGGGGACCGTTGCTCCCCCTGGCCAGATAGTCCCAGCCGGTGACTCCCTGGGCGAGAGCTGGTCGTGTAAGACCACACGCCACATCGCGAGCGAGGCCCCGACGTACAGCAGGGAGCGGTTGAAAGGAGTACTAATGGCGAATGCGGCGCATTTCTCTAAGGTACCTAGCTGGGTTGGCGACAACCCGGTCGCCAATGTTGCGAATAACCAGGCTAGATCCATTCACACCTCCATGCCGATGAAGAGATCAGCGGGGGAGCTGGTCAGAGCGGTATGCCGACGATGTAGGAGCGGGTGTAAGCCAGGATGCGTTGCCTTATCAGCGGGGCAACCTGGAGTAGAACAGCATCATCTATCGTCACCGAGCCTGAATACTTCCGCAGAGTTGCGTGCTCGGCCCTAAAGCGGAAGAGCAGAACCTGAGTCTTGGACGCACTCGAGTCTAAGCTGAAGGCCATTAACGTTACGAGGAATGCTCCCTGCGGGTCCTCGGTCGCGAGGCCGACCTGGAACCGTGAAGAGCGAGTCTTCTGGCTTTCCCTGCGGAACACGGCGATCCAGGGACACCCATCATCCAGCTTGTTCAAGGCGTCGATCGATGCCTTTACGAGCAGGTAGCCCGCTGAGGCTTGCCCAAGCACTCCGGACGCTATCTGAAGGACAGCCTGGTGGACATCGGCTTGGTCGCTCGTCGCCTCGTAGGCTATGAAGTCAGTGCTCTGCACCGTCCATCCAACATGGGTCAATGCCTCGAAGTAGGCCTTGTACCACGCTTCCATGTCATTCTCGTCTTCAACCTTCCGGTTCGCCACGAGCTGAGCGAAGAGCGCGGAGTGGGTAATTGCCTTACGGCGCTCAGCGGTGACGCCCTTGGTGAAGGTGATGACTTCGGACCCAGCTACGAGAGACTGCTCCTTAGTTGGATCCGGCACGAACTCGGATGGTGCCTCGCTGAAGTCACGTACCTGAGTTGGGGCCATTGGGAGGTCGACCTGCTCGACGAAATCCTTAGCTGAGGCAATGCGGTCAGACGCGGTTCCTGGCATGGGATCCTCCTGTGTCTACCGGCGTGCTGCCCTGCCGGAGCGAGTGCGGCGTGATTGGGACTTGGATGGGCGAGCCGGCCGCCAAGGAACGGTGGCGTTTCGGGATTCCCTTGGCCCGACGAGTACGGGAACCTGCTCATACTTGAGCTCGCGAAGATATCTCTTCACTGTCCGGACTAGCCCCTTGAATGAGGGGTTGGTTCCCAGGTCTCTCTGGGTCCGCAGAACATTGGCCAAACAATATGTAAATGCCCCGTACGATATGACGCCATGCCGATATTCCGAGGCCGTCTGGCTCTCTCCACACGCCTCGAGGATCAGGGGCATGTAGGGGCCCTTATGGCCGAGGTCCTTCTTAGCTTGATCGAATTGGGCATTGGGGAGGCGACGAAGCAAAGCAGCTCGGCCGATCCGATACTCGTCTCCGTCCTTCCCAACAAACATTCTCGAGTCGCGCTGTCGGCTAAGGCTCCTATTCACCTTCGGGAGATTGCGTTCGGTCCACATGCGGCGTTCCTGATCCCATCGTAGGTCCCTATGCCGGATATCGTCCGGTGGGGTGAGGCCCCTGATTCGAGGGCCACCTTCCCTTGTCATCCCCCCGGAATAGCAGCAGTCCAGGACGGTAACGAACCGGGTCTCATAGGGCAGCTGGCTGTAGAGGTCGAAGAACTGGTTGTCCGTGACCGAGTGCTCGATGCTCCAATCGAAGTCGTAGGGGACGAGGCACTCATCCTTACGGTCAACGCACTCGGACTCATCGTAGGCTGGGATCTGGGCGCCATGCCCGCTATAGAAGAAAACCCGCTCGTCTCCAGGCCGCGCATCCTCCAGGAGCCAATCCAGTCGGTCAAGGATCCCTTTAGCGGTAGCCCTCCTATCCAACACGACACGAATATCACTCGCATCAAAGCCACACTCCTGGAGGACCGAGCTCATCAAGAACACATCGTTGACGCACCCCTCGAGTCGGTCCGCCTCAGCTGGGTACTCATTGATCCCCACCAGGAGAGCACGCCGTCGAGTGCCAGATTTCTGCGCAGCAGCCGAGGCACGTCGGGATCTGGGTGCAGGACCACCCATGGATCGTGAGCGGGGTCCGACGCCAAGAACCTGGGGCCATACGGTCTCAACCATTCCAGCGTGGGTCAGGTAACAGGCCGCGTCATGATCGATGATCCCGGCCAGGTCGAAGTCCGCTTCAACCTGGAGAAAGTTGCCCTCTTGAAGTCGGATCGGCCAGGTGAAGGTTTCCAGGTCGTGGCGGTTGAAGAGGTGATACCAGAATCTGGTGTTCAGCCCGACCAGGCGACCTCCGAATGTATTCCGGACGAACGGATTTCCTATCTGAGACCCAAAGGAAATGAACGTCCGACCCCGGACAAGGCTGGGTTGCCCGTTAAGGATTGCGTCGTAGCAGAGGAGTGACCCGAGGCTGTGCGCGAGAATGATCTCGGGGTCATGGGCTCGGATGAGATTGCCAAGGCGACCGCGAGCCTGATCCCGAAGTCGCTCGCTATCGACCCACTGGGCCACCATCCCGGCCGTCCAGCGGACTGCCTGGGTCACCCCACCGAAAGTCTTCTCTTGGCCAAACGTCCTCTCCCGCGGGATAAGGCTCCCGGCGAGCGTGGAGATACCGCTTCCTAGCAGGCGGGCTAGTGCCCTCACATAATCTAGGGGCCCGAGGGGGGTGCCCCGGAACAGATCGTTGTACCTGGCGAAAACCAGCTCCACCTTTCGGCCTGGATTCCAACGGGCCACACCCAGCTCGATCGCCTGCTTCCAGCCGTCTTGCCAGATCGTGTCGGTTTCGGGCGTGTTCACACCATGGACACACAGGACGCGGAGAGGCGTGGTTGGCACTTCGCACCTCGCGAGTTTGGGATTTCCCGAAGACCGGCTGTCGAGTTGCTGCATTTCAAGGCGTGGCGAGCTACTCGACGCACTGCCCGTGCTGTTGCGTCCGAGTTCCTTGGAGTTCCTAGGACGATCCCAGCCTTGTCCATGGGCGGCCAAAGGCCCCCCTGTCCAAGCTCGTACCGGAATCAAAGAGCTCGGTAGCGTAATGGGTTGTACTTCGGGATAACGTAAAAGAAGGCAAATTCGCACACTGATTACGGAATGTCTGAACCTAGACCTTATGGTCTACAAGGTCTTGTGAGTTGGGCGGGGACCTGAGGTAATTCTTCGAAAATGGCCTTGCCGTCAGCGCCAATCGGTGTAGCCTCCTAGCTCCAGCAGTTTCATCCGAGTAGGGCACGCCCTTGGTGGCACACACGAGAGAGCTCCTTCATGAAAACATCTGGGTTGCCTCGGCTCTGTAGAATCGCTCTTTCCTCAGTCGCACTCTTTATCGGAATGGCGTCATGTTCTGACTCAGAGACCGGGCCAACAACACCCCCACCAAACCTATTTGCGGCATACTCCGAGCCCGCGTGGCACCCGCAGAGTACGTCCATATACTTCAGCCATACCCCTTTGACCAACTACTATAAGGACCCGGCCACGGGCAGATACGTTTATGTCTTCGATGAGTCTTTGAGTGGTACCTGGATCGTATCAAGCGATGGAACTGGACAAAGGAGAGTCTTGTCGTCTTCGCTTCACGAGCCGCACTGGTCTCGCGCAGGTACAAGGATTGCCTATAGCCGGCAGGCGACCGTCTATGCTCGGACTGGGGATTCGCTCAGCTTGGACACTCTGAATGAAGTTGCCTTGACGGAGCCTGGGTTGCGGGCCTTCGCCCCATCATGGAGTCCGGATGGAAATCAAGTGGCCTTCAGCGTGCACACGGGATCCCCGGGTTTATACGTCGTTCCCGCATCGGGTGGGCCGAGTAGGGCCGTAGGGGCATCAGGCTGGCAGCATCCGGATTGGTCCCCAGACAACAAAGAGTTCGTTTTCGTGAACCAGGAGAGCACTGGAACATGGATTGGTGTCGCCGACACGTCTGGCGCTAATTCCCAGATGATTTGGGGTTCAACGACCGCGAGTGCCAGCTATCCGCGATGGTCACCAAACGGGGATAGGATAGCCTTTACAGGACGTGCTAGTAACGCCGGGAAGACTGAACTCTGGATAATGGGATCTGATGGCGCGAACGCGCGTGCCATGACCTCGAGTGGCGTACTCGAATACTTCTCATGGAGCCCAAATGGGGAGGAGGTTGCCTATGTAAGATTTGATAGGGGAGACGTCACGCTAGCAAACGGAACAATTTGGATCCTTAACACGGTATCAGGGAGCGTGCGCCAGGTTACAACCAACACACCGGCAATGGGTCCGTGAAAATGCTCTCTCACTCGGGGGGAATCCGGTGAAAGCATTATTAGTCAGAGTGCTGTGCCTCTTAGCTCTTCCGTTGACACAGGTGACTCTGCCCGCATTGGCGGCACCAAGAGACTCGAAGACCGAAATTATCGTCCGCTTTGCAGGTGATCTCTTCAGGCTTCCCGAGGACGGCACCGATATTTCCGCCTCGGTGCTCAGCCAGGGGCCATCGGATCTGCGAAAGCTTTTGAATTCCTATCCAGGCTCGACGATTCGCCGTGGGTTCCCACGCACACTCCAAGTTCGCCGCAATATGAGATCTACGGAACGGGATCAAGCTATATCCGTGAAATTATATTCGACGTACGTCATTCACCTTCGCAGCCACACTGAGGTGGCCAGCCTCTTAGCTACGCTTCGCACTCGTCCTGACGTTGTTTTGGCTGAAGAGAATGGCAGTTTGGTTGCACTGGGGACACCAAATGACGCTGAGTTCAGAAGGCAGTGGAACATGCAAAACATAGGGCAGACGCAGCTAGGAAGCGTTGGGTCAGACATACATGCCGCATCAGTGTGGGATCGGCACACGGGTGACCCAGGAGAAACGATTTCGATAGTTGGCGAGCCGTCCGGCGATGTTTTCCCGCATTCAGAGTTCGGTGGACACTTCTACGGGAACCCTGGGAACAATCCGCACGCTACGCAGGTTGCTGGTATCCTCGGAGCAACCGGCAATAACGGTGTCGGGATTGCTGGCGTGGACTGGGGCGCATACATCAGGTCCGATAATGGACTGGGTAACTCGAATCAGGATGTCGCGGACGAGATCTATAGCTCGGTTCAATTCGGATCACGCGTAATCAACAACAGCTGGACACAGGACGAGAGTGAGGGGTGGGCAGACGCAATCGCGACAGCAATTGTCTACGCCCACAACCACGAAACGGTCATGATATTCGGGATGCCGGAGGATGATAAGTCGAACGCACTTCCAAGCTCATATTTTGACGGGGTGTATTCTATCAATGTGGGCGCCTGCGGCGACGACGATAGGGCTGCCCCGTACACCCACGCAGGTACCCAAGCCGATATTGGGGCCCCGGGCGGACGCTTTGACAGTCCCGCACAAGGGTTATACACGACAGATCTGAACAACTCATATTCCTACGTAGTCGGCACCAGCTATGCGGTGCCGCATGTTGCTGGGGCGGCGAGTCTGATGAGGTCTTACGCGAGTCTAAATATTGGAATTGACCTCTCTCCCGAGGATATAGAGGCAATTCTGAAACGTACTGCGGACGCCATCGACAATGTGAGCTCAAACCCCAAGGTGGGCCGAGGCCGAATAAACCTCGACCGGGCGATCGAAGCACTTAGTCTTCCGTATCAGTTCGCCCACGGCAGCGCGACGGGCGGCATTGTCGTTGATTCGTGGCCCGATCATCAGACGATGTACTTTCGAGGCGTTCCCGGCCTCGATGGATACAGTAGCGTTCTAGCACGGCAATACACTGTTCAGAAGGTCGTCCAACTGCCGTCTTGGACGAACGCGGTTTGGGCGCGAGGATCAGGGTCAGTTGGGTTTACGGGTTCGAGCCCGGAAAACTATGGCGCCGATGATTGCGACGTCGTTGGCTGGAACGGCGCTACGACTGCCACGCTCAGGACATTTGTGTATCACTGTATAGCCCCCAATGGTACCGACCTTGGGTGGTTCCCGACCACTCCGTCGTCTGCCGTCTTGGCATGGTCTGCATCCAGCTACCCGGATCATTCCTCACTGGCCCACACCCTCGTCTCTGCCACGCAGTCGTATTACGTTCCCGAGGCAGGTGACACGAGTGCGCCTGTCGTGGGTTCTAATGCCATCAAATTATTCCGTACATGCCCCAACAACGACGCGCTTCTCAACAATGCAAGAATAAAGGTCGTCGTGCGCAATAGCTCAGGCGCTCCTATTGCAGGGGTTAGTCCGGCCGACATCTACATCCTGTTTAACGGTGGCACCGCTGCGCAGGGGTTCTCAGGCCTGGGTGCGGACTCGATTGTTTCAAATAGCCTCGTTAACAGCGTCAATCACTGTCCCGACGTCCGCCAGATCATGGCGGATGGGCCTACAGATGCGTATGGCGTCACATACATCACATTCACTGGTTCCAATCCCGCGGCGAGGGGTGTGGGGGTCCGGAATCCAAACAGAAAGTGGGGGCACTACGACTCCCGATTACCGGTTTATGCCTTCGGCCGTGCCATCAACGGTCGGCTGACAGAAGGTGATAGCAACGGATCGTATGAACTGCGGATCAAAAATATCGACTATACAGGCGGACTTCTTGCCACCACCCTGGGCGAGAGTGTGGCCAGCGATGATTACAATGGAGTCGCAAATCAGTTAGGGTTAGACACTGCAGTCAGCTATTGGAAAGATTTCGATTCCTCAGGCCAAGTCAACTCCACAGACTTGAACATATTATCTGCCCACCTGAATCATGATTGCGATTCACCTGTGGAGCACTAAGGAGGGCGCCATGAACAGTAGACCGCGTTTGTTGACGCAGACGGCGTCAGTCATTTCAATAGCGCTGTGGCTCGTCGCCCCAAAAACGGGTGAGGCGCAGTATATGTTCCTAGACTCGAGCAGGGACGGAGTTGCAAGCGTCAGCGACAAAGTCGCGGTGGAAGGGGAGACGACGGTCGATGTCTGGCTTGTTACTAACAAGGATTCATTTGGGATGCCTGCGAAGCTAGACGCGACCGAGAATAGCAGGCTGACCGTAAACTCTTATGAGGTCATCCTGCGTGCCGAGGACGGGGAAGTGAAATTCGGTCCGTACGTAAACCTGCAACCCACTATGACTCTTGCTTTGGAGCAAGCAAGGACCCAGCGGGAGTTTAGATTCGGATATTTGGGGCCAGACATATTGCCACCAGGGAAGTACCTCCTGGGGCGCTTCACGACGAAGGTTATCTCGGGAAATCCAAGCCTGAGTATTGTCCCCACTTCGGAGATTGATCCGCGATTCAGAACATCGTTTGGCAGCAAGGCTCTGGGCCGAGACCAGGACAATACGCTGAAATTGGAGAGCAAGTCGCTGGATCGGACGGCAAGCGGAGATAGTGAAGGAGATTGGTCCGAGGTTGCGGGACTTCAACGGGACACGCCTCGAGTTGCGGCCGCGCTGACGCGGAGTAATGCCTCGATGACTTCGGAGGTGAGCCCCGGAGTTTCGATTGTGAACCGCGGCGGGCAGGTCATGGATGTGCACACAAAGGCTATTGGCACCCTGAGGGTAACAATGTTTGATGTGCAGGGCCGTGCAGTGAGGGTATTGGCACAGGAACGAAATGCTGCGGCCGGCTCCCACACTTTTCCGCTGCATGGCCTAGCCATCGCCTCTGGGATCTACTTTTACAAGGTCGAGACGGGGGATGGCATTTTTACGGGCAGGTGCATGCTACTTAGGTAAGCTTGAGTGCACCTCATTCCGTGTTCAGTGTCCGCACCGATCTCAGGATATTCCAGGCTGGGGAGAGCCCCGCTGCAAACGTGGCTACGCGCTGCGCCTTCCCCCTGGTCGCCAAGCGCCGCCGGTGAACCTTAACCGGGGTTCTGAAAATGTGGGCCCCGGGAGTTAACCCTCCTGGGGCCTCGCCCATGTGGCGAAGTTGTGCCTAGTGCCGCCGCCAACTCCAGTGCACGCGAACACAGCGTCGAGCACCCTCCCCGCAATCGGACCACACGTAGAGCCTAGGCTCCCTACTTGATTTCGTTGCGATGCATGCGGCGAGCAATCTGAATTTCGCTGGATCGGTCGCGGGAGCTGTGAATGCGAATCCAAGGCGCGTTTTTTGAAGGAAAGACGCACTTGACCAATCTGGCGCTTGCCCGAAGGGGACTCCTGCGCGCTGGCCGAATCGACTTGGAGCGGAACCCGAGTTCGGCGAGCTCGAGCCGGACGCGCTGATGGTCCTGGACGCGCTCAGGGATGCCAGCAGGTTATCCGGCGTATGGCTGGAAACCACGCTAACGCAGACCAAGCGAGGGCTAGGTCTATGCTTGGAGTCTTGCGACTCAGGACTCTTCGGCCGGCGGCTTGCACTTTTAACCACAAACGTGGTATACTAATAACTCCAGTTGGATCCCAGGCGCAACCTCCTAAGAACTACGCACCTATCCTCTGCTCGGCCTGTCCCCACGCGCGCAACCACTGCGCCATTCCGTGCAGGGCATCATGTGGGGGATCATGCTCCGACCTCTGTTTGCGGCATTTCTAATGGTCCCTCTTTCTGCCCCAATGGTGCTGGCTCAGGGCAATGTATGCGAGCCCGCCTTCCGCGAGCCCGTAGCGTACCCAACAGGGGTCAACCCGTGTGCACTTACAATCGGCGACATCGACCTTGACGGCCATCTCGACCTCGTCGTTGCCAATTGCTCATCCCTGAATGCCTCGATCCTTTTTGGAGTGGGCGACGGTTCTTTTGAATCACCGCAGAATCTGAATCTAGGTGTTACGCCGGGTGACGTCGCAGTGGGGGATATTGACGAAGACGGCCATCCTGACGTTGTGATCTGCGCAAGGAACTACTCACACCTGCTAATTTGCTGGGGGGAGGGTAATCGAGCCTTCACCCTCCCGACCACTCTTGCGTCGCCCCCTTCTCCGTCCCGCCTCAGAGTAGCTGATCTCGATGGGGACTCTCACCTGGACTTGATAATGAATGGTGATCTCGAAGGCGTTGCTGTGATTTGGGGCGACGCATCACGGACACCTCCAGACCACACGGTATTCGGGCTTCCTACGCCAGCATTCACTCTTCAGCTAGCTGACTTGAATCTGGACGGCCGGAAAGACATGGCAGTCGCAAGCTGTGCCGACAGCTCTCTTTTCGTATTGTGGAATCAGGGTTCACGGACCTTCTCCACACCAACCCTGGCACTCAGCGCTCCCGGGGCGTACCTCTGCAATTGCTCCTTCGGATCTATTGGGGATGGCGCTGCTTTGGATGTGGCATGTGTCGATGAGAGCTCCTATCTAGGCCGGATCGATGTCGCACTTGGAGATGGTGTGGGCGGATTCCGCAATCTCAAGGCAGTCGGGGTTGGCCTAATCCCCCTCGATGCCACGGTCGCTGACCTAAACGGCGACGGTGCGGACGACATTGCTGTAACGAATTCCGGTTCTGCGGACGTCTCTCTCATTGACGGTGATACGTTCGCCCTGATGCAAACACTTGAGGCGGGGCCCTGTCCCGCTCGTATTCAAGCCAGCGATCTCAACGATGACAGATATATCGATCTGGTAGTACTCGACGAGTGTGCGGGATATGTGCAGGTCTATCTGTCCTGGGGAAAGGAGATCATAGGCTCAGTAGAATTTTCGCCAAACCCCTATTCGGTAAGGACCGGAACCAACCTCACCGCGAGCATCACCCTCCCTGATGCGGTGGCGGAGCCCATTGACCCGCTGCATGTGCTCATCAGTGAGGGGGGGCGGGCCTTAGGAAGGGCGTTAAGTCTCAACATCTCGGACGAAGGTAAGCGAATCACTACCGTTTTCGACGGTAGGACGTTCGACGATCTGAGTACGGGAGTGAGGGAAGTTGCAATCAACGGTTGTGGCGATGGTATGCGCCCGTTTGGGGTTAAAGGAACCCTGGAGATTGCCAGAGCACGACTGGTAGTACAGTGGACCTCGATGCCCGGTAGGAGGCCGGTGATCCTCCAGGTGAATGGGGCCCTGAGCCGGACGGAATTGCGGATTTTCAGCTCGACCGGCACGTTGGTACGATGGGACACCATCGACGAAGGCAGCAACTCCTACATCTGGGACGGCTTGAGTGAATCCGGAGCGACCGTATCTTCTGGCGTCTATCTGGTCCAAGCGCGACGTGGGGGGATTTCGGGATCCTGCAAGGTCATACTACTTCGTTGACAAACCGAGACCACGGAAGGAGGACAGGTGAGGCGCTTAACTCTTGCCATCGCAGTTGCATCGACAATGGTGTGGCCGTTGGCTTGCACCGGGTCACCTTTAAATGAACGGCAAGTTCTCGCAGTATTTAAGGAGGGTACGGTAACGCTGCCGGACTCGGTAGTTGAGGCGGATCTTTCCGAGGCGATCGTCCCGGAGTCCGACTTGAGTGTCCTCATGTCTACCTACGGCGTCACCGAGATTGGGAGAGCCTTCCCAGACTTTGATCGGGCAGACACGGTGGGGGTCTCTTTCACAGGCGAGCAAGTCCGTTTGACGGACTGGTCCAAGGTGTGGCTTCTCACGTTACCAGACGGCGGCGACCAGGATGCGTTCATCGACGCATTGAAGGGAAGCGCTGCCACGGTGATTGCTGAACCTAATGGTATCGGAGTGTCATTCGCAGCCCCCCGATATCCGAATGATGCGAACTTCAAAAGTGGCGGTCAATGGGGCCTGTGGCAGCCCCAAAGTGGGACGCCCTCAGGATACGATACGCGAGCTACATGGGCTTGGGGCGACACGACAGGGTCACCCAGCATAAGGATTGGCATCATAGACAACGGTCTCACAGGTGATGTCCCGGATCTGCAGGGCAAAGTGATTGTCAGCGATGGCACCAGCGTGGAAAGCAATCATGCCTATAGGCTCGCAGGTGTGGTGGGGGCTGCCACAAACAACCTCATAGGAATCAGTGGAGTTGACTGGAATGCGCGGCTCGTATCTTTAAAGGGCGGTGGAAATTTTACGGACACCACAACTATCCGTGCCCTGAGAACTGCGACGGATCCACTGATCTACGGCGCGAGGGTAATAAATGCCAGTTGGGGTCTAAAGGAGAAGGACGACTCACCAAGATACAATATCTATGTCGAGGCCGCCTTTAAAGACGTGCACGCTCGGAATGGTGTAAGTGTTTGCGCGATGGGTAACACGGGGACCAACGGTTACAAGTATATTCCCGCGAACCTGCAACACGGCGTGATTGCTGTCGGGGCCATCAACAAATATGGCCAGCGCTGGTCCAAATCATCGACCGGAGACAGCCTCGATCTCGTAGCTCCAGGGGTGGACATCTTGACGACCGACTCCACTGGGGCATATCTGCCTGATTCGGGGACCTCATACGCTGCACCGTTCGTGGCTGGCGCTGCCTCCTTGCTATTTGCGGCGAACGACAGTCTGAATGCGGACGATATCGAACAGCTATTAAAACTCTCGGCGGACCCCATGGGGGTCGTCTCGGAATATGGAGCAGGCAGGGTAAACATCCAGAGGGCTATCGCGCTGATGTCCCCTCCGAACCAATTTGACAGCCGGACAATCCATGTCCCATATAGCAGTTTGACACGCATAAACGATGGCATCTTCGATGCAACTGTTTTTGCGGTGCCCGGCTTGGATAACAACAATTACCTCAATATCGAACGCTGGAAGATCAGTGTTCCGGTGACCTTTAGCTTGCTCGGGCTAGGTCCCTACTCCCATGTACCGACAGTATGGGGGCGTGGTGGAGGTCAAACAATCACAAGTGGATGGATCAAGTATATAGGCAGTATCCGACTAGTGACGGATTGGCGCTACTGTTTCGCCACGAACGTCACAACTACTGGCTGCACCATCAACGCGTACGTCTACATGATTCCGAATAACCAAGGAACCAGGCACTGGTTCCCGGCAGGGGAACCTACGGATCAGTTCTCGTTTTCGTTCAGCGTACTGAGCGCTGCCCAACTTCCCGATCCGGGCCGATGCTACTATGTTCCCGAGACGGGGTCCACGACAAGCCCAAGCGATGGGCTCGATAGTCCTCCCTCTTTCTCGTTCTTCCGCGGGTGCCCGGACAACGACGGTGCATCCTATCCCAGCAATGCGCGGGTTAAGGTGGCCATCAAGGATGCTCTTGGTAACGGAATCGCGGGGTTCAACCCAGCTGATGTCCTTGTTCTCTTCAATGGGGGCACTCCGGTTCAGGGATTCGTCGGAGACGGTGCTGATTCAGTGACTGCGAGTGCTGAATTCAATTCAATACACCACTGCCCAGACCTGAGAGCCTTGTACGCTGATGGACCAACAGACGCGTCAGGAGTTACATATATAACCTTCCATGGCCCCTCGAGCCCATCCCGGGATTCAGCACGCAAATGGGGGCATTTCGACTCCAACCTTGGCGTCTACGTTGGTGGCTCGAGGGTGCTTGGCCGTTTGAGTGATTCATCCCTCCCAGGGTCCTATGTCTTGCAGATAAAGAGTTTAGACTTTGTGGGCGGTACAACCCTTCTCCATGACCAGGGAGAGCTAATCAATAGTGGTGAATTCAACTCCCTAGTCAGCCGCATTGGACAGAGCTACGGAACGTTCTGGCTCGACTGGTGGATGGATTACAACTCCGACGGCGTGGTCGACAACACAGACCTGTCTCAGCTTCTAGCTCACCTGAACCATTACTGCGACACGCCCTTCAATCCGTAGCTCCTCACGGTCACTTCACAACGGGGGATGCCATGATTAGGTCTTTGAGCGTTGTGGTGAGTCTGGGGATGCTCTTAGTGAGTGGCGCAGCCTCAGCGCAGTATATCTTTCTGGATGCCAATGGGGATGGTGCGAATAGTTCCGAGGATTGTCTCAAACATGACGCACCCACGACGGTGGATGTTTGGTTGGTTACCAACAGCAACCGTGATGGTAGCGCGGTGCGGGGCTTGGCGAGTAAGGTGCCGATGTCGGTGTTTTCCTACGAATTCGTTCTGCGGGCCGAGGGTGGTGAGGTCGAATGGGGCGAATACGAAAATCTGCAGAGGACAATGACGGTGGAATTCAAGCGGCGCGAGAACCCCCGTGAGGTGTATGTCGGATACGGTGGGTTGACGCGGCTCGAACCCGGCAGATATCGGCTAGGGCGGCTGCGAGTGAATGTAATGACGGGCAATCCTTCCCTTCGATTTGCGAGTGAAGCGGCAATGGATCCATCCCTGTGGACCTCTTTCGGATCGGAGAATCCAGGGATTGAAGAAGACCACACCATCCGCTTTGGTCCACTGGCAGACAACTCCGTGCGCCGGGAGGCTCGGAGGGAGTGGTCGGACAGTGATGGGATACGGAGTGAAGCAAGCAATATGGCCGCAGCGCTTCAGAGGCCCGATGGCCCAGAGCTCCATGCCTCCATTGTTCAAGACTGGCCGAATGGCGCCACGATGCTGAGAGTATCCACTACTAGGCAGGGGCCGCTTAAGGCGTCCCTATTTGATGTGCGGGGAAGACTGGTGGGAAGACTGATTGAGGAAAGCAACGCAATGCCAGGAGTTCGGTCTGTTGAGCTCGGGGCGCACCGCGGCCAGGGCGACCGACTGCCTTCAGGAATATACTTCTATCGCGTGAGTTCTGTGACGGCCGAGATCCATGGCAAGGTAGTTCTACTGCATTGAGGGTCTGAGGATGTCTACTTCGCATCGTCTATTAGTAATCGCTTTGCTGGCCGGATATGTTGTGTTAACCGGTGGCTGTGGCGATGATGATCATCCAGCGCAAGTTAGCCCAGGACCTCCTGTTGTTTCCATTGTGGGCACGACAGGTGCTTCCACCGGAGTAGACGTGAGAGTCGATTTTTCAGTATCGGATCCGGACCAAGACCCGATAGCTGGGGTCTTTGCGACCGGAGTATGGGACAGCGTTGGATTCGATCCGGTCAGTGGCCATGGAAGGCTCTACTGGCGGGCATGCAAGGCAGGGCCATACAGTACAACCATACATGCTATAGCGGGAGGGGATACAAGTTCCGCAAGCGTGGGTCTTGACGTGGTCGGGGTCGCCGATCACTACGTTGACATGATAGGTGGTGCACTCCATTTCCAACCAGAGACACTTTACGTGACCCAGGGCGAGACTGTCGCCTGGAGAAACCTAGACACAGCCGCGCATAATGTGTACTTAACGGTCGATGGGACGGGAATTGATCGTGTGAACCCGGGCTGCGAGAGCAAGGCCCTGATTCTGAGCGCGAGCCAAGGGGCTCCTTCTCCAGGGATGCACCCATATTTTTGCATCCTGGATACTCTTAGAAGGGACTCTGCGTGCTATATCATCGTTAGCCCGTGAAATGAGGCCTGCGGGGCCCGCGGCGGGCACGTGGACCCCAACGGGTGGAATCTCGGAGGGGCGGTTGTTGGGCCGGTCGGTTTACTCATTAGGCTGGGGTGGGTTCGGCTCGAGTGGGTTCGCACTGGGTTACGATTGGGGAGCCAAATGAAGAAGTGCGAACTCCAGGGTTCGCGCTTGGGATAGGGGCCCCGGCGGCGAGAGCTGCCGGGGCTTTCGTATGTCTGGCCGCTTCCTAGCAAGCGAGCTAGTGCCTTCACATAGTCTAGGGGCCCTAGGGGAGTGCCGCGGAACAGATCGTTGTACCTGGCGAAGACCAGCTCCACCTTTCGGCCAGGATCCCAACGGGCCACGCCAACTTCGATCGCCTGCTTCCATCCGTCTTGCCATCTTGTGTCGGTTTCGGGGGTGTTCACACCATGGACACACAGGACGCGGAGAGGCGTGGTTGGCACTTCGCACCTCGCGAGTTTGGGATGTCCCGGAAGACCTGTTGTCAGTTCGTGTATGTCAGGGCGTGGCGAGTTTCTCGCGTACTGCTCTCGCTGCCTGTTGTGTTCGTGTTCCCTGCCTCTCCGCTGCACTGAGGAATCGCTCGACGTTGTGTCGGTCCGCCGCTAGCGTCTGCTTCGGCAAACTTCCAAGGAGCACGGTTGAGTTGTAGACCCCCTCCGCGTTCTGGCGCTCGGCCGTGCCCTGTGAATGATCTCTCCCGCCGAGTCTGGTTGAGGGATAGAGCCTGACTTGAGGGTGAGACCTTTAGGCTTCGGGCCGGGGCAGTTGCTCAAAGTGGACGGGCTAGACCTTTCGGTCTATGTGCAGCAGCTTGCAGCGGTGCAGAACCGTCGACGCGCGTGGACATTGAACCGTGCTCGAGCGGTTATCATTTGACTCCATAAGGGCATGTTGACACAGTGCTTTATCGTGTCGCCCCTACCCCCCATCAGCCCATACAGAAACCGATTAGGGAATTACCCTCTACGTTGCTTCATAGTGCTCACGGCTTTGTGGGCGAGCTGTTCCTGGAGTGTGGCAGGGGCAGGCGAGCTTACAGTGAAGGAGATACCTGGGATCGATGCCCGTGCCCAGGACTCGATCGACGGCCTAGACTTCACCATCGTCGATGGGCAGCTTCATGCCGTGTGGCTGGAGTCTGTAGCGAGCCCTGCGCAAAATGAAAGCAGGTTCCAGATATGGCATCGCCAACTAAATCTCAGTAACGAACACTGGGGAATTCCATCCAGCTTGCCGCAACGGGCGCGTGGTCCCCTGCGGGTGGCTGCCGTAGAGGGGCGATTGCAGGTTTTCGTTGGGCCCCACTTACAGCACTTCCAATTGTCAGCAAGCAACACGTGGGAAAGCTTGCCAGATGCACTCCCTTCTGCCTCTGCCATTGCGCTCGGCATTGCCACTGACGGGCCTAACGCGATTCTATTTTACCTTACCCGTATACGCAGTGGCGGAAATCCAGGCGTAGAGGACTCCGTTGAAGTGTGGACCGCGACTTCGGGACGCGGGGGAATACGCTCCCGAATCCGGCTCGCCAAATTCCCAGGTGGACCGACGCAGCCTGAGCCGAAACTCTTGATAGTACATGGTACATATCACTTGTTCGCCGCGATCAATAGAGTAGCCAAAGCATCGAACGACGACCTTCTGAGCGAGGATAGTCGGATAGTCTACATCTATAGCCGAGATAAGGGAAAGACGTGGTCCTCCCCACAGGTTCTTGGCGTGTTGGGAATCCAAGGACATCACGCACGGCCCGAAGGCAGCGGCTATGTATCCCACCTAGACGCAGTCTATTTGAATAAACAGTTCCTAGTACTTTACAACGCCAGCTGGCTCTACATGCTGGCTTCGCCTGACGCGCAGCGCTGGTCAGACCCATCTGTCCTTGTCGGTGCCCGCACCTGGGTCGGGGCAGCAAGGAATTCGTCCGTCGCGATTGCATCTGAGGGTGATCGAGGAGCGGTATTTTGGGTTGATGAGCGCTATCAACGTACCGATGCTAGTCCGTTGAATCCACTGGGCCTGCATTGGCTGGCAGATCCCGATTGGGAAAATAACGACGTCCTCACCATCCCGCTCTCGGTGCTGAGGGACCGGGCCCTCGCCAAGAAACCAAACCCCGTGCGATTGACAAGAGACCTCTCGTACGCCGAGCGGATCCGGGCATTAGCACTACATGGTCGTTGTTACGCGCTCTGGACCGGGAGGGGGAAGGTGGGGAGAGAGCTCGACAGCTATGGAAAGCCGCCAACAATCTTCCTCATCTCTATGCCAGCAAAATGAGTGTTAAGGATTGGGGGGGGAGCATGCGCTCAGTTGCTGTGGCTATAGCGGTCATTGCTGGTCTGTCTTGCTCAGTAAAGTGCCTCGCGTCTCCTCGCCCACACGGGTTGGATATCAGAAAGCACGCCACAACGCCGCAAGGCAGAAGCAGTACGCCTCGCAGCATGCTCATGTCTCCAGCGTCAGTCGCATCGAAATCGGGGTGCGACAATGAAGGGGGGTTTTCTGGCTTCGAACCTCCTGTGCAAGATGACACTACATTCGTCACCGACGTGGGAGAGGGGCTGGACACAGGTTGTACCTATGGAACCGACAATAGCGGCCATTCCCTGGTAATTGCGATCGCGATTACAAGGGTAGTCGGGGACGTCACAAGCCTCAGGAGCAAAGATCTGATCAGTGACTCCGTTACCATAGAATTGCCAACTTATGACATCAACTTCGCGGAGGGTGAGAGGGATAGCCTCTACTTCAATGATCACGCCGTTCCGGGTCCCTATCTTCAAGGCGAAAGCTGTAAATGGATAAAGAACACCTTCAAGGTGCCCATCGAATGGGTCAATTTCCCTTCCGTTCACCAAGGCGACCTTCCGCCCATACCTGCACTTAACTACATTCGGATAGCGATCGATACTGCCAACCCATGTAGGTGTATTTGGTGCACTGCTATTGATTGGGTGAGCATTCGATTCAGTGTCGTGCCTCCAGTCGTGCTCGTGCATGGTTGGCCTGCGCTACGCGACATTTGGGGAGGGACATGGACGACAGAACTTACAAGCCGAGGGATCCCATTCGACAAGGACCTACCTCTTAAGTTCGATCCCTCAATTGCATCCGGTGCAGCTGAAGTGAGAAGAAGAGTCCAGAGGGATCTCACGCGTTGGGGGGTAAGAAAGGTCACGTTGGTGGGGCACAGTAAGGGCGGTATTGATGCTCGCCACTATGCCGAGACGGCAAACGATGTGGACCGTGTCATCCAGATTGGTGCCCCGAACGGTGGTACGAAGCTGGCCCTGTACTCAGGACCTAAGGCCTGGAAGTTCAATCGAAAGGGAATTATATTGGCGGCCTATTCGCCCCTCATCAGGGTACTGGGGAGCTACATACCGGAGCTGACGCTGTCTGCAATGACAGACTACAACGCGCGTCATAATCACAAGAACCCTAGTGTCAAGTACACTGCGCTGGCTGGCGAATACGATACGGACTGCGGCTGCCGTGATGAAGTCTTCCTCGATATTACTGGTCGGCCGGGCGACGGCGTAGTTACAAAAGCGTCCGCAAAGGCGCTTCCTTTCGCGTTTACCGCAATTGATCGACATACGGTCGATCCTGATAGGGACGCGTTCCATACCGAATTGAACAAGGCACTAACGGTGTTCAATGACCTTGAGAACGCTGTTACCAGTCTCAGAGCATCCCCGCGTCTCGAAACCGCGACGGAGCTCATGGAGGGGATGAGTGATGTAGGAATCGTCGCTCAGGGGGGTATGGGGTCGCATATCGTCCAGGTGGATGACTCAACAGAGACCTACTTTGCAGTGGCATATTCGTCGGGAAATATCGACCTGCGCTTGATTTCGCCTTCGAATCAAGTATTTGACGCTACAAGCATAGTGGGCAACCCTGATGTCACCCGTGATGAAGGTGACTTTCTGTTCGATGGAAAGATGGAGCTGTTCCGATTCACACGGCCCGAGGTTGGGGCCTGGACGGTAGAGGTCCTGGGAACGTCTGTGACTGAGCCATATGGTTCTACCCCCTACTCTCTGAGTACGTTCCTGCGCAATCCGGCCGCGACACTTGCCTTAAGTGTCGATTCCTCGCAGGTAGTGGCCTCGAGCCCTGTGAAGATCTTCGCACAGCTTCATCGAGGTGGAAATGCCGTGACAGGGGCAGCGGTGTCGGCAGACGTGATTCGACCCGATTCCACTATTACACTCGTTACCTTAAGAGACACCGGGGTGGCACCCGACAGTGCGGCGAATGACGGAGTGTATTCAGGACAGTACAACACCTCTTACGCCGGCGTTTATCTAGCCTTGGTGGCGGCAACCCGTGCCACAGGCACATCGGGCGCAGTAAATGGAGGGGATTTGTATCGAGAGGCCTCAATCGCAGTGACGGCTGTTGCTCCACAGCCGTCCTTTGAGGGAATGTTCGACGATTACGGGATGGATACCAACGAGAACTCCACCTATGACAAACTCATCATTGATGTTTCCCTGAACATCGTCGAGGCAGGCCGTTACCGTGTCTCGGGATCGCTTACCGACTCTGAGGGACACACACTCACGGCCGCGAGCGAAGCCGATCTAGAGCCTGGCCACCAGAACATTGAGATTGGATTCGAGGGCGCGGCACTGTTTGACGGACACGTGAACGGACCATACACAATCTCTGATCTCTACCTGGCAAGGGTGACTGGTGATGACCGAGAGCTAGCAGAATGGTATCCAGGGACCTTCGCCACAGCGGCATACCCCTACACTGCATTCGAGAACACACATAGAACCCTATATATCACAGGGTCTTTCGCCTATGTGGACTCTCTTTCTGGAGCGGTCAAATCACTTCGCTCCGCCCAAGTCGTCGTCTATGACACTAAGGATCGATGCTTCGGGTGCGACTCGACCGCTCTTGACTCACTGATCTCGACGCAACTCAAGGATGACGGGTCGACCAGCTTCGTGGTTGGGCCTATCCTAAATCGCGATAGGAACGACGACTTGGGCCCATTAGATGTCGTTGTACGCGTCTATTACCAGACTGACTTCGGTTATGGGAACAACCTCGGCTTTGGTTGGTTCGTGACAATGCTCGATTCAACCGGGTCACGCTGGTATTCGGATTTCCCGCTCCAGATGAACGCCATTAGTGACACTCTGAAGTTGGGCGAACTTCGTCCAAATGATTATGCTCATAGGAGTGCTCTCCACATCATAAACAACCTGGATGAAACGGCCTGGGAGGCAGCCTATCAAAGCAACGATCCCATCACCGGTGTCAATGTGGTCTGGAGTCCGGGCTACAGTAAGGCGCCGGGCCAAAATGGCACCTATTACGATGGTACACAAGGCGTGCTTTATGTAGACGGGCGTCAAGACACCACGTCTTATTCGCCCGATGAGCTTGATGACTCGGTTGTACTGCGGGGCTTCGCCCACCACGTCGCGTCGTTAATTGCAGTTCTCGCGAATACCAACGCAGTTCCAGGTAGATGCCCATCTACTTCTGCTGACTCCCTAGCCTGGAACGAGGCCTTTGGGTTGTTCTATGCAGGTTACATCCAGGCCGTCCGGAACGAGAGCGCCCTATACGTCGATCGCGGATGCGATCCCTCTGGTGTTACAAACCAATGGTCCTTGAACTTAGAAACGGGCTGCATTGCGGCAGGCTGCAACCCCTCCTGCCGCAATGCCCTCGGCGTCACCGACCCAGTTTCAGTTGCCGGATTATTGTGGGATCTTTACGACAGTGCAAACGACAATCAGAACGGCGACGTTTACGCGGACGCTCTTTCGAATCCCTCAATCATCGGGCTGTTTGGAGGATCGGCTCCTCGCCTCAGGAAGGCACAAGACCTTTACGATTACTACAACACGATCTTGTACCCGCGAGCACAGAGCGTGCAAAAGAACTGGATTGCCAGACAGGTGTTCTTTGAGCATGGGATTGGCTCAGGTATCAGTGATGTAGAGGCGACTCCACCAAACGTGCCGGCCGTGCTGAGCCTTTTCCCGAACCGACCCAATCCATTCAACCCGAGCACAAGAATCTCCTTTGGAGTTCCAGGGACGACACCCATGGTGGTTCGAGTCGCCATTTACGACGTGCAGGGTAGACATGTTCGAACTGTGGCGTCTGGCTCATATGCCCCCGGAATCTACGAGATCCCGTGGGACGGAAGGAATCAGGCAGGGGATGGCGCTGCGGCCGGGGTGTATTTTTGTCGGCTCGAGGCTGGCGGTAGGCAAAGAACAACGAAGATCGTCCTAGCTCGGTAGTCCTTCCAAAGGCAGGTTTGCTCGCTACCGGCACCCAAAGCTGTGATGATAAGGCATGCTCAGGTTCGCACTGGGTTACGCTTGGGGAGCCAAATGAAAAAGTGCGAACTCGTTGAGCTCGCGCTCGAAATAGGGCCTCGGTGGCGAGAGCTGCCGGGGCCTTCGCATGATTCGCCCAGGGCGTGAGTTGCGGGTCCGTGGCTCGGTACACGCGATCCGAAACGAAGCCCTCCGGTGGACGTAGACGCCAATCTTGCGCCGTTCGCCCCGCCGTGGGACGATCCGGCTCTCTAACTCTCTGGCTCTCTCAGCGCATGGGGTGGATTCGCACGGGCCGGAAGGTCGGCCCCTCCCGTTTCCGCCCGCCGGAGGAACGTTGATGCGAACCGCGCTCTGGCTATTCCTGGCAATCTCGCTCCTCGCCCCCTTCCAAGCTCGCGCCCAATCGATCTGGGTTCCTCGGGATGAGAAACACGCCCTGCTCTTTGAGGCGCTCCACACGTCCCTGGAGCGTTTCGATGAGGATTTCTCGACGGGCATCGTTTATCTCAGCGGTCGATTCGAGCTGGATCGGGGGATGGCCCTCGTGATGGAGCTGCCCGAAATTCATGTGGATGCCGTCTTTCTGGACTCATTCGGGGACTACACTCTGAACGGTGATGCCGGAGGGAACCCGTATCTCGGAATCGAGCTCCGTCCGCGTCGTTCCGACGTCTTCATCGAACTGGGTGCGCGCGCTCCCCTGATGCCTGATGACCAGCCAGACGCGGTGTTTCTCGGATCGTATGCCGATCAGAGCCGAATCGCCGTCTTCGTGCCTTCCACAACTCCAGTTCAGCTGGTGCTCAACATGCGGCACGTAACGAACGCCGGCCTTTTGACACGCCTCCGATTCGGTCCGGTGCTCGCGATTCCGACCGCGGACACAGATCGTCGCGACCTCGAGCTGCACGTAGTCTTCGGTTGGCAGATCGGATTCGAAGGAAGGGCGGTCCGTGTCGGCGGCGCCGTAACCGGTCGTTCTCTAATCACGGAAGGCTATCCGCCACTAGGTGCACGGACCACCAGCCAGTTCGAATTCCACGGCGACTTTGGAAACTGGACGTTCAGGCCCGGCCTGGATCTGAGGCTCCCAATCGGATCAGCTGCCAACCTCGTTTCTCTTGTCGTCGGCGGGTCACTCGGCGCATCTTGGTGATGACGCTGGACAATGATGAAGGACATCCTTCCACACTCTCGAATGGGTCCTCTCATAGCCCGGATGCTCGCCAGATCCTTACTAATGCGGCATGCTGAAGTTCGCCGGCGAAACGGAGCTCGACTGGCGACCTTGAAGCGAACCCTTCCGTACTTGTTGCTCTCGGTCGTGAGTGCCGCCGCTCCATATGCTCCAGGTCCGGACGCGCCCTGTGAAACCCCGGCAGCCTTCGAGTCTACGGCCCAATCCCGGGTGGGAGCCTACTCGCGGGGGGTGCGGAGTCGCTTCTGCTCCCGGGACGTGAGGGTTCGAGGTGTGGCAAACATGAGCTCCCGATGAAGCGGACCGCGGCGATCATCTTCTCAATGTCGATCGTTGGACTGATCGGTTGCGGCGACAAGGACACGGTGACGAGGCCAACGCCGCCTCCCGCCACGTGGCGGACGACGATCGTGGACTCCACCGGAAACGTGGGGGCTTACACCTCGCTGGCGCTGGACGCGCATGGCAACCCTCGCATCAGCTACCACGACTGGACGAACGGCGATCTCAGGTACGTGGCGAAGAATGGCACGATGTGGACGATGGAGACCGTTGAAGCCACCGGGAATGTGGGGGCCTTCACGTCGCTGGCGCTAGATGGGGAGGGTAACCCCCGCATCGGCTACTACGACTTCACCAACACTGACCTCAAGTATGCGGCCAAAAACGGCGGGACGTGGACGGTGGAGACTGTTGACGCCACCGGGAACATGGGGAGAAACACATCGCTGACGCTGGATGGGCAAGGCAACCCCCGGATCAGCTACCACAATATCTTGAACGGCGACCTCAGGTACGCTGGGAGGAACGGCGGGACGTGGACACTGGAAAACGCTGACTCCACTGTTGACGTTGGCTTTGGCAGCTCGCTGGCGCTAGATGGGCAAGGCAACCCCCGGATCGGCTACCACAATCTCTTGAACGGCGACCTTAGGTACGCGGCGAAGAACGGGGGGTCGTGGTCGACGGAGATCGTGGATTCCACCGCCTTCGTGGGCGAGTGCATCTCGTTGGCGTTGGACGGGCAGGGCAACCCCCGCATCAGCTACTACGACGATACCAGTGGCGATCTCAAGTACGCCGCGAAGAGCAGCGGGACGTGGACGGTTGAGACCGTAGACGCCACCGGAAACGTGGGGGCCTATAACTCTTTAGCGCTGGATGCGCATGGCAACCCCCGCATCAGCTATTACGAGGATATCACCGGAAACCTCAAGTATGCGGCAAGGAACAGCGGGACGTGGACGGTGGAGACCGTGGACGCCACCGGAAACGTGGGGACCTATAACTCACTAGCGCTGGATGCGGAGGGCAACCCCCGCATCAGCTACTACGACTCTGGCACCGGCGACCTCAAGTATGCCGACTGGGTGACGCACTAGTCTGGGTGCGCACGGACGATTTTGGGACAATTCCGACGAACGACGCCCCTACCACGAACTTGGACGCCCTCAGCGTTGGACTCTTAAGGGCAGAGTTGTCGATTCGGCTGCATTAGACCCAACAGAGGGTAAATGCGTCCGAGTCTCGCGCGCCTAGCCATGTGGCCAGGTTCGCATAGGGTTACGTTCGGGGAGCCAGGTGAAAAGTGCGGACCCAAGCGTTCGCGCTTATGGATAGGGGCCCCGGTGGCGAGAGCTGCCGGGGTCTCGTATTTATACCCCATGGCGTAAGTTGTGGGTCTCGGTTGTGGCCAGCCTCGGCGATTCGATCCCTCCCGGAGCAGCCATAGGCCATTCTTGTGCCTCCGGCGCTCCGCGTGGCACGATCCGACGCGCAGTCAATCAGGGCAGAGTGGTTTTCTTGACGAGGTGCCGGGCGCGGGAGTAGGGTTTCGGCTTCCGGTCGGCACCTGATCCTAGCCTGCGCTGCTGAGGGTAGCATGGCGGTTGTCCGGCATTTCCGATCTCGTTCCGCTCTACGAATCGCGGTCCTCGCCGTAGCCGCGCCGATCCTTCTCACCACTCCCTTCGCAGCACGCCAGGCACACGCGACTCCGGTCACCTCGCACGGCAACATCCCGTTCTCCGGCATTTCGCCGGGCGGCGTGGACATGGCGACCGGCGAGCTAATCCTCGTAATGCGCCCGGACCTCTTCATGGATGGTCCCTTCCCGGTCGAGTTCGGCCGGTATTACGCGTCGATGCTTGCGCGCGAGGGGTTGGCATCGGGCCATCTGGGACCGAATTGGCTTGGCACGTACGATTGGACGCTCTCGATCGCGGGCTCGAACGCGACCTTGGTGACCAACCGGGGTGAGGCGATCCGCTTCATCCAAGGCGTGGGCGGCGCCTGGAATCTGGTGAGCCCGGTTTATGCCAAGTTCAAGCTCGACCTCGTCGGTGGCGCGTGGCGCGTCACGAATCCCCTGGACCGGCGGATATACTTCTTCGACGGCACGACCTGGCTCCTCACGCAGATCCTGGACGAGCACGGAAACGCGCTCAATCTGACCTACACCGGGACGCTCCTGACGCAGGTCAGCGACGGGCTCGGCCGCACGCTTCAGTTCCAATACGACGCGAGCAACCATCTGATCCAGGTGAGCGACGGGCCGCAGATGGTGCATTACTCCTATACCGGCAGCGTTCTGACGAGCTTCGTCGACGGAAACTCCAACATCTGGGGCTACGCCGTACAGCCCGGTCCCATCCTAGGGCTCCTCACCGGCATTCTCGAGCCGCTGGGCAATACGCCGATCACGAACGCCTACGACGCCTCCGGGCGAGTCTCCTCGCAGACGGACGCCCTCACCCACACCGCCACGTATGGCTACGACTTACCGTCGGGGAACACGTTCACGGATCCCATGAGCAACACGTGGACCTATCTGCATGACTCGCAGAACCGGCTTACGACCCTGATGGATCCGATGGGCGGGCCGACCTCGTATGGCTATGACCCCCTAGGGCGGATCCAGATGGTCTCGCGGCCGATGGGCGATCCGACCAACTTCGGATACGACGCCGCGAGCGGCTATCCAAACATGGTGACGCTCGCAGACGGGCCGATGTTCAGCTGGGGATACGGCTCGCATCTCGTCGGAGGCGCAACGCTCTTCGATGTCACGACCGCGAGCTATCCGGACGGGACGAACAAGAGCTTCGGGCGCGATGGTGCGGGAAACGTCACGGACTACCGGGACCAGGCGGGGCAGCATTGGCTTGGAACCTACAATGCCCGCGGCCAGCTCCTGACCTGGACCAATCCGGCGAGCGGAGTGACCACGTTCACGTACGATCCGCTGGGACGACCCGCGACGGGGAAGGACAACGCGAACAACGTCACGCATTACTCGTTCGATGGGCTGAGTCGCCTCATGCGCGCGCAGTGGCCCGACGGAACGAGCCGGTCCTACGCCTACGACAATCTGAACGCGCTGACGGGGCTGACGGACGAGCGGGGGAAGGTGTGGGGCCGCTCCTACGACCAGGACGAGCGACTCGGCACGGAGACCGATCCGCTCTTGGAAGCGACGAGCTATGGATACGACGGGGCGGACCGCCTGACCTCGATCACCGATCCGTTGGGGCTCGCCGTTCAGTACAGCTACGACGCGACCGGCCGCCTCCAATCCATGACGGACCGCTCGAGCCGCACGACGACCTATCAGTACGACACGCTGGACCGCCTCACGGGGATTATGGATCCGGCCGGCGGCACGGACGGCTTCGGTTACGACGCCGACAGCCGGATCATCTCCAGACAGGATCCGCTGGGCCACACCATGACGTTCGACCACAATTTCCGCGATCTCGTCACGCACATCACGGACCAGGTCGGCTCCGGGTTCGACTACGGGTACGACTCGATGGGGCGCCTGCATACGGCGACGGGTCCGCTCGGATTGAGCCTGACCTACGGCTACGACGGGCGCGGTTTTCTCACGTCGTTCGCGGACGGGACCTCGGAGACGGATTTTCCGCGGACGACGCTCGGCGAGATCGATCACGTTCGCGACCCGAACGGGAACAACTGGGGTCGGACCTACGATCCCCAGGGAAGACTCACCAGCGCGTCCGATCCGCTGACGCGCACGACGACCTACGAGTACGATCCGCTCAGCCGCCCGATTCACGTCGGGCGCCCCGACGGCACGTTGCAGCAGATCGATTACGACGCGGCCGGCCGGATCATGGCGATGACCTTCGGAGCGACCGGGCCGTCGTTCAGCTACTCGTACGACGATGCGAACCGGCTCGTGAGTGGGAACGGAGCCTCCTTCTCCTACGACGCCGCCGGGAGAATGACCCATTCGAACGGGTTCACCATGGCCTACGATCCGGAGGGCCGCCCCCTTTCCGAGACCCTGGCTCCCGGGAAGACGGTGAGCTACAGCTATGAGAGCCGCGGACTCTTGTCGCAGGTCCAGGACTGGACGGGGGGAACGACCTCCTTCTCCTATGACACGGCGCGGCGTCTCACGGGGATCACGCGGCCCAATGGAACCTCCGGGACCTACGACTACGATGCGGCGAACCGGCTCATCAACAAGGTGGAGAAACAGCCGGGGCCCAATGGGGCGCCCATCGCCTCGATTGCGATCACGCGGGACGTTCTGGGACAGCCGACGAGCATCACCCGCCGTCAGCCGCTCATGCCGGGCCAGACCATGTCCTCATCGAGCAGCTTCACCTACGACGCTGCGTCGCAGCAGAACGGAGCGGGGCACGATCCCCTAGGGCGGACGACGAGCCAGGGCTCGCGGGCATTCCAGTGGGACGGGGCTTCGCGGCTCACGCACTTCGTGGCGGGGGCAGACAGCCCGAGCTACGCCTACGACGCATTCGGACAGCAGACCCGCGGGACGCAAGGTGGCCAGGTCGTCCAGCAGGCGTGGAACTATGGCTGGCAGCATCCTGACATGGATGACACGCAGGTGAATCTCCCCTCGAACAGGACCCGCTACTTCGTGCGCGCGCCCTCGGGGCTCTTGCTCTACTCCGTGGATGGCGGGACGGGTGGGCGGAGCTTCTATCACTACGACGAGGCCGGGAACACGGCGTTCCTGACGAGCGATGGGGCCTCGGTGACCGCCGAATACGCTTACACGCCGTTTGGCGGGGTATCGGCAGTGGGCGCGACGAGCGACAACCCATTCACGTTTGGCGGTGCGGGTGGCGCGCTCCAGCTTGGGGGAAGCGGGGCGTTTCAGATCGGCGGCGGCATCTACGACGCGGTCACGATGCGGACGATTTCCGGGAACACGACCGCGTCGGGCCCCGGCGGCAAAGATCCCGGGCCGCCCGGCTCGCCCGGCTCGTGGGTGGAGTTGAACCCACAGCCGTTCCCGCCGGGCGCGTCGGTGGCCTTGAATCCACAGCCATTCCCGCCGGGCCCGGGTTCGTTCGTGGAGTTGAACCCACAGCCGCTCCCACCGGGCGCGTCGGTGGCTCTGAATCCCCAGCCATTCCCACCGAGCCCGGCCTCAGGAATAGGTGGGATCAGCGGCAACCTCATGGAGCTTTCCGGGATCTACTACTACTTCCGACACGACGATCTCGGGCACACGCTCAGGCTGGATCGTGGCGGCAGGGACCCCGGGCCTTCAGGGTTGGCGGAGGTGTGTGGAAATGACGTCCTCGTCACCCTGGGGCCCGAAGTGATCGTAGATTTCCTGGAAGGGGATCCTGACGCCCCAATCGTGACGGGCGGGGTGTACAACCGGGAGTCCGCCGGGACCCTGATGCACGAGCTCGGGCACACATTCGGGTTGGATCATGGGGGCAAGAACCCCGGGCCGAACGGTTCGCCGGGCGCGGCGGTGGGGATCGTTCCGCCGTGGCCGTGGAGTTGGAGGAATCCCGGGCCGAACGGTTCGCCGGGCGCGGCGGTGGAGATCGTTCCGCCGTGGCCGTGGAGTTGGAGGAATCCCGGACCACCCGGTTCGCCGGGCGCGGCAGTGGAGATCGTTCCGCCGTGGCCGTGGAGCTGGAAGAACCCGGGGCCCACAGGTTGACCAGTCATCGTGGAGCTGCCATGACGAAGACAGTGCTTCGGGGCGCGGCGTTGGCGGTTTTGCTGGCGCTTCAGGGACCGACGGCCGTCGAGAACTATCAACACGACGCGATCGGCCGGGTGACCGACGTCTTATACGCGAACGGAGGCTCGTTTCACTACACCTACGACGCGAACGGGAACATCCTCTCGGTCATCGCCTCGCTGGCGACCGCGGTCGCGGACGCAAGCACACCGATCGAGTTCGCCCTTGGGCCCACGACGCCCAACCCGGGCTCAGGACCGCGGCGCATGGCGTTTGCGATTCCGGCGCGCGGACACGTAACGCTGCGCGTCTTCGACGTGTCGGGACGCGAAGTGGCTACGCTGTATGATCGGGTCTTGGATCGCGGGCGCTACAGCGCGCAGTTCTCCACCGATCGATGGGGGAACGGAGTCTATTTCTACCGGCTCGAAATGGGTGGACACGTTCGCGCCGGTCGGTTGGTCGTTCTCCGGTAGGGCGCCTCGTTCGCACATGTGTCTATTCCATCTTCAACACCTTTGCGGTCAGGCGGAGCCCCTCCGCCTCGGCCTGAGCTAGGTAAACACCCGAGGCTACGCTCCGACCCGCCTCGTCCTTGCCGTCCCAGCTCAGCCGGTGCTCCCCAGCCTCACGTGGCCCGCTCGCGAGTCGTCGAATGAGTCGGCCGTTCACGTCGTAGACGGCGATATCGAACACGCCCCTGCGCGGCAGCGCGAACCGAAATCCCACATCCGCGCGGAACGGGTTGGGCGCGGCGTGCACCGAGGCTGGGGGCGGCGAGGCCGTGGAGACCGGGACTCCTGTTACGGTATTCGAGAACACGGCGAAGGTCCGGTGGGAGCCCGCGAAGGATCCGACCGCGTAGACCGCTCCCTGGTGAACCTGCATCGCATTCACACTGGCCAGGAGCCGTGGATTCCAGGGGAGGATCAGACCTGTTGTGGCGTCCAGCACGGCGATCCCATTCCGGAGCTCCAACCCAATGTTCGAGAAGAGCCCGCCCACGTAGATGGCTTGGCCATCCACCACGAATGCCTCGGCCGTCCCGTAGTCGTTCATGTAGAGATCCCAGGAGTTGGCCAACCCTGTCACTGAGTCCACCACGGCAAGGCCAGAACGATACCGCGAGCCGACTTGACCGAAGATTCCTCCGACGAACACATTCGGCCCACTCAACGCGATTTCCTCGATGTCGACGAAACCGAGCTCCGGGTGTGGCCCAACGCTTGGATTCCAGCTCGTCGCGGAGCCAACGTTGGTGTCCAGGGCGGCAAGGTGACTTCGCGCTTGCCCGCCGATGCTCGTGAAATCTCCCCCGACGTACAGCTTTGCTCCCCTCGGACAGATCGCCGTGACCATGCCACTTCCCGTGACGTTGGCGCTCGGTGCCGGATCCCAATTGGTTGCGAGTCCGGTCACGGCATCGATCGCGGCGAGGCCATTGCGGTTGAGGGTCGCGATCACGGTGTACGATCCGGCAACGTAGACAACCCCCGATCCGATCGCGAGATCCTGGACCCTGCCGTTTGCGCGTGGGTCCCATGCGGTGGGCACGCCGGTCACCGGATCGAGAGCGGCCACGTAGGACCTCGCCAGACCCCCGACGGTGGTGAAATCACCGCCCGCGTACACCACCTCGTTACCCGCGACGAGAGTAAGAGCCGTGGCGTCGGCATCGGGATTCCAACCGGTAGGCTGGCCGGTACCCAGATCGATCGCCGCGAGTCTGTTGCGCCGCACGCCTCCCACGGTCCAGAAATCTCCACCGGCAAAGATGGCACTCGAGCTGACTCCGAATGCCCTGACGGTACCGCCCGCGAGAGGCTCCCAGCTCATTGCGCTTCCCGTGGCAAGATCGACGGCGGCAAGGTTGCGGAACGGCTGTGCTCCAATGCTGGAGAAGGTACCGCCGACATAGAGGCGAGAGCCTGAGGCCCGAAGCGCGTACACAATACCGCCGGCTCCTGGATTCCAGGCCGTCGCGACTCCGGACTCGGTGAGCTGGGCGATCCCACTACGGGACGCACCGCCTGCCACCTGGAAGTTGATTCCGTGACGAATTCGAAGCGGATTCGTCACGGAATTGGGAATGCCTGTGATGGCGATGGCACCCACCGCACCGTTCGCGCCCGGGTTCCACGTCTTCAACGCGCCGGTGGTACCGTCCACCGACGCGAGATTCGAGCGCGCGATGCCCCCCACGGTCGTGAATCCTCCGCCGACATAGATCGCGAGTGTGGACGGAAACCCGATCGTGAGTACCGGAGCGAGGGCGATCACACTGCCGTTCACGTCCGGGTTCCAAGGGAGGAGTGCCGCCGTCGCCGCGTCGAACGCGGCAGCGCGATTCCGAGTCTGCCCTGCGGCGATGACAAAGGTCCCTCCGACGTAAAGCGTCCCTTCGTAGAGGACAACCGTGTTCACGCCCCCCATCGCACCGACATTCCATGGTGTGACGACCCCATTCCCGTCGACCGCGGCGAGCCCCGACCGACTTTGCCCTCCGACGGTTGTGAAGTCGCCACCCACGTAAACAATCCCGGTGGACGGATCGCGCGCCAGGCAGGACACGTTGTAATTCGTGCCAGGATTCCATCCGGTCAGGTTGCCGGCAGCGTCGATGTGAGCGAGGTTGCTCCGGGACAGACCCCGAACCGAGGTGAAGGTCCCACCGATATACCAACCGTCCGCGCCATCGCTGACCACCGCGTGAACGAAGCCCGAGACCTCCGGGATGGGCTGCAACGCGAGGCCTGTCGTCGCGTCGAACCCCACGAACGCTCCGGTCGCAGGACCCACCTGCGTGAACGATCCCGCGAGGTAGACTTTGCCGTTCGCGATCGCGAGATCCTCGACGGTTCCATTGGGAACCCAGAAGTGCGTGCGGGGAAGTTGTGCCGGGACCGGCGTTGGCGAGCCCGCGACCAGGAGCACCAAAAGCAGCGGGGCGGCCAGGGTCGCCTCGTAACCCCGACGTGGAATGCGAACGCGCGGCCTCATTTCAAGGTCCTCCTGTTTGGCTGACGCCATGTCACCCGCAGAAGGCGGGGATCCACTGTCAGTACGTTCGACATGGACGAAGCGAACAGAGGTCGATGGGGAAGAGGAGACGGGAGCCCCGGGGGCGAGTGCTGCCGGGGACTTTCGTTTGGGGCGCTGGTATGCGGTGTTTGGGTCAGCACCTCCCCCGTAACGGCATGCCTGGAGCCACTCTCTTTCTCGCCAGATTCTCCCCCATATCCAATTTGTCAGTGCACATCAGAGCCTGCCCTGCGTTTACCCGGTGTTGCCGACGACATCCAGCGCTACTGGAACTTGGGGTCCAGCGTTTCGCGCCATGCGCCTCGCTCTACACATGGCGGCAGACGACTGCCCGCCTGGGAGCGCCGGCCGGCCGCCCCAAGACCACCATGTCCATGGAGGAAGAGCCAGTGAATGCGAGCACGATGCTATCCGAGGGATTCCCAACCGACCCGCGTCGGCACCATCGTCTTCCGCGGTTCGGTCGCATGGCGGCGATGGTGTCACTGCCAGTGCTTCTCTTTCTCCAGCCAATCTTCACCTGCCGTGCCGCCGCATCCTCATCAGGCGACCCGAACATCAACTTACAGGTAGACGCAGCGCCGAACGCTCAAGACACGCCCGCGGCAGTTCCGGACGGCATGGGTGGGGCGATCATCGTCTGGGAGGATTTCCGGAACGGTTCGAATTGGGACGTCTACGCGCAACATATCCTCGCGTGCGGGACGCCGGACCCCGCATGGCCGGCCACCGGCCTCCACGTCGCGGCCACGGGATCGACCTTCCTCTTTGGGGGCGTTTTTCCAGGCGTGGTTACCGACGGATCCGGAGGAGCGTTCATCTTCTGGGGAGGAACGCCAGGCGGTTTTGCACAGCATCTATTGAGCACCGGAGTCATCGACCCCACCTGGCCGGCGGCCGGCCTGATCGTCAGTCCGGGTGGCACCGTCGCCGCAACGTCGGACGAGAATCACGGCGCGTTCATTGCTTGGAACGACGCAAGCCTCGGACCTGCCAACCGGCGGGTCTTCGTGCAGCATTTGCTGAGCAGTGGTCTGGATCCGGTGTGGCCAACGTCCGGGACCCGGGCTTGTCCCGCGCTCGAGGCCGATCAGTCCCTCCCGCTCATTTGCCGCGATGGGGTCGGTGGAGCCATCGTTTCCTGGGGCGATCGCCGGACCGCGGCCCAGACCAACCGAGATATCTACGCGCAGCGCATTTCCGTTTCCGGGGCTCTCCTTTGGACCAACAGCGGGATGCCTGTGGTTACGGCCGTGGGTC
>Ga0207703_10000591_pt1 | contig 36922 bp, 29 predicted proteins | sample KBSSwiS12_FD_184304 | JGI IMG/M metagenome (GOLD analysis project Ga0207703, IMG submission 184304) | Switchgrass rhizosphere microbial communities from Kellogg Biological Station, Michigan, USA - KBS Switchgrass S1-2 (SPAdes) (version 2) | ecosystem: Host-associated > Plants > Roots >... | reverse complement strand
GCGCCATGTACGTCCTTCAGAACCAGCTCGGAGTAGATAAGACTCGGGCCTTCGGCGCCGCGGGCCTGGGGTCCGTGGCAGAAGGCGCAATTCGAGGCGAAGATGGGAGCGCCGCGCTTCGCCGCCGCCGCATCCGGCGCGGGGCCGAGGCCGAGGAATTCGCGCACCGCTTGCGCGCCCCGCGGCGGACCGTTTGGCGTGCTTGCCTGCGGGACCGGCATGGGCGCCGAGGGCGACGAGCTCTTGGGCCGTTCAGGCGATGGTGCCGCGTCGGCCGCAGAAGCAAGCACGGGCCCCACCATCGGCGCCGGAGTTGGGGCGGCTGGAGCGGCGGTCGGCGCCGGGGTTGGCTCAGCCGCAGCGGCGGTCGGCGCCGGGGTTGGCACAGCCGCGGCGGCGGTCGGCGCCTGCGCCAACACTGCCAGCGGCGTACACGCCAGCGCTCCGCCAGCCAGCAACACGCGCAACATGCTTTTGACCCTCGCGGGCATGGCCCTACTTCGCCGTCCAGCCGCCGTCAATGACGATGTCGGTGCCGGTGATGAAGCCTGCCGCCTCGGAGCACAGGAAACAGGCCAGTGCTCCGATCTCATGCACCTGGCCCCATCGGCCCACGGGCAGGTTCGCCAGGAACTGCCTGTTGGCGTCAGGATTGTTCATCACCACCGCATTCAACTCTGTGCCAAAGGGCCCGGGGCTGATGCCGTTGACGGTAATGCCATCGCTCGCCAACTCCAGCGCCAGCGCGCGCGTAAAGCCCAACAGCGCGGATTTCGCCGATGAATACGCGGTCCTTTCCGGCAATGACACGTGGCTCAACATCGAGGTCATGTTGATGACGCGCCCGAAACCCTTGCCCCGCATCCGGGGCAAGAATGCGCGCGTCACCAGGAAGGTGCTGATCAGGCTCGAATCAATCACGCTGCGGAACTCGGCCAACGTGAAGTCGGTGAGCTTCTTCCGGATGTTCGTGCCCGCGTTGTTGATAACAATATCAACGGGTCCCATTTTCTCAGTGACCGCGTCACACATGGCAGCCACGTCCTGCTCGTTGGTCACATCAGCAGTGAAGGACTCGGCTTTCCCGCCTGCGCTGACGATCGCTGCCTTCACGGCGTCGAGGCGCGTGATATCGCGCGCAACGAGCGCAATGGACGCACCGGCCTCCGCCAGTGCCTTGGCCATTGACTCGCCCAGGCCACGGCTGCCACCGGTAATCACTGCGGTGTGTCCGGTCAGATCGATTTTCATGTGCGTTCCTCGAGGAAAAACCAACAGGAGGCGGCCAGCAAGGAGATGGCCGACATCAGATAAATGAGCAGATTCCAGTTGTTCGCAGTGGCCTGCAGAATCGAGCCACTCACCACCGGGGCCAGGAAGCCCGCGAAATTGCCGAACATGTTCATGGCGCCCGAAATCGTTGCCGTATTGCGCCGGCCGATCTCGACACAGGCATTCCATGAAATCGGCATGGTCAGGTCACTGCAGAAACTGGCGAGCCCCATGAGCACCATGGCGGCGGTCGTATTCCCGACCCGCGTAACCAGAAACAACAGCAGGCCTGACAACGCGAACCCGAGGACAGCGATCGTGCGCGGCCGGATGCGGGCAGCGGCATACCCGGCCACGAGTGAACCGACCCCGCCAAACAACAGCGGCAGACTCGAAAGCGCCGCCGCCACAGTCTGCGGCACATGCCGGCCTTCATGCAGGTATGTCGGCAGCCAGGTCACATAGAAATACCACACCAGGGAGAAACAGAAGTACTGCCCCAACAGGATCAGCACCGGGGCCTGCAGCAATGCGCGATACCACCGTGACTCCCCTTCCTGCGTCGTCAGATTCCGGGCATCGCGCAGCAACGCCAGCTCTTCGGAATTGACCGCGGGATGCTCTGCGGGGTCATCGCGGAACCACCAGTAGAACACGGCGGCCCAGACAAACCCGAGCACTGCCAGCACAACAAACGACCAACGCCATCCCTGCCACAGCACCAATTCGAGGACCAGCACGGGAGTGGCGGCGCCCGCCCAACGGGAACACGCCCACATCAACGCCTGGGCCCGCAGGCGCGATTGCTCAGGCAACCAGGTACTCAACATGCGCGTCAGGTTGGGAAAACAACCCGCTTCGCCGGCCCCGAACAGGAACCGGACAGTCCACATCGACACGAAATTCCAGGCGGCTCCCGTCAGAGCGGTAAACACGGACCACGCAACCACGATGCGCGTCAGGGTCGCGCGCACGCCAAACCGGTCACCGAGCAGGCCGTTGGGAATTTCAAATAAAGCATACGCGAGCCCGAATGCTCCAAACACCAGGCCGAGCTGGCGCATATCCAGCCCGAGATCCGAGCGGATGAAGGGCGCAGCCTGCGAGATTGCCACGCGCTGCATGTAGGCGAGCGCCGCGAGAGTGATCGCGAAGGCAGTCACACGGTAACGCGCTGAAGTGGCGCTCACGCGGAACCTCCTTCGAGCACCGGGACTCCTATTTCCTGGCGGCCCGAAGTGTATACTATATTCACCTTGAGCGACGCGAAACCGACACGCCCGACTCCCACGACCCTGAAATCACACATCTTCCAGGGCCTCCGGGACGCGATTGTTTCCGGCCGTTACCGCCCCGGCGACCGGCTGAATGAAAGCAGGATTGCCCGTGAATTCGGCATCAGCCGCATCCCCGTGCGCGAAGCGCTGATGCAACTGCAGGAACACGGCCTCGTCATGAATCACGAACGACGGGGAATGTTCGTGACTCGTTTGAGTGCAGAGGATGTGCAGCGAATCAACAGTCTGCGGGTGGTGCTCGAGGCCGAAGCGCTCAAGTTGTGCCGATTGAAGATCAGCGGGAAGGATGCAACGCGTCTGACCAACATCATGGCGCGCATGGAGGCCTGGACGGAACGCACGGAAATGGATGCGGCGGCGCTCGATCTGGAGTTCCATCGCACCCTGTGGGAAGCAGCCGGCAACCCTTACCTGACCCGGGTACTCGACTCGCTCGTGACCTCGTTGTTTGCTCATAAGGCGCTGGAAAACGTCAGTGCCGATGCGAAGCGCTGGAGCCTGACTCATCATCGGGCCCTTCTCGACATCGCCCTGGGCAACTCCGACGCCGAACCGGAAGCTGCGATCATTTTCCACATGCGTACCGGATATGACGAACCTGAGCGTTTCTCGAGCTACGGGCTGACCCGGCCACGTCCGCCGGAAGACTGATCCCTGTCGGTCGTCATGTGAAAGACCGTGCTCGAATGCAGTGTCTGGCCCGGCCGCAGCAGCGTGGTGGGAAAACGCGGCTCATTCGGGCTGTTGGGATAGTGTTCGGTTTCCAGGGCCAACCCATCTCCCTGGCGCAGCGTCGTGCCACTCGCACTGACCAGAGAACCGTTCAGATGATTGGCGGAGTACACCTGCACTGCCGGCTCCGTCGTTCGCACTTCCAACATGCGGCCACTGACGGGATCGTACATGCGGGCTGCCAGCGGCGACGGATCGCCAGCCGGCTTGCGAAGCACGAAGTTGTGGTCATAACCCTTTGCGTACAGCATCTGCGTTTCGCTGGAGCGGATATGCGCGCCGACCGGCGTGAGCTTGCGGAAATCGAGCGCGGTGCCCGCGACCGGCGCGAGTTCTCCAGTCGGAATCTGGTCTTCGTCGGTGAGCGTATACTGGTCCGCAGCTATCTCGAGTTGTTGACTGTAGACATCGCCGGAGCCGTTACCAGCAAGATTGAAGTAGACATGGTTGGTAACATTCACGACTGTCGGCGCATCAGTAGTCGCCTCGTAGTCGAGCCGAAGGTCATTCGCCTCATTGAGGGTGTACGTCACATGGATTCGCAGCTCACCAGGGAAACCCTGCTCGCCATTCGGACTGACATACGACAACGTCACGCCAGCCCGGTTGGGCTCATTAACAACCTTGGCATCCCAGACGAGCGCACCCCAGAACGGGCGCCCGGAGTGGAGAGTCACACCCCTGGGGTTGGCTGCCAGATCAAAATGATGGCCGTCGATGGTAAAACCACCCTTGATGCGGTTGGCATACCGGCCGATGAGGCTGTTGAGACCTCCGTTGGCTTCGTAGGTACGCAGGTCACTCAGGCCAAACACGACATTCTTGACTTTACCCTGGCGATCGGGCGCATTGAGCTCGCAGATGATGCCGCCGTAGTCCAGGATCTTTGCGCTCATGTTGTGGCCATTGGTCAGCGTGTAGACGTGCACCGCCTTACCTTCCGCGGTCACGCCATAGTTGCTGACACTGACCTCAGGGGCGGCCACCGCGCTGGTTGCCACCAACATCGCAAGCACTGAAGAGGTTGAAACGTGCACGATCGATTACGCTCCAATGGCCCGAGGGCCATCATCGTGATGGGTGTCTCCGGCAGCGGCAAGTCCACGTTGGGTGGCGCGCTGGCCAGTGAGCTGAAATGTGCTTTCCTGGAAGGCGATGAATTCCATTCTCCCGAGGCGGTCGCCAAGATGCGTTCGGGAACCCCGCTGACCGATGAGGATCGCTGGCCCTGGCTCGATCGGATGGGGCATGCAATTTCCGCGCGGGTGGCTACCGAGGGTCTCGTGGTTGCCGCCTGTTCCGCGTTGCGGCGGGTGTATCGCGAACGCCTGAGGGCAGCGATCACCGCGCCCGTGAGCTTTGTTCTCATGGACGCCGATCGCGATGAGCTGATGCGCAGGATGACCGGACGGCCGGGCCATTACATGCCGCCCAGCCTGCTCACCAGCCAACTCAACACGCTGGAGCGCCCCGGTCCGGATGAGCAGATTCTCACGCTCGACTCGCGCCAGCCGGTTCCGACACTGTGCACGCGGACTGTCACATGGCTCCTGGCAGGTTCACCGAATACACCGAGTGGTGAGTGAGGATGAACAGAGTCTGCCCGTTCACCAACAGTTGCAGAGGCCGGCCGCCGGGTACATGGATGACACTCAACTGCGTCTTGTCAGGGCCATAGACGAACACTTCTCCGTTGGCCACGTAGACGCGACCAGCCGAATCGGTCGCCACGCTCTCCCCGCCGCGCTCCACAAACATCTCCAGATTGGTCAGCTCGCCCTTCGGTCCCACGGTAGCGGTGTAGGTCTTTGCTTCCGCGGCGTTGCTTACATACACACGCTTTCCCGGCTGGGCGGTCAGGAATCCATAAGTGTCGAGTGAATGCGAGAAACGCCAGCCGCGATTGTCCGCGGGTCCCTGATGGAAAACCCGGTACGCCGGTAAAACCAGGCTGCCATCCGGAGAGGCATACTGCCCGAGCGGCGCCGTTGCAACATCGCTCGTGAAAAGCTCCGCAAGCGTGGCGAACTGATCGCGCGCGAGATCGTATTGATCCTTGAATTCGGCATTGACCCACCAGTCTGCCGGCAGAGCGATCGCGGCATTGGGGTGGGAACCGGCTGCCTCCGCTTCGATCTTAGTCAGCGCGCCATCGGGGGCGCCCGGCTTCAAGCTGTAAACACTGCCCTGCAAACCTGAGGATGAGAGCACCAGCAGGTTGTCCGATTTGTCTACGGCCAGATTCACGGGGTCGAGCGGGTGGCTGGCGACGATGTTGAGCCCCTGCTCCCGCGTCCAGGCGTAGATGCGATTCATGTTGCGGTCGACGAAGTACAGCGTGCCGTGGGAGTCGATGGCGGCGCCGCCCAATGCTTCAAAACCGGTGAGGAGCTCCTTGGCTTCTTTTTGTTCTGGCGCTTTTGCCGGGTTGGCCGGGACATCGAGACGCGCGAACTCATGCTCCCGTACGTCCAGCTGGTGCGACATGTCCTGAATCGCGTTGTCGTAGGAGAATTTGGTGAGGCGCAGGAAGGTCGCGCAGTCTCCGCCATCGCAGGTTGCAAACCCGCTTTCCGCGTTGACATGGACGTTGCGGAAATGAATGTCGTGCGATCGATAGATACGTGCGGCTGACGGTGCCGGCCCCAGCGTACGCGTGACGCGATAGCCGTGATAGTTGGCGACGAGGATGTCATGGGAGTCGCGGATCTCGAGGGAAACCGCGTTGCGGCTCTCTCCGTATTCCTCCTCCGTCTGGGGTGCGAGCAGTTCCCAGTTGGACACCCGGTTGAGAACCATCTCGTTGCGAACATGGTGCTCAACAGAGATCTCGTAGACGTGGCCCGGGGTGTCAGTGTCGGATACGTAGAGGCCTGCACTCGCGTAGGTGTCCGGACTCCAGATGCCATTGAATGTTCCGCCACCACCGTGCGTAACCCACAGGCTCGGGTATTGACCGTCCCACCGCCGGGCTGCGTCGGCATCACCGCTGTGGTTGTCGTTGTAGGGATTGAACCGCGCGCCGTTGGCGAGATTGGTTCCGTGGCCACCTTCAAACTTCACGTCGTCGACCAGGGAATTCTCGCCGGCGCTCCACAGCAATGCGGTAGCTCGGGGGTTTATGCCGCCGGTAAACAGGCCGACACCCGAGATGATGGCGTCTCCGCCATCGGCTGATCTGACGAGCGCTTTCGGCTCACCGACCCCGGCATACGCCGGTGTGTTATCGGCCAGGGCGATCTGTGTCAGGCTCGGCTGTAGACCGATGAGGACAGAGTCTTTTTTGAGTTGAATGGTGTCAGTAACCTTGTAGACGCCCAGTGGCAGATAGACGACGCGATGTGTGTCGATTGCCTTTTGGATGGCGGCAGTGTCGTCTGTTTTTCCATCACCCGTGGCACCGGAATCACGTGCGTTGCTCCATTGCGCAACGGGTGGCAATGGTCGGATGGCTGGAGCCTTTGGCCTCGGCAGTGAGCCTCCGGCCATATCCACGTGAGTCTCGAAGTGGCCCAGCTGTCCCAGGGCGGGAACTGTGAGACCGTGGGTGAAGTCACTGACCTTGTACGCCGAGCCCCTGCCGTTCACCGTTTTGCCACTGTCGCGGAACTTTGCGAACACCGGGGTGTTGCGCGCCAGCGCATTTTCGAAGCCTATCTGGGTGTAAACGTTGGTTTCGTTGGAGATGATGACGCCGGCCTGGCTCACGTTCTCGAATCGAACGTCCTTGCCCCAGAGCCAGTCGCCATAGCCGCGGTCGATGTCGATTCCCACCGGTACATCGCGCATCGTGACATTCACGAGTGTCAGTTGGGCCTCGTGCTCACGAATGGCCGCACTTCTCTGCCCGTCGAACGTCGAGTCGATGACCGTGAACTGCCAGGCCGCAGAGGGCTTCTCGGTGACGATACCGTAGCGCCCGCCGTGGAAATGCAAGTTGTGAACGACATTGCCCGCCTGGTAAATGCCGGCAAAACCCGAACCCAACCTGAAGTCCATGTTGCTCAGGAAGCCGTGTTGGGCAATTCTGAAGCGGATGCCGGTGGCACCCGGATTGCCCGCGCCAATCTCGATGTCGACATTGCTCATCGCGGAATAGAACGTGCCGGGATTGGCGTCCCAGATCTTGTCGTCGAAGGGCACGATGGTTGGCGGCGGAAAGGGCACACGCGGAATCGCGGTGTGTTCCACTTGAGCCATTACGTTGGCTCCACGCTTTGCGCCCACGAATGCCACCATGCTGGCCAGGTTTTTATCGAAACCGGGCGTCCTGTCCCCCAGGACCAGCACCGGCCGGGTACGGCCCACGCCGTACACGCGAACCCCGGGCCACACCAGGATGCTACGGGTAATGCGATATCGCCCGGAGGGTAGAAACACTACGCCGCCGGGACTGTGTTCGGTGGCTTGGTCTATGGCCTGCTGGATTGCGTCGGAGTCGTCGGCGCGGCCGTCCGCCTTGCCTTTCACAGTGACGGCGCGCGAATCCGCGGGGGTGGATTCAAAGGCTGATGTTGAGGCGAGGGTTGTCGAAGCCACCATCGTTGCGGCGATGGTGGACAGGAAAAGAGTGTGCATCATTAGCTGTGGATCACTGTTGGTGGCTGGGCTGCTGTAGCGGCTGGGTTGCTGGGGGCTGTGCTCCCGGCGGGCCCTGCGGGCGTGGCGGGGGACGGTAGTCTACCAACTCGTCTACCGGGTGCCGGCCCGCCCATGCAATCGCGCGCAATAACATGTTTTGAATCTGCGGCTCGGCGAAGTTCGCGTACTCGTGACCCTGCATCCACACGAACGCACGGGCCGGTTGACCTCCGGCTAATGAGTGCTCGTAAGTCCAGATTTGTGGCACCACCTCGCCCTTGTGGGTGCCGGCGCTCGGGGTTCCATCGATCACGGTGGTGGCCAGGACGTGGATCCTGGGATTGCTGGCCCATGTCATGTTGAAGAACGCTTCATCACGCAAGGTGATGCCAGCGATGCCCTTCATCAATGGGCTGCCCGAATCGACGACCGTGTAGGGTACGCTCGCTTCGAGCGTGTAGTTCACTTCGCCGTGCTTCTTCGCACCGCCGACTAAAGTGGCGAAGTATGTCGGATCGGGGCCGCACAGTGCGTCATGGATGCTGACGATGCCACCGCCGCGCTCGATGAATGCTTCGAGTGCTTTGCGGTCTTCGTCGGACAGGTAGCCGGCATCGCCCTTGTAGATGACCAACACGGCGGTTTTGCTCAACTCCTCGGCTAGGGGCGCGTGGAGAGAGCCGGACACGACCGCGCCGTGCTCGGTGAGGAGCTTGCTCCAGTCGGCGAGGAATTGCGGGTAGTCGTGGAGACCGGGGCCGTGGGTTTTCAGGCCGGCGCGCAGGTAGACCTGCAGGCCGGTTGGGTTCTGGCCCGGAATTTTGGGGATATCAGCCGGGGCTTGGGCACCCGGGGAGGCTTGCGCAATGCGCGTAACTTGGGCACCCCGTGCGCCTTGCGCGGCCGGTGGGGTTTGGTCACCGCGTGAGGCTTGCGCAGTAGGCTGGGTTTGGGCGCCACGAACCGCTTGGGTGCCGGGCGGGGTTTCGGCGCTGCGAGCGGCTTGCGCGGTCGGTGGGCTTTGGGCGTTCGTGAGGCCCCACGTAAGCAGGGTTAGGACGGCACTGGAGACAGACGAAAGACGGTATTTTGGCGTCGAAATGCCCACTGCTCCCCCCTGCGACAGCCTGCTGATCCAGCATAACTGTATACAATATGCATATTCAAGGGAGCGCTACCAAAGTAATCTTTAGGTTGCGACAAACAAGGGCGCCGGCGGTGGAGCCCGCTACTTGCCGCAGTCGGTCCGGCTGGTGTCGCCCAACGAGGCGATCAGCCAGCGCCCGTCGACTTTGACGAGGCTGGCGCTGTCCGTTCCGCAGTGGTCGATCTTCCCGTTGATCACGAAGTCGAACCGGGTCCAGATATAGGCGATGTTGTTGTCCACGTGAACTACGGGATCGTAGATCCGTTCCTGGCGTGTATCGGTTCCGGGGGCGCTCAATCGTTCCGCGAACGTGTCGAAAGCCATCTGCACGGGCTTTCCATTTCTCATGAGCGTGGCACTGCCTCCGGGCAACAGCTGCGCGGCGATCATGTTCTTATCGCGCGCGGCAAGACCGTCGAGCACGCCTTGGAGTGGCGCGATGACTTCCTTCTCCTGCGGCGAATGGATTTGGCTGTCGCGGTGGGGTGTAACTGTCGACGCGCAACCTGCCGCGGCGGATGCGAGAATCATGAGCGCAATATGGCGAGCTGGCGGCACGGGTTTTCCTTTCCTGAAAACAGTGACAGTACCGTGTTATGACGCTCCGGACCTTAGTCTCTGTCTAAAGGAAGCGCGGCTCGCGCCGATAACATTTAGAAGTAAGCAAGGGTGGGGCCACTCCGGTGCGTGTCAACCTGACTCCAGGGGACAAGGAGGGGATTGTCGTCGGGCAACCCCTGCCCTTCTCTATTTTCAGCGCCGAAGGCAACCTGTTGTTGGCGAAGGGTCACGTTGTTGAGAGCGACCGTGCACTGCAGGTTTTGTTAAACAACGGCGCGTGCCGCGAACGTGACGCCAAAACCTGGGCAACCAGCGTCGCGGATGATGACTCCACCGAACGGCTGAGAGTGAGCCCGCTGATCGCTTTTCAAAGCAGCTATCGCCGCTCAAATCCGGCCCGCGGCTTTCCGATGTCCATGGCGAGAAGCGACACGTCGGAAGCGTTCCGTACGCACGTTGTCGGGATGCACGGTCAGATTCTCATCGTGGAGGCTCCACGTCGACCAGATGGCGCGCTGGTGGCAGTCACGCCCAGACAGACGTGGCTGTGCCGAACGTTCCAGAGCACTTCGGCGTTCCGATTCCTGGGCACCGTGCTCAAAATTGTCTTCGAGCCTTTTCCGCATTTGTTTCTGGAAGTTCCGAGGACGGTGGAACAGCGGAAGATACGTAACAGGACTCGAGCGACCGTACTGCTGTCTGCTGCAATCGAAACACCGACGCCGGCGCAGTGCATCGTTGTTGATCTCAGTGTTGGAGGTGGACGCATTGCCACGTCTGACGATGTTGTGCTCGAACGCGACCAACCCATCAAGATCGTTATCGGCCTGGAGATGATCGGGTCGAAATACAACCTGGCGCTGCGAGCGACCGTGGCTCGCAATTTTGGTGCGAGCAACGCGGAGCATCCGCGGGTGGCCTTCTATGGCATCCGGTTCGAATCGCTGTCGGATCTCGATGCCTGCGTGTTGAATGGGTTTGTCAACAGCGAGCTGGCGCTGGAGTTGAATGGTTTGTGGCAGGTGTTGTCGATGTCGGCGCCAGGGGCGCGGGACTGATGTCGGCGCAGCCGCGGGAGCTGATGTCAGCGACGCTGCGTCTGGTCGGCGAACTCTGCGAGCTCGTGGTTGAAGCGCCGCGGGTCTTCCCAGAACGGCATGTGGCCACAATTGGCGTAGATTGACAGTTTGCCGCGCAGGCGTTGCGCGATGTTTTCCGCGGCCGCCGGCAATGTCAGCGCGTCGCTATCACCGTGTGTGACCAGCACGGGCAGATTCAGCTCATCGAAAGAGCTACCATATTCAATGTGCCAGGCGCTTGCGCCCTGGCGGGCTACTGGCGGCACAGCCATCGCATCTTCGAGGAACGACCGCTCTTCGCTCGGACTGACGGGCTCGAGGGTGCAGTTGCGAATGAAGCGAGTCGTGGCTGAGGTAGACTCCCCCGGCACGGCGGAGATCATTTCCGGCCCATTGCTCTCGCGTTTTATCGAAGAGCCCGAAGGTTGCAACACGCGAGCTGATACGAGGTTGAGCCCGGACACCCGTTCCAGGCCCTTCACGAATACATAGTGAACAGCAACTCGCCCACCCAGCGACCAGCCCGCCAAAACTGCCCGCGGCATTCCAACTGCCGCGAGGACACAATCCAGATCAGCAGCCCAGAGGTTGCTGCCTGAGTACGCGGCAAGGCTCTCCGGTTTGCCAGACTCTCCATGACCGCGCAGATCGTACGCGACGAGGCGGCACCGGTCCGCCAGCTCTCCATCCAACTGCCGCTCAAACGCCGACCGGGAGAAGAGCCAGCCGTGAATCAACGCGACCGCCGGACCTCGGGCGTTGCCCCATTCGCTGAAGGCGATCTCCGTGCCGTCGATGCTCGATGTGCGCCCGGTTCTCAACACTGGCTTGGCACGCTGTCGCGGTATTCGTGCCACCGATGGTAGCACGCGGACCGCCGTGTGTTATTTCACGCCCGGCGGCCGCGAGTCGCTGGGCCACAGTGGTCATCGCGGCGAGTGCATCCGAGCGAATTGGCGCGAAGCGTGATTGGCAACGGGCACCTGCATTCGCTATAGTGCTGATGTAAACCTTTACATATGAAGCGATTCGAGGCAGGGGGGGTCACTCACGCACAGACGCGAATTCCTCTTCTCCGCTGCTGCCGCGGCGTTTGCTGCTTCGGCGCTGCACGTGACGACCGCGCGGGCCGGTGCAATGGTCAAGAAAGTCGGCGTGCAGTTCTTTTCGCTGCCGAAGAACCTGGAAAAGGATTTCGACGGTACTTTGGGCATGCTCAAACGGCTCGGCTATTCCGAGGTCGAGTTTTACGGGCCTTACGATTTCAGCGCACCCGAAGCAGTTGCATCCTGGGCCAAAGTCACTCCGCGGCTCGGCTTTTCGGGCAGCGGCTTTTACGGGCTGACTGCGCAGAAGGCGCGCGCCCTGTTGGACAAACACGGCCTGACTGCGCCTTCCATGCACACGGACCTCGAGACTCTGCAGACGCGGATGGGTCCGCTCAGCGATGCGGCGCATGTTATTGGCGCCACTTACGTGGTCCTCCCAGCCATCCCTGAAGCGAAGCGCAAGACGCTGGATGACTACAAGCGCATGGTGGATGCGTTTAACTCCATCGGCGAGCAGGCCGTGCGCCACGGCGTCAAATTCGGCTACCACAACCACGGCTATGGCCTGAAGGAAATGCAAGGCGAGGTGCCGCTGCAGCTGCTGCTCGCGGGCACCGATCCGAAGAAAGTGTTCTTTGAGATGGATATCTACTGGACGAGCGCAGGCGGCGCGGATCCGGTGAAGCTGCTGAAGGAGAATGCGTCGCGGTACAAGATGCTCCACATGAAGGACATGAAGGAGCGCAAGGTATTCAAGGGTGACGGCGGTGATCCAGGCCAGTGGATGGAGTTATTCCCATACATGACCACCGTCGGTGACGGCGTAATCGATATCAAGGCGATTGTTGCGCAGGCGCAGGTATCGGGTGTCGAGCACCTGTTTGTTGAACAGGACATGGTGGCCAACCCTGAAGTGGCATTGAAGCGAAGCGCGGACTACTTGTTGAAGTTGTGATTCGCACGGGTGGGCGCTACGAATTTCAGTAGCACCCACTCATCGAGACTGAAATCGCCGGCAGACTGCAGACCGGCGGTTTCATAAACCAGCCGCAGTGCAGGCACCTGCGGCCGTGTAAACCCGCTGATGAGCAACACGCCGCCCGGCAGCAACGCACGGCACAGCGCCGGCGCGAGGCTGCGAAGCGGCGCTTCCAGGATGTTGGCAACGATCAGGTCAAAGCGTGCACCCCAGTGATCGGGCGCGTCGGCGCCGAAGTGGATGTTGAATTGGCGCGTCCCGGTAGCGGCGCCGTGCCAGTCGAGGAAGTCCATCTCGGCATGCGCCTTGGCGCAGGCGACCGCGGCCGGATCGATGTCAGTGGCAGCAACGAAGGTGGCGCCACGGGCGCGGGCGATGCGGGCCAGAATCCCCGTGCCGGTCCCAACGTCCAGCACGGCCATGCCGGGCCGCTGGCGGCACAGCAAATCAACCGCCGCGGCGCACAGCCGCGTGGTTGGGTGCGAGCCATCGCCGAACACGACATGTCTCGGCGGCGTCAGGCCTGACGCCGCTGCCCCACCTGTCGTCGGCGAAGCGAGACTGCGCGACGGCAGCGCCGCACCTAACGACGGCGCTGACGCCGTGCCAGGTTTCGCTGTCGGTAGTTGGGGCAGCGCCACCCAGCCCTCCTCCACCGCAGGTGCCGCCGTGCCACGGGGGTACACAAGTACGCGAGGGGCAATGTTGAACACCTGTGGCATGCGCGCTCAGGCAAACACCTGCCGCAAGTGCTCAATAGCGCACTCAACAGCGCGGGACGCGCGGACGCCGCCGGGACGGATTGCATAGATGCGGTCCCCAAAGAATCCGACTGGGCGCCAGTCTGGCAGGACTGGCACCATTGACCCGGACTCCGTGCTCGAGTCAGGCGGCAAGCTGAAGTCGGGTAGCAGGCCGATGCCCAGGCCACCAACGATGGCTGCCCGCAACACCTCACTATTGTTGGCCTTGAACGGTCCGCCAACCGGCACATTGACCCGTTCACCGCGCTTGCGCGAGCCGGCCTTCTCGAAAGCGAAAGACCAACTCTGCGCAGGCCCATCGCGGAGGTAAAGCAGGCAGTCGTGCCTCGCGAGGTCTGTTGGGTGTTCGGGAGTGCCGCGGCGCTGCAGGTACTCGGGGCTCGCCATCAGCAATGATCGCGACTCACAAAGAACACGCGCGATATAGGTGTCTGGGATAGACCGCGCATGGCGCACCGCCAGATCGAACCCCTCCTGGGTGACATTCACAAACCGGTCGCTGAGATCCAACTCCAGGCGTATTTCCGGATACCGCCGCAGGAAATCGGGCACTGACGGCGCGATTCGCTGCCGTCCGAGGGCAACCGGCGCCGATATCCGCAGCAGTCCCCGCGGCTTCCCCGCCAGATCCTTCGCCTGTTCGAGGCTCTGCTCAATGCGGGCGAATGACGCCTGGGTATCGTCCACCAGTTGCAGAGCAGCCGCGGTCAGCATCACCGATCGGGTCGTCCGGCGGACCAACGACATTCCAACCACCCGCTCCAGGTCCCGGAGCCGCGTGCTCACGGAAGCCTTGGAAATTCCCAGCCTGCGCGCGGCCTGGGTCAAGTTCCGGGTCTGCGCGATCACGGTCAGCAGATGCAGGTCAGGAAGGACCCCCGCCACTTCGGAACCGCCCATGACCGCCTCCAGAATTACCGGAACATTGTTCATTTTACTGAACATTGAGATCAAAGGTTCGACCTTCTCCACTGCCGAAGGCAGCGCATAAACTGCCTCATGAACACAATCGTAAGTCACTGGATCGGCGGCAAGCCGGCCCCCGTCGCCGACAGCCGCATGAACGGCGCCGCGACGCAAGACGTCTTCAACCCCGCCACGGGCGAAGCCACGAAGCAGGTCGCCCTCGGCGGATCGGCAGAGGTCGACCAAGCGGTCAAAGCGGCCGCGGCGGCCTTTCAAGGCTGGGCGGACACGCCCCCGATCCGCCGCGCTCGCGTCCTCAACCGCTTTCTGGACCTCCTGAACCAGCATCGCGACGAGCTGGCCAGAATCATCACCAGCGAGCACGGCAAGGTATTCAGCGACGCGCAAGGCGAAGTCATGCGCGGGATCGATGTGGTCGAGTTTGCGTGCGGCATCCCCGAGCTGTTGAAAAGCGCTTTCACGGACCAGGTATCTACCGGAATAGACAACTGGACCCTGCGCCAACCTCTCGGTGTCGTCGCGGGAATCACTCCCTTCAATTTTCCCTGCATGGTTCCCTGCTGGATGTTCCCAGTGGCCCTGGCCGCGGGCAACACGTTCATCCTGAAGCCCAGCGAACGCGATCCTTCAGCATCGATTTTCATGGCTGACCTGCTGAAGCAGGCGGGATTGCCCGATGGCGTGTTCAATGTCGTCCAGGGTGGCAAAGACGCTGTCGATGCGTTGTTGGAGCATCCCGACGTTCAGGCATTGAGCTTTGTCGGATCCACTCCCATTGCCCGCTATATCTATCAACGCGGCGCGCAACTCGGAAAGCGCATCCAGGCTCTCGGCGGCGCGAAGAATCATCTGGTCGTGATGCCCGATGCGGACATTGAACAAGCCGTCGACGGCCTGATTGGTGCCGCCTACGGGTCAGCCGGCGAACGTTGCATGGCAATCAGCGTTGCCGTGCTCGTTGGCGATGTGGCTGACAGAGTCGTCCCCATGCTGCGCAAACGCGCCGCGGAGCTCCGCATCGGCGACGGACTCAACTCCGATGTTGAAATGGGCCCGGTTGTTACCCGCCAGGCCCTGGAGCGCATCGAAGGCTACATCGACCTGGGTGTGAAGGAAGGCGCCGAGCTCGTGTTGGACGGCCGCGGTCACGAGGTCGCCGGCCGGGAAAACGGCTTTTTCACCGCAGCCACCCTTTTCGACCATGTCCGCTCGGACATGCGCATCTACAAAGAGGAGATCTTTGGCCCCGTGTTGTGCTGTGTGCGGGTAAAGGACTTTGCCGAGGCGGTGCAACTGATCAACGCGCACGAGTTTGGAAATGGGGTGTCCTGCTACACCCGTGACGGGCACGTTGCCCGTGAGTTTGGTCGGCGGATCCAGGTGGGCATGGTGGGAATCAATGTGCCGATTCCCGTGCCGATGGCCTGGCACGGGTTCGGCGGGTGGAAGAACAGCTTGTTCGGCGATATGCACGCCTACGGGACCGAAGGCGTGCGGTTCTACACCCGGCAGAAATCGATCATGCAACGCTGGCCCGAGAGCACGCCCAAGGGCGCCGAATTCGCGATGCCTACGGCGAAGTAGGCACCGCCGCGGAGCTCACAGCAAACCTCAACGCCGGGCCCTTGCGAATCGCGGCGCCGATCTGCCAAACGTGCGGACCGCTGTGCCTCACGGTGACTTTTCGACTACGACCTCGCTGATCTGAATGACAGGTGTCAGATCGGTGTAGTTGGGAATGTCCCCGAGGATCTCCGCGGCGTGCGGCCCGAACCCTTTCTGGAACGCCTCCGCGCTGTCGCAGAAGATGTGACACATGCCGATGTAGGTCGGCGGTGTTCCCGGCTCTCCGCCGGCCACGCCCTTGTCGACTGTGTAGTACTTGCAATAGGCGCCCATGCGCGCCTTCAAGAGCGGCATGTGCTTGTCACGGTAGTAGCTGTGATCGAAGCGGGCGCCGGACTTGTTGGGGTACATCACGCTGACTTTGATCATGGGTCGTCGGTCTCCTGTGGCGGAACCGCAGGATACTGCGAATGCCCGACCGAATCAGCCCGGTCCGGATCGGCACGCTGAACCGGCCCGGCCTGCAACACCAGGGGCTGGATCTTAGCCGGGCAGCTTTTTCAGCTGGAACTTGCCCCGATCGCCGTCATACGCGACTCCGGTCACCGTACCCGAGGCGTCACGCTGAAACTTCAGAATGCCGTCGCCGTAGTCCAGGTGGAAGCTCTCGTTCGACTCAGCGGTCAGCGGCGACTTCATTCCATCAGGGGTCTGGGCGATCAATCTGTCATCGCCCTGAAGCGCAATCGATACAACGAGACCGGGCGCGATTTCATATCGTCCCGCATACGAGCTCAAGGTAGCCGCCGCAACGCGGAAATCCGCCGCCGGCGCTTTGCGCACGGGACTGTGAGCGAGCAGCTCCGCGTCCCCACGGAACACCAGGTTGTCGTCACGGTGCCAATGCCGGTCGAATGCACCTGAAGCAATCCGACCGCGTTCCGCTCCCAGACCCGTCGCCAGATCAGGCTGTCGGCCGTCGCGAAGGGTCCAATCCAGCCCGATGGTGGGGTAACCATATGGTTGGTTCCACAGACCGCTCGGATTCCAGAAATACATGCCGGCCGCGGAATTCGCCGCAACCACGAGAACATAGCGGTCATGTGCCGCGGGGCTCGGATAAATCATCTGCACGACGGCATCGGAAGCCGGGAATTTCGCTCCATCAATCGTGATCGAATGCGCGGCGACAGCCAGTGGCAGATGCGACTGCATGCGCCGGGTCACGCGGTTGGTATCGGGGCCCCCGATGAGAAGCAATGAATACCGCTTCTCGTCCTCAGCACTCAGCTGGCGGTCGGTAAACACGCGAGGCGGCTGATGTTGCCACCACTGCCACATGCCTACAAATGCATCGGCCTTTTCCCGGCAACGTTGGTTCATCAACGGATCGGAAGAAGAAGTACCCACCACGAGGGCAAACGGAGTCGATATGAAACTCGACAGTCCTCCGGCGAGCCCTGGCCGCTTCGCGGAAGTATCCTTGGCAAGCGAAACAGTTCCGTCAGCCGCGACCGGCACCCGGTGCTCCTCACCATTCCAGACCACCCGCAAGGGACTTGCAACCAGCTCACGCGGAGGTGACAACTTCACAGAGATGACGTTTTGTGTATCCAAGCGGATTTCTCCCGGTTGGATCACCTGCGCGTCCACGCGCGTGACTGCGATTGGAGTGACCAACCCGGTGACCCGAACCCAATAGGCGGCAGCGCCGTCGAGGTCCGTCGACCGGACTCGAACGTGCAGTGGCGCGTTCACACGCCGATGGGTCAGAAACCAGTCTGCAACCTCATCACCATTATCCAACTCTTCGTGACCACGGCCGGGATGCTCGTGGTAGCGGACGTCATAACCCCAACGCTGCAGCATGCGGGCCACATGCCTGGAGCCATCAACATTGACCGTCCGATCCGAATCGCCATGGTGTATGTAGATGGGCATGTTGAGGAGTGATTCGGCCATGCTGAATGTGCTCTGGACCTCCTGGTAGAAGCGCTCTGTCAACGTGGTTGCATTGGGGTTGTAGTTTGCACTATCGGTTACCCGGATATCCCAACCGCCATACGTGGGAGAGATGGCCGCAAACAGCTCAGGATGGCGTGACGCGAGATACCAGACACCAGCGCCGCCCATGGACCCACCGGCGAGATAGACGCGATCATCGTCAACACTCAGAAGCCGCTTTGCCTCCCCGAGGCAGCGCAGCACATCCTGTTCCCCTATTCCCATGTACTGAGTGTTGCCGCGGCCATGCGGCTCGAGGTAAATCAAATCGTGTTTGTCGGCGATGTCGTTGTGACGGACATCGGACGACCACCACTTCACGTATACCGGGTTCGCTGGATTGAAGCCGTGCAAAAATATCTCGAGGGGCCACCGGGTGGCAGACGAGTAATGAAGCGGCAGGTAGGCGCGGCAATACTGGGTCGAACCATCTGTGTCATCAATGTACGAAATACGGACAAACCCACCGGGATGAATGCTCTGACCGAGCCGCAACTCCTCATATTCGAGGAGCGGTGAATGGATGCTGTGCCAGCCGTCATCGGGAAGTTGACTGATGTCAGAGCCGGCTTTTTCACGCACCAGGTCAGCCAACATACGGACTCGGGGGCTGGATGTATCAGCGATCAATCGCTGCGCCGCTGCAACTGCCGAACCCTTGTACCACGGAACATGAACGGTGACGTCCTTGCCCCAAACAGTCTTTGTTGTGAGATGGATCTCGTATGCGCCATCGCTCCAGGACGCCGTGGGAATCTCAACCGTTTGATCGCGCGAGGCCGTTGAGGACCCAACCACACGGCCGCCGGCAGCGGTCACGGAGATCTCGACAGAACGGTCGGCGTGGGAATGGGCCGACTCGGCGCTGATCTTCAGGACGGAACCACCGTCAACATGCGGGATGATTTCATCCCGGCTCGCGACAACCGTGCCGGGCTCGAGCACGCGCGCGGCAAAACGCCACGGCCCGGTTCGATGTTCAAATTTCAACAGCAGGCGGTTGTCGCCGGCCTGCAGATGGACAGGGATTTGAACCCGATCAAAAGCGAAGCCGGTTGAGGTGGGCACGTCATACACCTTCGTCCCATTCAGCCAGACACGTGCGCCATTGTCGTGTCCCAACGAAATGACGGCATTACGCTCGCTATCACTCTTGATGATCCGGAAGGCATAGCCGACTTCCGGGGTGGCAGCCGAGCCGCGATATTGGCGGGAGGAGAAGACCGCGCTCAACTCCAGCAGGTCCTGGCCCCACGCCTGCGGGACCCAACGCGCCGAGCCGCCCGCATCGCCGGCGGCGGGATGGACCGCCGCCTCGCTGCCCTGGGCCGCCGACTCATCCGCAGGACTGCTTTGCCCTGACAACTCATCCGCCTGCAGTGTGCCTGGCAATGGCCCCAACAAAAGCCACTCACGCAGGACCCGCGTATCACCGCGCGACCACTGGTCACGCAAAGGTGGGTCAAAAGGCGCGACAGCCTTCGCCGCGGACATGCAGCCCAGGAAACAACAGGCAGCCAGCAGCAACAGATTGGCTGGCAAAACAAAGCGCACTGGACGATGTGACACCGACCTCTCCTCACCTTCCGTGGGACCAGATAAAGTGTAAGCCCTGTTTACAGACAACCGGCTCACGTGATGGCTCGAAAAAGCACCCTTTCGTCGATCAAATGGCTGCGCGCGTCGCGGCAGCGTACTGGCGGCACTGTCCTGCGGGACAAGGCGCTGAGCCCGGCCGTGTCGCTCTACCACTACCTGGAGTATCCACACGCGCTGGCCATCTTTGGGGAAAACCGCCTGCGGTTGGCGAGTCCTGCCGGTTGGACCGATCCCTACGAGCGTCAGCGGATTGAACGCATTCCGAAGGGTGTGAGCGTCTACGCCCTGTGCTCGAACCGCAGCCGATACGATGAAGCCGCGTGGCGCATGGTCGGATTCGGGCGAACCAATGCGCTGGTCAGAATCCGGTGCCGGGTTCAAACCATCCTGACAGCGGCCAGTGCCCTGGCTGAGCAGCGCGAGGGTGAGTTCTATATCGGCAAAGTCGAGTATGACAAGACCGAAGTGACCCTGAAGGACGATCTCAAGTCGGTCGCGGGTCTGATGCTGCGTAAAAGCCCGGCGTTGAAGTTTGAACGGGAGGTCCGGGCGCTGTGGTTTGACAGCGAGCCGCAGAACAAAGGCGTGTTCCTACCGATCGATGCGCAGGAGACGATCACCCAGGTCATGTGCAGCCCACACGCACATCCTGACGTGAAGGCGCGAATTCAACAGGAGTTCGAAAAGTTTGGTGTCAGTGTGGTCGGCGCGGCCGGAAGCCTGTCATAGGAGCCTGTCTGACTAATGTTCGCCTGCTGCGGCCGGCCCGCAGCGGCATCTTTGGGCGATCCTTTCACTTACATAGTCTCGACTATGCGCGTGAAACGATCGCCCAAAGCTGCTCGCTGGGGGCCGCCCTCGCGACGGCGGGCTGTGCGCCCCACCCATTAGTCAGACAGGCTCCTAGCCGCGACCGAAGACAGGAATGGCGGCGCCTGTAATGGCGCGAGCGCCTTCCGAGGCCAGAAACACCACCACATCGGCAATAGCTTCCGGCGGAACCCACTTGGAGGTATCCGCCTTCGGCATGGCTTTGCGGTTTTGGGGAGTATCGATGGTGCCGGGCAACACGGCATTCACAGTAATACCGCGATCCTTCACCTCTTCCGACAAACTCTCCGTCAGACGCAGCACACCTGACTTGGAGGCAGCATACGCCCCCATGCCGGCAGCCGCTTTCGCCGCAGCTCCCGCGCCAATGTTGATGATTCGTCCTGCATCCGACTTCAGGATACTGGGCAAGGCCGCCTTGGAGGCGGTTACGGCGGTTTTCAGGTTGATGTCATACATCTGATCCCAACCGGAGATGTCGCCGTCGGCCAGCGTTTGCCAGCGAAAAGCTCCGGCGACGTTCACCAGCACGTCGATGCGGCCCAGCTTACCCACGATGGTGTTCATTGCGTGCTCGGCCTGAGCGGATTGGGTCAGGTCAATCTGCCCGACCGGCAGATAGCGATCGCTGGTTTTGGCCGCTTCGGCCTCGGGAACGGCCCCGTGGTCGATGACGGCCACTCTGAAGCCGGCAACCTCGAATGCACGCGCCACTGCACGGCCGAGGTTCCCCATGCCACCGGTAATCACGACAACCTGGCCAGTTAATAGACGAGTCATGGAGACCGAGACTACCCGAAGTCGATATTGCCGAGAATCCCTTTCGGATCGCAGAGCTGCTTGAGCTTACCGGCGAACGCGCGCTCTTCAGGACTCGTATAGCGCTTGTAGTAGGCAACGTTGTAGGGCCCAACACCATGCTCCGCGCTGAATGACCCGCCGAATCGTTTCACGACAGTGTCATACACGAGGTCGCGCAAGGCATCGACAGTGGACGCATCGTAAGCGGAGCTGGCGTCAGGCGGCCAGACGATATTGAAATGATCTCCGCCATCGCCGCCGTGGCCGAAATCGCACACTCGCAGGAACGGGTAGTTCGCGTGGACGGCCGCCAGCAACTCAGCACGTAACGCCGGCAACCGAGTCCGGGCAACTGACACATCAAACGCAATAATCCGCCCCAACGCCTTCACACCGTCGCTGATGGAATGCCGGATCGCCCAGAGGTCCTCAGACCGACCCAGCAGCCCATCGGCAACCAACGGATCGTCCGCGCTCATGTAGGCCCCGAGCCGGTCTGCCAGAAAATCGCTCAGATCAATCCGGTCCGGGCCGAGCACCGAGGCGAGCTCGACCAACACCGTGTAGGGCGGAATCGAGCCTTTGTCGAAGGGGTTGCGGATGCGAGGGTTGTGCTCGAGTGCCGCTTCCACGGCATTCGCGGACATCCCCTCGAATGCTGCCAGGAACTCGCCTGCCTCGGCTTCCAACAGATTCAACAACTGCGGAATGGCTTCCTGGCGTGCCGGAACGAGGAGCGCCGTCGCCGTTTGCACCGGCAGACGCTGAACTTCCAACTGAGCCGCGGTGATGATGCCGAAGGTGCCGCCGGTACCGACCAACAGTTGCTTGAGGTCGATACCTGAATTGTCCTTGCGCAACGCCTTCATGTCGGTCAACACGGTGGCGTCTGCATCCGCGAGCACAACTTCGAGGCCGAGCAGGTTTTTCTGGACATCGCCGTAGCGCAGCAGACGGGAGCCACCCGTGTTGCTGGCAATCATTCCGCCAATGGACGGATCGGCGCCGAGATCAATGGGAAAGAACAGTTGGTGGGTTGCAAGCTGCCGGTTCAGCGCGCTCAAGCGGGTACCCGCCTGCACACGAGCCGTGCGATCACCGACATTCACAGTCTCGATGGCTCGCAGCCGCTCGAGACTCAGGATCAGTTGGTCACCCGTCGAGTCGGGCGTGCCAGCCGCTACCAGACCGGTATTGGCGCCTTGGGAAACGATCCGCACGTCGTTGCTGACGCAATAGCGCACCACGGCCCGTAACTCACCCGTGGTGGCGGGACGGGCAACCGCGAGCGCCCGTCCCGTCCCGTACCGATATCCGCGTTCGTATCTCTCGAGGCCGTCCGACGGTGCCAGTACACCGTCGGTGCCGATCAGTCGCTGCAGATCGCTGACTGCGCTCACACAGCTCCGGCGGCTGCGGTCATCTTGAAGATGCCCTGCGCATTGCTGCTGTCGAACGCGAGGTCGAGCCGGCGGCTGCCGGTGGCCGGGTCGGACACGAAGTCGCGCTGAATGAACTCGTAAAATGAGCCTGGAACCTGGTGCTGCATCACGGAAGCGTCGTCGCGCACAAAATCACGCATACCATGTCAGCGCGGAACGCAGTCTGGCGGACGCGACCGGATTTTGAGGACTCGATGGTGGGCTTGAGGGCACGCCCTGTCCTGCGCTGCTCATCAACCAGAGCATCAATCGAGGCAACACGATCGGTGGCATGGTTGAAGGCATTTCCTTCCGTGGAGATCCAGGCCATCTCGGCCGACTCCGCCAACAGGATCTGATAGTCAGCCCATGACGGGTTCGAATGCTGACGCCCGAAGCAACCCAACAGGCTGCCGATGAGCTCACTCGCGGTCACCGTGTTCAACCACTCCTGTTTCTGCAACACCTGCAGAGTCTGGAGATCCTCATCAGTCAGAGGGTCGACGGATGAAACGGTCACGCGGCGTACAGCTTCAACGAATGCCGGCGAGAAACGTTCAGGGTGCAACTCGCTGACAAAAAACTGGGGCAACACTTCCGGATGATCAATATGCGTATATGCGCGACCAGTCATACCGAGACGATCCAGCGGGTACACATCGTTCATGCGATAGCCCAACGGCAACAACACGCGCGTGATGGCCGCCTCACCCGCCGGCAAGCTCCCCATTCCCGCCAACGCAACAGTCCGCAAAGCGCCGTGGTCAAACACCACCTCCCGCCCCTGCGCGAGACAATCGTTCACATAGGCACGCCCGGTGGGCACCCGCTCCAACAGATCGCCGAACAGAGCGACGTTCAATGCCAAAGCAATGAGCGATCGGGACGCCACACCCTCTTCGGTGCCAGCCAGCGCACGCGGCAGATGGAGGACCTTCAGGGAGCGTTCGAGCGTTGCAGGGTCGACAACGGAATCCAGCAGACGGGTCAATTGGAGATGCAGGGTTTTCGGCATGATTTAACTTATTCGAAAGAAGCCAAAGATGTCCGGGCGCAATAAAGCGAGGCGCGGCAATTGTGGGGCCGCGCCCGCGAGTCTCAAGGGATGAAGTCACAGCCTCTATGGATTAAGCGGCTCTCGGGTAGGCCGCATAGCGCTGCACCATCTTTTCCAGAGGCACTGGCTTGATTTTACTTGCATTCCCGGCCGACCAAAAGGCCTGGAAGCGGTCCTTGCAGATGCCCCGGGCGGCCACGGTGGCCTCCTTGAACAGCTTGCGCGGATCGAATTCGGCGCGGTCGAGGGACATCAGGCGGCGCATGGCGCCCGTCATGGCGATCCGGATGTCCGTGTCGATGTTGACCTTGCGTACACCGTTGCGGATTCCTTCCTGGATTTCCTCGACCGGAACCCCGTAGGTCTCTTTCAATTCGCCGCCGTGCTCGCGGATCGTCGCGAGCCACTCCTGCGGAACCGATGAAGAGCCATGCATGACCAGGTGTGTGTTCGGCACTGCCTGATGGATCGCCTTGATGCGGTCGATCGCAAGCACTTCGCGGGTCGGCTTGCGTGAGAACTTGTACGCGCCGTGCGAAGTGCCGATCGCGATGGCCAGGGCGTCGACGCCTGTCCGGCTCACAAAATCCACACATTGCGCCGGGTCAGTCAGCAACTGGTCGTGCGACAGCTTGCCCGCGGCGCCCGACCCATCTTCCTCACCAGCCATGCCCGATTCCAGCGAGCCGAGACAACCCAACTCCCCTTCTACCGACACGCCAACCGCGTGCGCGATCTCGACAACTTTCGCCGTTATGGCGACGTTGTATTCGTAGCTCGCCGGTGTCTTCATGTCTTCTTTCAGGGAGCCGTCCATCATCACGCTGGTAAAACCCGAGCGGATGGAGGCCTGGCAGACGGCCAGACTCGCGCCGTGATCCTGATGCATGACAACCGGAATGTGCGGCCAGGTTTCAACGGCAGCTTCGGTAATGTGCCGGAGAAAGGCTTCGCCCGCATATTTCCGGGCGCCCGCGGAGGCCTGTAGGATCACCGGGCTGTCGGTCTCGTCGGCGGCCTGCATGATGGCCTGCACCTGCTCCATATTGTTTATGTTGAAAGCAGGCACGCCATAACGATGCTCGGCGGCGTGATCGAGCAACTGGCGCAAAGAGATCATAGCCATTGAATTACCCCCTTACCTGATTGGGGTACATCGTCGGCCGCGGGCAACGCCAGCGTCCAGTTAGTAATTCTTTGTCCAGCCATAACCCTGAGCTTATGACTCTTGGGCCTGATGGCTCAGATCTTCTGAAGCCCGTATTTCCGTATCCGACTGAGCAGATCCCGGTTGGTCGGCAAGGCGGCCCGGAGGTTGGCGCCGTGGCGCGCGGCTTCGGCCATTTTCTCACGCGCCCTGGCCCGGTCGGTGTCATTCAGCAACCAGGGCATCGGCTCAGGCTCGAAGCCCATGCCATACAACACGTATTGAAAGCTGGCCGCCGAGAACACCTCTTCTCTGTGGGAGAAGTCTTCGTGCCAGGGCGAATGCTGGCGCCAATAGTCCGGCACGACATCCGCCGCCCGGCGATTGTCGGCCCAGAACGGCTCGGTGCGTTTGCTCAGCACATAATGAAGCTTGAGAAATTCAACGATGCGCCGCCATCGATGCTGAAACATCTCGTTGAATATACGCGCCGCCTGCGGCAGGCCACCGCGGAAGCCCGGCAGCAACTCGCCAATGGATTTCGCGGATAGCTCGATCATGACAATCGCGGAGGCTTCCAGCGGCTCCAGGAACCCGGCTGACAGACCCACAGCAACGCAGTTACCCACCCAGAATTCGCGGCGATAGCCGGAGTTGATGTTGATGCTGCGATAGCTCAGAGCGTTTTTTTGCAGATATGAGCGCAACTCATCGGCGGCCTGTTCTTCCGTCGTGTGATTGCTCGAATACACATACCCGACACCGCGGCGAGCGTTCAACCCGATGTCCCATATCCACCCCGCCGACTGTGCGGTCGACAAGGTCACCGAGGCAATCGGGGCCTCCTCCGTCTCGTAAGGGACCTGCACAGCCAGCGCCTTGTCAATGAACAGCGTGTCTTTGCAGGATATGAATGGCACATCGAAGTGCCTGCCGATCAGAAGCGCGGCGAAGCCACTGCAGTCAATGAACAGATCGCCGGGCAGCGGGGTCCCGGACTTCGTGAGCAACTGGGAAATATCGCCGGCGTCATTGGCTTCAACACCCTGAATATCATCCAGGACGTGTGTGACTCCCAGCTCGTCGACGCAGTGCTTCTGCAGGAACGGGACGAACTTGCCGGCATCCAGATGGTAAGCATAGTTCGCAACACCAGCGTACTCGGGTGTTGTGATCTGCTTGGGCGCAAGCGAGTGATCGCACAAACGGGTCTGGAAGCACAGACTGTCCGCAAAGCTCGTGGCGCGCGTTCCCTCGAGCCAGTAGGGAGCGAGGTTGCGCTCTATGTAGTCAATGGGCAGCGTGAACGGGTGGTAGTACGCATCCGTGCTGCTGCCGTCTACCCAACCAACAAACTTCGAGCCCTGTTTGAAGGACGCCTCGCACTCGCGCAGGAAGTCAGTTTCGGTGACCCCGATCTGTTTCAACGTGGAACGGATTGTGGGCCAGGTGCCCTCGCCCACTCCGATCGGAGGCTGGGTACGTGACTCAATCAGAGTGACGGATATGCCATCCGGTCCCCGCTGGGGGAAGCGTGCAGCCAGAACGCCCGCGGTAATCCAGCCCGCAGTGCCCCCACCAACCACGACTATCCGGCGGATGGAATCAGCGCGCGACACCGCTGATCAACCGGTTCTTGCGCGCGACGAGGCCCGACACGTGTGCCAGGGAGGCCATCTGGAAGTACATCCACTCGAGGTACTTGCGATTGCGCAAGTCCACCAGTTGCTCGGCAGTCAGCTTCTCGACAGCCGCCGCGGCAATCCAGTACAGGCCCTGCAGCTTCTTTTCGGAGCGGTCCACGAACTCAACTTTGACCTGCACGGACTCGAGCAGCTCCAGCTCCGCCAGGCGGCCCGTGAAATTGAAGGCCTCCGTGGAACCGGTGACCAGCGCCTGCATCATCGAGGCCCGTTCCTCCAGGAACTTCGTGGCCTTGCCATCTTCCGAGAAGAGGCGCTCACTGCCGTCGTCACGGACCTGCGCGCTCTTCATGTCGATGGCCAGATCGAGCGCGGCCGGCACGCCTTCCGCCATCGGGCGGCGGACCAACGAAAACGGATGCCGCATGATCTGCAGCGGCACGTAGTCAACATCCCAGCGCTCGTTGGAGAAAAAGAGGTTCTCTCCCTGGTCAAAGCCCAGCAGCGCGACGGGCTCGAAGCGGCCCGACTCCTGGCTCTTGATAAAGAAAATGGGGTAATGGGCCAGCAGGCGCGGAAACTCGTGCGGGATCACGCTCACCGCATTCATTGCCGCGCTCTCGCGGGTCGGCAGTGGCGACACCCGCAGGTTCAGGTGGTTCTGGCTGTTGATAACGGTCAATTCAGGGGTCATGAGATCCTTCCGCTTTCGCGCATTATAGCGCCCTGCCAGAAGGTACAATGCCCCAATGAAAGCCGACGAATGGCGGGACGTTGATCCCGATCTGTTCGAGAAAACCATCCGGCCCCGCGGCCGCCCCGCGGTTCTGCGCGGGCTAGTGCAGAGCTGGCCGGCGGCGCAGGCGGGCCGCGGTTCACCTCAGGCTTTGATCGAGTACCTGCGTGGCTTTTACGCCGGTCAGCCCGCGCCCCTGTTTGAGGGAGCGCCTGAGATCAACGGCCGGTTTTTCTACAACGCCACGCTCGACGGCTTCAATTTCCAGTCGCGGCGCGCTCCGCTCACGGAGCTGTTTGATCGGCTGATGGAGGGTGTGGGCGACCCTGCCCGCCGTCCTGCACTCTATGCAGGCTCAGTGTCGTTGCCGATCTACTTCCCGGGTTTCTCGGACGCCAACCATCTGCGCAAGCTGATCACTGTCGCCTCCGTGCTCGAATCCATCTGGATCGGTAACCGCACCTGCATTGCAGCGCATTTTGATAACACGGAAAACATTGCCTGTGCCGTGGCGGGTCGGCGTCGTTTCACGATGTTTCCGCCGGATCAGATCAGCAACCTGTATGTCGGGCCCCTGGACCTGACGCCCGCGGGCCAACCTGTGAGCCTGGTGGATATCCGCAATCCGGACCTGACGCGCTTCCCGCGCTACGCCGACGCGCTCGAGGTCGCTGAAGTGGCGGAGCTCGAGCCCGGGGATGCTGTCTATGTGCCGGCACTCTGGTGGCATCACGTTGAAGCGCTGGATGACTTCAACGTGCTCGTCAACTACTGGTGGCGGGAAGTCCCGGAGTATTTCGACTCGCCCTCCTCCAGCCTGTTGCATTGCTTGTTGACAATCAAAAGCCTTCCACCGGAGCAGCGCGCTCGTTGGAAGGCGGTATTCGACTACCTGATTTTTCAAAGCGAAGCGCCAGCGCTGGAGCATCTGCCGCCCGAGGCGCGTGGTCTGTTTGGTGAGCTGACGGAGCCGAACGCGGATCGCATCCGTGCGATGTTGATCAAGAGCCTGTCCCGCCGCTGAGGAGGGAGGCCGCGGCGAGCCCGGTCGTACGCCCTTGCGGGCAACTCGCGAGTCCGCCGCGGCAGGGGAACAACAGCGCGGCCAGCGAGCGCCGCGCCAATCGAACTACAACGCCATCCGCACGCCCAACTGGTAGCGGGCAAACCCTTCCGAGGCTGAATAGAACTGTTCGCTGTAACGGCCGTACTGCAACATGTTCGCGCCTGTCAGGTTGATGGCGTCGAAGAACACTGACAGGTGCTTGTTGACGTCGTAGCTCGCACTCATGTCCAACTGACCATACGCCTTCGTGTAGACCGGCTCGTTGTTCTGGTCCGTCTGGTTCAGCGCCGAGAGGAAGTCGCCGCGATGACTCCAGGCCACACGCGCCTGGAAGCCCCACTTCTCGAAGAAGCCCACGACGTTGTAGGACTTGCTCAGGCCCGGCAGCGCGAACTGCGTGCCGATGACGAGAGGATTCCACTGCGCGCCACCCTGCGGCAGCGAGTAGTTTGCCTGCACACCGAAGCCGCTGTCCCCGAACACCTGCTGCACCGAGAACTCCCAGCCATGGATCTGGGTGCGATTGGCGTTGGATGGCTTGTCGATGCTCCAGGTTACGAGCGGGTCGCCCGGCTGGCCGGTAAAGGTCAATTGCCCGGGGTTATCCAACATCATCTGCGTAAAGATGTTCTGGGCACTCAACGCCTGATTGGCCGCAGCCACCTCCGCCGCGGCCTTCTGCTCCAGCGCGCCTGCGTTTGGATCCGTTATCCCGAACAGCGGACCCTGAGTCGTGGTCGTCGTCAGGAAGTTGGTCACCTTCTTGGTGAACCAGTTGACAGCCAGGTAGCTGTCCTTCGCGTAGTACCACTCGGCAGCGAGATCAAAGTTGTTCGACTCGTAGGGCAGCAGGCCCGGATTACCGGCAGTGGCGGTGCGGGAGCCGGGTTTAGGCGTTGAGGTCACCGACGTGGTTCCGATCATTTTATTCAGATCGGATCGCGCGATGGTCTTGCTGTAGGAAGCCCGCAGCAGCACATCCGGACGCACCTGCAGGCTGGTATCCAGGCTCGGCAGGAACTCGTCATAAGCGGCACGTACGTTGCTGTAGGTCGGGTTGTTCGCGTAGTTCGTGAAGAACTCAGTCGCATTCGCCCAGGTGACGGAAGTCGGGACCTTCTGCAGGCTCGCCGCCACGACGTCGCTCCTCTCGAAGCGCAGGCCGGCGAGAGCCTTGAAACGCATTCCATCGAAGTCCGTATCGAAGTCCATTTGCGCATACGGCGCCGGGGTGACCTCGCGGATGTGATCGTCGTTGACGGGCGTCTTGCTCTGCGCAAACGTATACGGCGGGAAGTTACCATCGGTCGGCAAACCGCCCGGCTGCGTGTAGCGAATCACATCCTGCAGGCTGTAACTGTAGAAATACGGCACCGCGATACCGCAACTGCCACCCGAGATCCCCTTCAGGATCGAGCAGCTCGACACCTTGGTGAACATGCTCGCCGGCAGGATCGCATTGTTGACGTAGGCGCCGTTGTAATAACCCCAGGCGAAATTACCGCTGTTGAAGGCAATCGCATCCGTGGTCATACGCTTGAAGTCGATACCGAGCTTGATGCTCTTCAGGCCGCTGTCCACGGAGGTGTTCTTGAAGACCGCTTCCAGGCGGGCTTCGTCGATCACGTTGCGGTACTTGTTGTTGTTCGCCTGTCCGAACAACGGCGTGATGGTGGCCGTGGTGAGATTACTGGTGTTCAACCCGTCCTTGTAGGTCCAGCCCGTGGTCGGAATCGTGGTGCTGCCGAGACTGAAGATCTTGTTGATGGCCTCGGCCGGATTCTGACCCACGATGCCGAAATTGTTGTTACCGAAGGCACCGCCGCCCGAATCCGCCGCAGAATGATGCGCATCGAAGACTACCGCGATGTTGTCGGTGGCCTCCCACTTCACGTTGAAGCCCGCGGAACCGCTCTGGTTGATGAACTGATCCGAGGCCGTGAAATACGAGAGGTCACTGCCGGTATCCACCAGGTCGGTCACGGTACCGTGCGAATTGATGGTCGCGCTCGTCGGATTGCCCGCGTAGTCGAACCAGGCGCCAAAGGTATGGCGGTCGATGTTGTCGCGGTAGAACGAGTACGTGTAGTCGGCGGTCGCCACCAGCGAATCAAAAGGCTTGAACTGCAGCACCGCCTGGCCGTTGACGCGAGTGCGGTCGTGATCGGCTACGCCCCACCCTTCATTGCGCGGCGCCCAGTTGTGCCCGTCAGGATTGGTGTTGGCGCTGGTTACACGGGAATCGCCGGCGGGGAACTGGTCCTGCAGCCAGCCGTCGATGTTCGCAAGCTCCTCGCGGCTATGACGCTTCGAGTAGGAGCCGTTGACCAGCACACCGATGTGGTCGTCCAGGAAGGTATCGCTGAACAAGCCGGAGAATTCCGGTGTGTACTTGCTCTTCACCTCAGCCGAGGTGTCATCGGTGGCTTTGGCAGAGAAGGCAGCCCTTATCCCGTTGTAATCAAATGGACGGGCGGTCGCGATATTGATTGTTGAACCGATGCCGCCACTGGCGATATCCGCGCGTCCAGTCTTGTAGACGGTTACGCCGGCAATCCCATCCGCGGACAGGTTCTCGAAATCGAACGAACGGGTGCTACCCGTCTGGCCAGGGATAATGCTGCTGGGCATGGAGCGGCCATTCAGGGTCACCATGTTGAAATCGGGACCAAAGCCGCGCACCGTCACGCGCGAGCCTTCGTTATTCTGCCGATCAATGGTGACGCCCGGCACGCGCTGTATTGATTCAGCAAGGTTCGTGTCAGGAAATTTGCCGATGTCTTCGGACGTAATGGCATCGACGACGCCGGCCGTGTCGCGTTTGATGGTCTCGGAAGTAACCAGCGACTGACGCAGGCCGGTTACGACGACTTCTTCGACATTGTCGTTGGCACCCGCATCGGCGGCGGCCGGCCCGGCTGCCAGCGCGGCACCGGAACAACACATTGCGACGACAATAGCCAGTGGCTTCATCTGCAGTTGCGACAACTGCAACTGTGGACTCCGTGACGCACGCGCACGTTTGGACTTCTTCAAGGTACCCCCCTCTCTCTCACATTGGATCCGCGCAACTTGTTAGTCCGCCAAAGCTGAGAGCCCCCTCTCTGCGAGCGGTTTCTGAAACCGGTTGCAGGACGCAATATGCAACCAGTCGTTTTCAAATACAAGTGCCCTGGCCGCAACAGGAGCGATGTTTACGTATTCCGCGGACACCGGCGCTTGACTTCGGGGGCCGCTCGCCAGAGCATGTTCTGAAACCGGTTGCATCGGAGCGGGGCTCGAGACCCCGTGGCGGTGTTTCCAACCGGTGGAGGGGGGCCACGTGAGTCACTTCGTGAGCGATGTTGCGCGCAGCAAGAGCGATCCTCAGGTCGAGCAGGGGCCCGAGGGGACTCTGACACCGTTGTCAGGGGCCAGGCTCCTGGGTGTCGCCTGCACAGTGGCGCTGGGCGGATTCCTCGTCGGGTTTGATGCCACGGTGATTTCGGGGGCGGTCCCCTTTATCCGCGACTATTTCAATCTGGGAGGTCCGTCCGGGGGCCTGCAGTTGGGTTGGGCCGTGAGCAGCCTGGGCTGGGGGGCAATGGCCGGCAACCTGGCGGCCGGCTTCCTGAACGACCGGTTCGGACGCCGCACGGTGTTGCTGCTGGCAGCGGCCCTGTTTCTGGCCTCTTCATTGACCGCGGCCTTCGCCACCAGTTTCGCGATGTTCGTAGTCGCGCGCATCTGTGGGGGGTTGGGTGTCGGAACCGCCATTCTGACCGCGCCCATGTATATCGCTGAAATCGCGCCCGCCGGCAGGCGCGGCCGCCTCGTCTCGCTCAATCAATTGATGATTGTCATCGGCATTTCCGCGTCTTTCTTTTCCAACTACTTCCTGCTGTCGCTGGGAGATGCGAGCTGGCGCTGGATGCTGGGGGTGCAGGCGGTCCCGGCCACCCTCTTCTTCCTGCTCCTGACCCGGGTCCCGGAGAGCCCGCGCTGGCTCGCGGTGGCGCCCCGTGTTGAGTTCCGCGACCTGCTGGCAGCCCGGCTGCGCTGGGTGCTGCTGTTCGGATTTGGAATCGCGTTCTTCCAGCAGGCTACCGGGATCAACGCCATCTTCTATTACCTGCCGACCATCTTCGCGCAGGCCGGAGGGGGATTGGCAACCGCGTTCGGACAGTCCGTGTTTGTCGGACTGGTCAACCTGGGATTCACCTTCGTCGCGATCTGGCTCATTGATCGCATCGGGCGCAAGCCGCTGCTCCTCGTGGGCCTCACGGGCATGACAGCCGCCCTCCTCACCATCAGTTGGGCATTCAACACCGGCGCGTCACCCATGGTGATCCTCATCGCGATTGCCGCCTATGTGGCTTCATTCGCAATCTCACTGGGCCCGGTGATGTGGGTAATGCTTTCCGAGATCTTTCCAACCGGGCAGCGCGCCGCCGCGATTGCCGTCGTGGGATTCTGGAACTCCCTGGTGAGCGCCAGTATCACGCTGTTGTTTCCGAAGGAACTGTCGAGCTGGGGACCCGCGGGGACGTTTCTAGCGTATGGTTTGATCGCGGGCGCGGGGTTGGTGTTTATTGCGGTATTTGCCCCTGAGACGAAGGGCAGGACGCTGGAAGAACTGGCGCAGATCCTGACGCCGGCGGTAGAGAGGAATCGATGAGTCTGAAATCCGGTACGGTACGGACCCGCGGCAAAAGTGGCCCGGCACCCCGTAAATCCGCCACTTTACGCATGGTAGCCCGCGAGGCCGGCGTCTCCGCCAGCACCGTATCGCGAATCATCAATGGCACGGTCAACGTCAGCGATGGCCTGAAGAACGCCGTCGATGCCGCCATCGCCAAATTTGATTTCAGACCGAATGCCGCCGCCCGCGGACTTGCGCTGGGCAAGACCCTGACCATCGGTGTCGTCGCGCAGGCGATTGACAGTCCGTTCTATGGTGAAGGACTTCGAGGGATCGAGGCCTGCCTGCGCCATCGCGGCTACGCGCCCCTTTTCATGAGCGGCAATTGGGCGGATGAGGACGAAGACCGCTGCATGCGGGAATTCATCGGCCGCGGCGTGGATGGAATCATTGTGTTTGCCGGTCGCCTGGGTGATACGAAGCTGCGCAGTTACGCCAAGGACGTACCGATTGTCGTGACCGGCCGCAAGCTTCGTGCGCAGGGATTGTTCAGTCTGCAGATTGACGACCAGCATGGCGCCGCGCTCGCAGTAAAGCACCTCGTTGAGTTGGGTCATCGCCGCATTGCCTTCATCACCGGCTCCGACAATCATCCTGACGCGCTCGAGCGCCTCGAAGGCTACAAGGCGGCGCTGCGGGAATCGGGCATCAGCTTCGATCCGCGGCTGATTGCAACCGGAGACTGGCACGAGGATGGTGGCGTGCGTGCAACGCAGTCGCTGCTGGAGTCAGGTATCAAATTCACGGCAATCTTCTGCGTGAACGACCAGACTGCCTACGGCGCCTGCCTCGCCCTCTTCCGCAAAGGTCTTTCGGTGCCTCGCGATGTCTCGGTCGTCGGCTTCGACGATCTGCCGTCGTCCGCTTACCGCCTGCCACCCTTGACCAGCGTCCGCCAGTCCATTGGTGAGCTGGGTGAGCAATCCGCGGAGGCCGTCCTGCAACTCATTGCGGGGCAACGGCCGAAAATAACACCCCGGCCGGTTGAGTTGGTGGTGCGCGAGTCCACGTGTCCGGTCGCCAAGAGCTGAAAGTATGGACGATCTCGAACCTCTCCGGGCGCTCGGTGCGCGGTTTCCGGCCACATTTGCCTGGGGTGTCGCCAGCAGCGCGTTTCAGATCGAAGGCGCCGCCACGGCCGACGGCAAAGGCCCCTCCATCTGGGATGAGTTCTGCCGCCGACCTGGCGCGATCGCGGACGGAACCGATGGAACGATCGCATGCGATCACTACCACCGGCTGGAATCAGACCTCGACCTGATTGCCGCTCTCGGCATCCGCGCCTACCGGTTTTCAATCGCGTGGCCGCGGATTCAGCCGGCGGGTTCCGCCGCCATCAATCCCGGCGGTCTCGACTTCTACAACCGGCTGGTTGATGGGCTGTTGGAGCGCGGAATCGAGCCGTACCTCACGTTGTATCACTGGGACCTGCCCGCCGCCCTCCAACACGAGCACAACGGCTGGGCCGATCGGCGGACGGCGTATCGGTTCGCGGATTACGCGGGACTGGTTGCCGAGCGGCTCGGCGATCGCGTGAAGTCTTTTACGACTCATAATGAGCCGTGGGTGACGGCGACCCTGGGCCACGAGATGGGAATCTTTGCGCCGGGGTTGAAGGACCGGCGGATTGCCATGCAGGCATCCCATCACTGCCTGTTGAGTCACGGGCTGGCAGCCCAGGCGATTCGAAGCGCGCGCAGCGGGCTGCAGCTTGGAATCGTTTTGAACTTGTCCCCGGTGTACGCCGCGTCAGACTCCCCGGAGGATCAGTTACAGGCGCGCCTCGATGACGGGTTCCTGTTGCGGTGGTACATGGATCCGCTTCTCCGGGGAAAGTATCCGCAGGATGTCATCGAGCACCTCGGGGCTGACGCGCCGAAGGTTCGAGCGGACGATGCTGCGTTGATTGCGCAGCCGTTGGACTTCCTCGGGGTCAACTACTACTACCCGATCACTGCGGTTGCCGGTACGCCGTTCAATCCTACGCGTCCGGGAGTGCCTGTGACAGATATGGGTTGGGAGGTTGCTCCGGAGCGGTTGACGGATCTGCTACTTCGGATCGACCGCGATTACGAGCTCCCTCCGTTGATGATTACCGAAAATGGCGCTGCGTTCCGCGACCAGGTAGTTGATGGTGGAGTCCAGGATGAGGACCGGCGGTTGTACATTGAGACCCACCTCGAAGCGATCGCCGCGGCCATTGAGCAGGGTGTCGATGTCCGTGGGTACTTCGTCTGGTCACTGCTCGATAATTTTGAGTGGGCGTCGGGGTACAGCAAGCGCTTCGGGATTTACTACGTCGACTACGCGACGCAGGTGCGGATTTTGAAGCGTAGTGGACAGTGGTACCGGAGCTTCGTGGCCGCCACGGCGGCGGGCTGTCAGGCCGCGGCCGTGGCAGATACCTGCCCCACGGCCGGGCACTGAGCTGCTGAAAGGAAACGGATGGTCACTCGTTGGGTACCCAGGGCACAACGGGGGCGGGACCAGTCGAAGCGGCGGCCGGCGCGCTGTCGCTCCACCAGGGCAAGCTCTTGCTCCACGCATACCCTTTGCTCCAGGCATAGCCCTTGGTCCACGCATAACCCTTGCTCCAGGCATAGCCCTTACTCCACGCATATCCCTGCGACCCGGCATACGCCGAGCTCCAGTTGTATCCCTGGTTCCATTGGTACCCTGTCGACCAGGAATACCCATCGGCCGGCGACGTCTGCCCCCACGCTGAGCCGTCCATGTTCATGATGAAGTAGTTGCCGTTGGCGTCCTGGTTGGCCGGCCCACCGAAATGCGCGGTGCCCGCAATGTCAGCATTGATGTCCAACCCCACGTTTGCGCAACCGGTCGCGGTGCTGCCTACCGCCGCAACCGCATCCACCAGGCCCGCGCCCTGTTGGAACACGCTGTAGGCAAGTTGGTTGTCCGTCGTGATCGCCGGCCGGGCTGATCTGAGCAGCCGGCATTTGACCGTATCCGGTTGCAACGTAGGATCAGCTTGCAACATGAGTGCGACGACACCGCTCGTTACGGCGGCCGCCTGCGAGGTACCGGACATGGTAAACATCTGCTGGCCGGACGACATCGAACCCGGATCGATGTTCGCCAGATAACTGTTGCTCGGCATGGAGGCGTTCATGTGCCCGCCCGGGTCAACCATTTCAGGCTTTACAAAGCCCTCAAACGTCGGACCGGTGGACGAGAACGAGGCGAGCCGATCGTCACTGCCATCGTACGGAGTATGGTTGTCGGTCAACGCGCCGACTGTAATCACATAGGGCACGTTTCCCGGAACATCCACCGTCATCGGATCCGGGCCTTCATTGCCCGCCGCGGCCACGACGACGATACCGGCGCGCCAGGCGGCCATCACCGCCTGATTGAGTGGATCGTCCCAGTAAAATGACTGAGGCGGCGCTCCCAGGGAGAGATTGAGCACGCGGATGTTGTATTTCTGCTGGTTGGCCACCACCCAGTTGAGTCCTTCGATGACGGCCGCGTAACTCCCCTGTCCGATGCCGTCAAACGCCCGAACAACTACCACATTGGCCTGTGGCGCGATTCCGAGATAATTGAGCGACACGTTCTGTGCGCCACCGGCGGCGATCGACGTGATGTGCGTGCCATGTCCGTAGGGATCTGACGTTACCGGACCACGCGCAGCGGACGTCACGTCCACCGATGCCAGCAGTCGCTGGCCGAAATTCTGGGCGGGGTCTTGCCACAATCCCGTGTCCAATACCGCGACAGTGACACCTCGTCCGGTAATGCCCCGCTGTTGCAATTTGTCCGCGCCAACGAGCATCGGATAGTTGGTCTGATACAGGAGAGTAGGAGCCGCCACACCGGTTCCATCCTGGGAGCTGGATCCCGAGCTCAGCCCCTGCACGATCGGTGCGACGGTGGTCGTTGTGACGGGGGCAGCCACAGGAGTCACCGCCGTAAGCAGCGGCGCGGTAACTCCATCGGTCGATGAGGCAATGGGAG
>Ga0207703_10000590_pt1 | contig 36957 bp, 26 predicted proteins | sample KBSSwiS12_FD_184304 | JGI IMG/M metagenome (GOLD analysis project Ga0207703, IMG submission 184304) | Switchgrass rhizosphere microbial communities from Kellogg Biological Station, Michigan, USA - KBS Switchgrass S1-2 (SPAdes) (version 2) | ecosystem: Host-associated > Plants > Roots >... | reverse complement strand
GCTTCTTTGCGTTGGCTTGCTGTTTGCACGCTTCAACAACCTGGCCGTTGGCCTTCGTGCCTTTGGTAGGAGAGCTCCCGCTGGGGCTGCTCGCAGAGGCGGGCGGATTCGCCTGCATCGGCTGGCCCTGATTGGCAGGCTCGGGAGCGGAAGTCTGTGCGACCGCAGCAGTTGCCAGCAGTATCGAGCAGGCGAGGCCAACAGTGAATGTCGGTTTCATGGATTCCTCCGGTGGTGGTACTCAATTGAGTCTGCGCTTGCGGAGGATCTGCAGCACACCCTGTGCCCACGGCGCGCCCGCCGTGTAGGAGGAAACCTCATTCCAACGCTCAGGCGAGCGTATGAAATACCTTCTGAACGTCGTCGTCCTGCTCGAGCTTGTCAATTAGGGTGAGCACTTCCGTGGCCTGCTCTTCCGGCAGCTCTGTCGGAACCGTACAGATGTATTCGTGCTCGGCTGACAACGGCGAGATGCCGCGGCTCTCCAGCGCCACCTGCATGTTGCCGAAGTCGGAGAAAGCGCAGCGGATGACGAGCTGCGGCTCGCCCTTTTCGCCCGTGCTCTCGCCCATTTCCTCGAGCCCGTGATCAATCAGAAACAACTCGAGGTCATCATGATCGATACCTTCCGGGTTGAGCCTGAACACGCCCATTTTCTTGAAGAGAAAGCTGACACTGCCGCTCGTGGCGAGGTTGCCGCCGCCCTTCGTGATGATGTTGCGTACGCCGGCGACCGTGCGGGTTGGATTGTCAGTTGCCGTTTCGACGAGCAGCGCCACGCCGTGCGGGGCGTAACCTTCGTATACAACTTCCTGATAGTTGGTTGCATCGCGGCCGGAAGCGCGTTTGATCGCGGCCTCGACTTTGTCCTTCGGCATGTTCACGGCGCGCGCGTTCTGGATGACACGCCGCAAGGCCGGGTTCGACGACGGATCGGGGCCGCCGGACTTGACTGCCATGGTGATGTCCTTCGCGATCCGGGCGAACTGCTTCGCCATGCGGTTCCACCGCGCGAACATCGTGTGTTTTCTGACTTCGAATATGCGTCCCATGCTGCGAATGGTAACGCTTTCCACCGCTCCATCGAACAAGAAAAAAGGCCAGCGCAGGTCGCCCCGCGCTGGCCTCGTATGAGGAGTAAGACCTTCTGATATCAGGCTAGTTGTGCGCTGATCACCCGCATGCGACGACGCTGCGTCCGCAGGCTGGCCTCGATCTCGAGGAGGCGTTGCTGAAGCGCTGAGTGTTCCCAGTGCTCAACCATCATCCGCTTTTTCTCCTCGAGCCACTGCTCCTTCACCTTCGCCCACTCGGACAGGGCCGCGGTGAATGCGTCGTACTCATGCGCAATGCGCTGGCGCAGCTGCTCGATATGCGAGTGCCCGGCCTGGTGGTGCCTGGCCAGCTTCTCCTGGGCCCGGGTGAACTGCATGGAGAGCAGGGCGCGCTGGATCTGGAAAGCAGGCGTGCGCTTCAGGCGCTTCGTGAGGCCGACATAGGAAAGGCCGGCGATCATCCACTTAGTCGGATCCCACTGCCACCAGCGAACACCGTTGCGATAGTCGTGCGCAAAGATGTGGTGGTAGTTGTGGTAGCCCTCGCCGTAGGTGAAGAACGCGAGCACAGGGTTGTCACGCGCTGTGTTCTCTTCGGTGTACGGTCGGCTGCCCCACATGTGGGCGAGCGAATTGATGAAGAAAGTCACGTGGTGGCTGACGACCAGGCGCAGCACGCCGGCCAGGAAGAAGGTCCCCCAGAAGTCACCAATGGCCCAGCCGGCCAGCATCGGAATGCCGAAATTGGTGGCCAGTGCCAGCGGCAGATAAAAGCGGTGCTGGAAGGCCAGCATCGGGTCGCGGCGCAGGTCAGGGATATTGGTGAGGTTCGGCTTGCCGCTCTCGTACTCGCGGATCATCCAGCCGATGTGGGCGAACCAGAAGCCGCGGCGGATCGAATAGGGGTCCTTGTCCTCGTCATCCACGTTCAAGTGGTGGGTGCGGTGTCCGCTGGCCCAGATGAACACGCTGTTCTGCAGCGCCATGGTTCCGAAAATGAGATATATCAGCTTCAGGCTCCAATGAGCGTCGTAGCTCTTATGGGCCCACAGGCGGTGGTAACCGCCGGTAATCGACATCCCGTTCGCATAGAGAAAGACAACGAACAGTACCCAGGCTCCGACAGAAAACCCGTGGGCGATGCCGTACCAGGGCACGGACACCAGGGCAACGGCCAGGGTGATCGCGAACATCAGGGTCGTAGACCAGATCCGCGGGGCTTTATCAGGCGCACCCTCAGGCTGTGATGGGACAGCGGGAGTCGTTTTCGACATGGATTACCTGTGTGACGGTGTATAGAAGTGTCAGGCGGCCGTAACGTAGCACGTCCGCCAGCGATTTGGAGCAGCTTGGATCAATCGCGTTTAGCGGTTCACAGTCGTGTGTGCGAGGCACCCAGCCCGCCGGGCCGGGCCTGTTGCGGATTGGCTTGGGCGCAACAAAAGCCCCCACCTGAAGGCTATCTTGGGGCGGCGGGTAGAAACTCCAATGTGCCACCGGCGCGTACGGGAAAAATTCCCTTGTACCGGTCCGGAGCGGCGCGTAACGATGGTCGGTCGTGTACCGACCCCCTGGCCTCGATGTTCAACCCATGGAACATTTGTGTGTTGCATGGAACAGATTTTTTGCCGCTGGAGAATTCTTGATGATGCGTCCGCGACTGAACAATCTCACTTGCGCCTTCGGGCTCGCATTGTTGATTTGCGCGCCTGCAGCTCGAGCTGGGCGTGCATATGTGTCCAATGAGGATGACCAGAGTGTCTCAGTCATCGATACAGATCGCGCGGCGGTCGTGGGTACGGTTGAAGTCGGCAAGCGGCCGCGTGGCTTGAAGTTGAGCCCCGACGGAGCTCACCTCTATGTCGCCGTGAGCGGAATGCCGAAGTGCGGACCCACGGTCTCGGATGAGGAATGCGCGAAACGAAAACGGGATTTCGCCGCCGATGGCATTGCGGACATTGATACTGCAACACTGAAAGTGTCGCGAATGCTCCAGGTAGGGACGGATCCCGAGCAGTTTGATGTCAGCGCCGACGGTCGGCGGCTGTTCATATCCAATGAGGACGCCGGCACCCTGTCGGTGTTCGACCTTCAGAAAAGCGCGATTCTGTCGAAGATACCGGTCGGAAAGGAGCCTGAAGGCGCGCGCGTCGGGCCCGATGGCAAGTGGGTTCTCGTCACGAGCGAAGTTGGAAATGCGGTGACGATCCTCGACACCAGATCGTTTAAGCCTCTGTGGAGCATTGCGGTCGGAAAGCGACCCCGGGATGCAGCATTCACTCCGGACGGCAAGGTCGCCTTTATTACCTGCGAGCTGGATTCGACCATCTACCGCGCTACGCTGGAGCAGCACGCAACGGCCACCAAGTTCCTGCAACTTCGGCCGGAAACCCGTCCAATGGGCGTTGTGCTCGATACCGCCAAGGAACGTCTATATATCAGTACGGGCCGGGGCGGAACGGTCGCGGTCGTAAAGGCGGATGACGGGAAACTGGTGAGCGAAGTACCGGTAGGCCCGCGCCCATGGGGTATTGCGATGTCAGCCGATGGCTCCCGCCTCTATACAGCGAATGGACCGTCGAACGATGTGACGATAATCGACACGTCCAGTCTCAAAGTGCTTACCAAAGTCGCAGTGGGCAAGTCTCCCTGGGGTGTAGTCGTCTCGCGCTGAGACTTTTCTGCTTCAGCATCGGAACACAATGCGGACACGATGCACCCGGTCATTGTCCGTGCCGGGCCCCTCGATCATGACGTTTAGCGTCATCGTGGGGCCTCCTAACCCTCCACCATCTCATTCCTGACACACTCCGGTTCAAACAAGCGGGAAAAGCGCCTATCCCGCGCGTACGCCGCACATGTTTGCGGTTGCAGCCCGATGGGTGCGGGTGTATTGATATGCGCCGAAGACTAGAGCGTGCCCGACATGTACCCGCCAAGCATGCCGCGCCACGAACGTGCTTCACCTGCGGACGACTCGCCAAAGTAACAAGCAGGGAGGTGGTCGTTTGCTCAAGAACCATAAGCTGGAGGTTAGAGTTATGAGGTATGAGTCCCGGTCTGTTCGAAGGGGGGCCGCAGCACTTGCTGCAGCAGCGGCACTCGTCGCGACCTGTGGTGCAGCGCTAGCCGCATCGGACAGCGAGCAGTTTCAACGCTTCAAGGATCCGAACCAGTGGGGTGCGCCGGCAGGTGACCTGAACCAGAATCGCTACAGTGCATTGAAGGAGATCAATACCAACAACGCGAAGGACCTGCAGATGGTGTGGTCGCAATCGAGCGGCACGCTGCGCGGTCACGAAGGCCAGCCGTTGGTGATTGACGATGTCGGCGGCAAGCCGATGATGTTCATGGAGAGTGGTTGGCCGAACATCGTGCAGGCCCTGGATCTCAGCGATCCGGATCACCCGGTGCAGGTGTGGAGCTACACCAAGACCAGTGGCCGTGATGAGTCGGCCGTGCCCCGCGCTTGCTGCGACACGGTCAACCGCGGGCTTTCGTATGCCGGCGGCACGCTCGTCTTCGGTACTCTCGATGGCTTCGTGATTGCACTGGATGCCGCCAGCGGCAAGGAAAAGTGGACCGTCAAGCACGCCTTTCCGGATCACGGCGAAACCATTACTCCGGCACCGATCATCGCCAACGACAAGGTGATCATCGGCTTCGGCGGTGACGAGTTCGCCGCCCGCGGTCGTGTCGCTGCCTACAACCTCGCCGACGGCAAGAAGGTATGGGAGTGCCACTCAACCGGTAGCGATAAGGACGTGTGTCTCGGTAAGGACACGAACAAGGCGCATCCGGAATACGGCAAGGCCGGCAAGGACCTCGGCATCAGCACTTTCCCTGGTGACGAGTGGAAGCGCGGTGGCGGCGCGGCATGGGGCTGGTATGCCTATGATCCGGAGCTGCACCTGGTGTACTACGGAACGGGTAACCCCGGCCTGTGGGCACCGCAATATCGTTGCGGCGAGCCGATCACGCAGGAGAACTGCAACAGCGGCAAGTACGACAACAAGTGGTCCATGAGCATCTTCGCGCGGAACGTGGATACCGGCGAAGCCTCCTGGGTCTACCAGATGACACCGTTCGACCAGTGGGACTACGACGGTATCAATGAAGTCGTGTTGGTCAACATCACCGTCGACGGCAAGCCACGCAAGTGCCTCGTGCACTTCGACCGCAACGGCTTTGCATATGTCCTCGACCGCACGGATGGAACACTGCTGCGTGCCAACAAGTACGTGACGGCCAACTGGGCGGAAAAGATCGACATGAAGACGGGCCGTCCGGTGAAGGTGCCCGAGCACTCACCGCTCAAGGTTGGCAACAACGTACAGGCATGTCCTTCGGCCATGGGTGGCAAGGACCAGCAGCCAGTCGCGGTTGATCCGAACGACGGCGCCAACTTCTACGTGCCAACCAACAACTGGTGCATGGAAGATGAGCCGCAGCAGCGGTCGCACACCCAACAGGGAACCGTGTACGTGTTCGCGAACGTGTACATGTACCCGGAGAAGCAGGGTGTGACCGGCAAGTTCAAGAAGTTCAATGTCCTCACGGGTAAGACCGAGTGGGAAATTGCGGACAAGTACCCGAACTGGAGCGGCGCTCTGGTCACCGGCGGCGGGCTCGCATTCTACGGCAGCCTGGGTGGTGACTTCCGCGCTGTTGACCGGAACTCCGGCAAGGTGTTGTGGTCTCGCAAACTGGGCTCCGGCATCATCGGCAATCCCATCACCTACTCGGTGAAGGGCAAGCAGTATGTGTCGGTCTGGTCCGGTATCGGCGGCTGGATCGGCCTGCCGGTCACGGCAGGTCTGGACCTGGGTGACAAGTTCGGCGCGATCGGCGCCACCGCCATGACAAAGGCGGCCGGGCTGAATCACATCCCGCAAGGTGGCACGCTGTACACCTTCCGCATAGGCGAAATGTCGCCGGAAGGTGGTTCGGTAGCTTCCCGGTAAGACTGTGGACCCGGCGAGGCGCTCGAGCCTCGCCGGCTTCCACCGCCTCGCCGGTGGCTTCGATGTGGCATTACGATGCCCGGCCCGCAAGGCGCCGGGCATTTGTTTATGGGCCCCAGTGTTGATGGGCCCAGGTATTCATAGGCAAGTAGATTCAAGTAACCAGCGCGCACGGATGCGGGCCGGATTTTTGCTACTAGGAGATGAGCAATGAACTTCAATATGCATGGCATCGTCCGCAGGACGGTGCTGATCGCGGGCCTGCTGGCCGCCAGCGCCACGGCCTTCGGGGCTGACCTGAGAAGCCTGACCATCTGCGCGGATCCGGGCAACATGCCCCTGTCCAACGAGAAAGGCGAGGGCTTCGAGAACAAGATCGCCGAGATCATCGGCAAGGACCTGGGGACCGGCGTCCATTATTACTGGCGCCCGTCGATTGAACGCGGCCTCATGCGTACGACGTTGAATGAAGGCAATTGCGATGTGTGGATGGACATGGCCACCGACACCGAGGGTGCCACGGTGCTGTCGCCGTTGTACCGTTCGACGTTCGTGCTCGCCTATCGCAGCGACAAGGGCATCCATATCAAGGATCTCAACGACCCGGCGCTGAAGAAGCTGCGCGTGGGCGTGTTCCAGGTGTCGGCTATCAGGCAGGCGCTCGCCGATCACGGCGTCATTTCCAACACGGTCATTCAGTATCTGAGTCACAACGGTGACCTGATCGAAGACAATCAGCCGTCCTACCAGGTTCGCCAGGTCATCAAGGGCGAGTTGGATGTTGCCGCGGTGTGGGGCCCGATGGCGGGCTACTTCAAGAGCATGAAGCACGAGCCGCTGACCCTTCAGCCGGCAAATCTCATGGACGATGCGGTGCCCTTGGAGTTTGATCTGGCGGTGGCTGTACCGCGAGGACGATCCGACATCAAGGCCGCCGTGGAACAGGCGCTGCAGCGCCACAAGGATGAAGTCAAACAGGTGCTCATGGATTTCGGAGTTCCGCTGGTCAAGTGTGACGAATGCCTGGTCAGTGGCGATCTGCCCTCGCATGGCCCGTACACCGCTCCCAAACCCGATCCGCAGGTAGTTGCCCGGGAAGAGCGTGCGGCCGCGAAGGCGCGCGCCGCGCGCATGGCGGACCTGAAGCGGACACTTGCGCAGGGAGGTAACGCGGACGACGAGTTGCAGAATGCGGTGATTGCAAGTGATGTCGAGCGGGTCAAATACACGTTGCAGCACGGCGCGCACATCGACTCGGCGGACGGTGACGGCTACACCCCGCTGATCAATGCCACGCGCTTCGGCTTCAATGCGGTGGCCGCAAATCTCCTGGAACACAAAGCCAATCCCAACAGCACGGAGCACGGCGGATGGACGCCGCTGATGTATGCGGCCTACAACGACAATGCAGTATTGATCGGGGATCTGATCGCCCATGGTGCCAACATCACCGCGAAGGATGATGATCAGCTCACGGCCCTGGCCATCGCCGCGCAGAACGACAAGGCCAAGGCGGCCGAGGCTCTCGTGAAAGCCGGGGCCGACGTGAATGCGCCGGCGGCGAAAGGCGGTTACACGCCTTTGATGCTGGCGGCCATTTCAGGCTCGGGAACGATGGCGAGCTCGCTGATCGGGCATGGTGCGAAGGTCAACGCCGTCAACCCGGGAGGACTTACCGCCCTGATGATTGCGGCCGCGAACAACAATGCCGGCGTCGCGCAGGTGCTGTTGAAGTCGGGCGCTGATGTGAATGCTCGCACGGAAGACGGGCGAACTGCGCTGGCCATCGCGCAGTCCAAGAATAATGAAACGTTGGTCAAATTGCTGCAGGATGCCTCGCAGCACGCGACCAGTAAATCCAGTTAGGTAAAGACGGAGCACTAGTTGAATGAATAGAGTTCTCATTGGATGTGTCATCGCCACGAGCGCGGTGCTGGCGGGTGTTGGATTGGTCGGTACCGGCTGGGCGGCCGATAAAGCCAAGCCGAGCAAGCCTGCCCCGCCGGCCGCGCAGGCCGCGGCGCCCGCCGCGCCCGCCGCAGCGGGCAGCCAGGACAATTCAAAGCCGCCGGACGATCTGGTCAAGGCGACTCCCAAGGGCAAGCTGAAAAACCCGTACAAGGACACCGATGCGGATGCCGTAAAGGCGGGGCAGGGCTTCCTTTTGAGTTATAGTTGCAGTGGCTGCCATGGCGGCGGCGGCGGCGGTGGCATGTGTCCTCCGCTCACCAATGACACCTGGGTCTATGACGGCGATGACGATACGCTCTTCCGCCTGGTGGCCCTGGGTACTGATGAGCTGCAGAAGAACGGCTACGTGCGCCATGGTCACGAGAATGTCGTGGGACCGATGCCGCCAATGGGAACGATCGTCAAGACTTCCGATGATCTGTGGAAAATCCTGGCCTTCGTTCGCTCGAAGTACAGTGGCGATCCGAAGTACAAGTTCGGCACTCCGGAATCCGAGAAAGCCCCACCCAGTGACTGAGACAACCTCAGTTGTAGTTGAAGGTCACAGTGCTGCGAGGCGAGTCCTCGCGGCACTGTTGATTGTTCTGACGGCCAACGTCGCAGCCGCACAGGACTCCCAGCCGTCCAGCAGCGCGTGGCAATTCCTCAAGGATAAATACTACGGCGATCACGCCATGGGTGTGGTCGACGAGCAGTTCATGAGCCTCGAGGCGCCGGCAAACACACCGGATGCCGCTGCGACGCCGGTCACCCTGCATTTTGCAAACGATCCGACGCGTGCCATCAAACGTGTTCGGGTGTTCATCGATAACAATCCCTCACCGCTCGCTGCCACGTTCGAATTCACGACTGGCGCGGTGCCGATCACCGCGATCGACATGCGGGTGCGGGTGGACCGCTTCACTTCAGTCCGCGCCGTTGCGGAGACCGCTGGCGGCGACCTGGAAATGCGCAGCACCTGGGTCAAGGCAGCCGGTGGGTGTTCGGTTCCTCCCGCCGCGGCGGGCTCGGGCGCACTGGGCGAGATCCGCTTCCGTCCATCCATGGATGCGAAGTCGTTGCAGGTCAGCATCCGCCATCCCAACAGCTCCGGATTTCAGATCGACCCGCGGACCAACGCCCCGATTCCGGCGCATTATATTTCGAGCCTCACCCTGCAGGCCGGCGGTAAGCCGGTTCTGAGCGCGGATCTCGGTATTTCCATCAGTGAGAATCCAACACTGCGGATTGCCACCGACCGGCCTCTGCCCACTCCGGTGATGATTGATGCCGTTGATTCCGAAACACACGCCCATTACAGCGCCACTATGGCTGATAACAGGGTGGCTGCTGCTCAATGACGTTGCGAACGCGGAACTCCCGTTCAATCTGACGCAGCTCGCGCCGGGCGTTTTTGTTCACCTCGGACAGCAAGTCTCTCCGCAGGCCGCCGGGCACGATGACATTGCCAACATCGGATTCATTGTTGGCAAAACCTGCATTGCAGTCATCGATACGGGCGGGTCGGTGGATGTTGGGCGCGCACTGCGCGCCGCGATCCGGCAGCACAGTGCGCTCCCCATCTGCTACGTAATCAACACTCACGTTCACTTCGATCACGTCCTGGGCAACGCCGCATTCGCGGACGATCGTGTGAGCTTCGTCGGCAGTGCCACGCTGGCGACCGAGATGAAGCGCAGTGAAAGCTTCTTCTTTCAGAACTACGGTGCCAGGAGGGTCATTGGTCCGGACCGCCTCGTGGAAAAGGATCTCACGTTGGATCTGGGTGGCCGCCGTTTGAGCCTGAAGGCTTGGGCCACGGCCCATACCGACTGCGATCTGACTGTTGTGGATGAGACAACGGGCACCTTGTGGGCCGGTGATCTGTTGTTTCGGGAACGGCTGCCGGCGCTGGATGGCAGTGCGAAAGGGTGGCTGGCTGCGATCGCGGATCTCGAAAGCTGGCACGTGAAATTGACGGTACCCGGACACGGCGCCCTGACACGCGATCTTCCGGCAGCGCTCGCTCCGGAGCAACACTACCTGCAGGCTCTGGTGGACTCGATTCGCATCGATCTGAAGAAGGGAATCTCGCTTCAGTCAGCCCTTGGAGAGGCAGCAAACAGCGAGCGGGGTACCTGGCTGCTGTGGGATGAGGTTCATCCGCGCAATGTTGCCCGGGTGTACCAGGAGCTGGAATGGGAGTGATCGGACGCAGACAATTCACGGGCGTCATGACAGCCGGCCTGCTGGGCGCGACGCGCCATTCCCGGGCTCGGGTGATTGTCGTAGGCGGGGGGTTTGCAGGCTCAACCTGTGCCCGGTATCTGCGCCAGGCCGCACCGGAAATCGAAGTCGTGCTGGTGGATCCCGACAACCGCTATGTGACCTGCCCGATGAGTAACAGTGTGTTGACGGGGCTGCGCTCGCTGAAGTCGATCACATTTAATCGTGATGGACTCGGAAAGAGCTATGTCCGCGAGCGCGTTACGGAAATCGATGCACAACGCCGGCGTGTCCTCCTGAGTGGTGGGAAGTATCTGACATACGACCGGTTGGTCGTCGCCCCCGGGATCCGCTTCCTGTGGGGCAGTCCGCAAGGATATGACGAAGCGGCATCACTACGCATGCCGCACGCATGGATCGCAGGCGCACAGACCGAGTTACTCGCGGCTCTTCTGCGCAATATGCGCGACGGCGGTGTCGTCGCCATCAGTGTGCCCGCAGGTCCAATGCGGTGCCCGCCCGGGCCTTTCGAGCGCGCTAGTCTCATTGCTGCCTGGCTGCAGCAGCACAAGCCGCGCTCCAAAGTCCTGATCTTCGATGCCAATAATCACTTTCCGAAACAGGATGTCTTCGCGGACTTCTGGCAGCGCTCATACCCGGGCATGGTGCAATGGATCCCGGTCGTGGAGAACGGCGAAGTGCAGCGTGTCGATCCGACGAGAATGACCTTCCAGACTGCTGGAGGGGAACACACGGCGGACGTCATCAACATCATTCCCCGCCAGGCGCCCGGATCCATTGCAATGGAGGCTGGGTTGGCTTCCGCCCGTGGCTGGTGCCCGGTCAATCCACAGACATTCGAATCCACGTTGGTTCCGGACATTCACGTCATCGGCGACGCCTGCATTGCCGATCCTATGCCGAAGGCTGGATCTGCGGCCAACGCCCAGGGAAAGGCATGTGCCCGGGCGGTGCTCGAGGCGTTGGCCGGCCGAAGGGCGGCGGAAGCGTCATTCGAGAGTGTTTGCTACAGCCTGGTGGCTGCGGACGAGGCGCTTTCGATTCACGGGAGCTTCCGCTCGGGCGCGGACGGATTCCAACAATTGCCGCCTGCCGGTGAGATCAACCCGCCCTCAGCCGCTCAGGAAGCTTTGAATGCCCGTACCTGGTACGACGGCATCATTGCCGATGCATTCGGGTCCAATTCTCGCGGGCCCGCCTGATGTACTCCTGCGGTCGGTCGAGGAAAAACTCGAGTGAGGTGCCACTCGAGAAACAATAGCGGGTGCCGTCATCCGGACTGACCCAGTTCAGCGAGCAATCGGCCTGGATCCGCTGCCCGCTTGCGACGCCGATGGGATCATAGCCATCGAACTCGGCCTTCATGGGCGCGGGCGGCACGACTGCCTTCCAGATTCCATCTTCCAGTGGCGCAGCATGTGCCACCGTCGTGATACCGAGCGGCAGCAGGCACGCGATGATAAAATCCCGAAAAGTCATAGCGGGGACTATGCCAGATCGTGCGGTGTGTATGGCTCATTCCAGCAGCCCTGGCGGCGGCGGGTTGTACGCACTACGAACCTGCGCCCATCGAGCCCCGGCACACCGTTGAGCAATTCGCCTCCCGGCAGCTCACCGACCCGCAACTGCGTGACGAGGTCGGCCGCCTGATGCCGGAAGCCACAGCACAGTGGCCGCCGAGGGCATGGGATCGCGCTCAACTACTTGCCGTGGCGGTGGTGCGCAACCCGGAACTGGCCGTCGCTCACGCTCAGATACAGGCAGCGTTGGCCCGTGAGGTAACAGCCGCCGAGCTGCCGAATCCGAACCTGACATTACAGTCAGAGTATGCCCGACACGACCCCCACGCATGGCTCTATGGGGTGGGCGTGAGCTGGCTGCTGCCGACCTCAAATCGCCGGCATCTCGAAATGGAAGCGACCCGCATCGAGACGCTGAATGTGCGTCTGGAGTTGATGGAGAAAACATGGACGGTTCGGCAAGCGCTGGTTGACGCGCTGTCAGATCTGCAGGCTGCGAATCGGCGCCTGGAGTTGCTGGAACATCTCGCGGAGCTCCAGGGTCGCCTGGTGAGCATCGAGCAGCAGCGTGTTGATAGTGGCGAAGATCCGCCCGGCGAGCTGTTGGCGAGCGAACAGGAGAAACTCAGCACCGAACAGCAGTTGTCGGATCAGCGCATTGTCATCGGAACGGCGCAGGCTCGAGTTGCGAGGGCAATGGGGATGCCGGATCAGGCGTTGGCGAATGTGAAGCCTGACTGGCCTGAATGGGGTGAGCCGCCGCCCATCAGCGAGCCGAATCTGAGTGCGGCACGCGAGCAGACGTTGTTGTCACGTTCGGATCTGCTTCAGGCAATTGACGACTACGCGGTTGCGGAAACCCGATTGCGGCTGGCCGTGGTGCGCCAGTATCCAAGCTTCACGCTGCAGCCGGGTTTCTATTGGGACCATGGGGTCGCGAAGTTTCCATTCGACATCGGCTTTGACGTGCCCCTCAACGGCAATCGGGGTGAAATTGCCGAGGCACGCGCGGGACGTGATGTTGCCGGCCAGCAGATGCTCGCCGTCCAGGCCGGGATCTATGGAGAGATCGCGGAAGCCGTGCGTTTGGAAGAGATCGCACGTGGCAGCGCCCAGGTGGCGGAACGGCGGCTGCAGTCCACCCGCAAGCGCGAAGAGCAGTTGGAGCTGGCCTTGCGTATAGGCGCTTCGGATGCGGTCGAGCAGGCGGCGGCGCAGATACTCGTGACCCAGTCTGAGTTGGATTTGCTGCAGAGCCGGCAACAATTGCAGTCGGCGCGCAATGCGCTGGAGAATGCGCTGCGCGCGCCACTGTCAGGTCCTGAGCTGGCTCTGGCGAAATCACTATCCAACAACGCGCAGGCGGGAGGAGCATGAAGCGCCTGGTCGCAGCGTCACTGGCAGCATGCGCGTTGCTGTTGCAATCTTCGGTCAGTGTCGGCAACGCCGACGATGACGACGAGAGGCCGGCCGCGGCAGGCGACCAGACGCCGGACCTGACGGCGAAACAACAGAAGGCGGTTGGCATCGTCGTGGCACACCCGGTAGCCGCTAAGTTGCCGGAGCGCATTGATGCTGTCGGCCTCGTGTTGGATGCCACGATGCTGATATCGGACAGCGGGGAAGTGGCTGGCGCGGAGGCGGCTGAACAGTCAGCGGCAGCGGAGCTGGCGCGTCTGCGCGCGCTGCACCAGGGAGGCGCGGGAGCCTCATTGAAGCAGTTGGAGGCCGCGCAGGCCGATCACGCGAAACTACGGGCGCAGGCGGAGTTGGCTACCGCGCGCATGGCGCTTCATTGGGGGCCGATCTCGGACGCGACTCCTGCAGCTCGCCAGAAAATCGTCGCTGCTGCAACGCGCGGGCGCAGCCTCCTGGTACGTGCCGAACTGCCTGGACGCCACACCTTGAGTGTGATGCCGGAAAAGGCATTGTTGAATGTGGATGGAATCCAGGTTCCGGGCCGGCCACTGGGGGTGCTACGCGAAACAACGGAGACCCAGAGCATCGGCTTGCTGATTGAAGTCCCGAATGCGCCGGCCGGGCTGGGCCCTGGCGCGCGCGTGCCGGTGACGCTCTCGAGCGCGGTCCGTTCCGGCTTTCTGCTGCCGCGCGAGGCGGTTCTCTACGATGAGAACGGCGCGTATGTTTTCAAGAAGAGTGAGCGAAAGACACAGAAAACGGATGACAAAACGAGCTTCGTGCCCGTGAAAGTGAAGTTGCTGGCCGCCGCGGGTGGTGACTGGTTGACTGAAGGCCTGGACGATGACGATGAGGTCGTGGTTCAGGGAGCGGGCGTGCTGTGGTCCCTTCAGGGGATGGCAGGTCATGTGCCCGATGATGACGACGACGATTAGGCGCAGGGAATGCTTGCCGCCATCGTTCGCGCATCGCTGCGCAATCCGCGAATTGTCACCGCTCTTGCTTTCCTGACCGCGCTGTTGGGCCTAGCCGCGCTGGTTGCGGCCAGCTTCGATGTTTTTCCCGACTTCGCGCCGCCTCATGTGTTGGTCCAGACCGAGGCTCCAGGACTCGATGCCACGCAGGTCGAGGCCCTGGTGACCCGGCCGCTCGAGGGGTTGTTGGCCGGCACGGAAAATGTCAGCTCCGTGCGTTCAACTTCCAGCCAGGGGCTGTCGGCCATCCAGGTTGTGTTTGAAAGAGGCGGCGATCCCTACCGGCAGCGCCAGGTCGTGACCGAGCGGTTATCCGAGTTCGCATCACTGCTGCCACCAGGGGTAGGTGCGCCGCTGCTGTCGCCCCTCAGCTCCTCGATGGAGTATCTCGTTCATTTCGGCTTCACCAGCGACCGGCTGTCGCCGGTCGAGTTGCGCGATGTCGTGCAATGGACGATCAAGCCACAGATTCTGGCGGTGCCGGGCGTGGCACAGGCACAGATCTTCGGTGGCGCCGTGCACGAGCGGCAGATCGAGATCGATCCGGTCAAGCTGGCGGCGCACGGTCTCGTCATGGACGATGTGTTGATTGCCGCCAAGCGCGCGACGACGCTGCTGGGTGGCGGATATCTCGAGACCCCGACTCAGCGCATCGTGATCCGCGCCCAGGCCCCGGGTGCGACCATCGAGGCGATGGCGGGCGCGGTGGTGGCGATGCGTAGTGGGTTGCCGGTACGTCTCGGCGACGTCGCAACCATACGTGATGGCGCCGAGCCCCGGTTCGGGGATGCACTGATTGCCGGCAAACCGGGAATCCTGATTGAAACATCCACGCAGTTCGGCGCGAACACGCTGGATGTCACCCGCGCGCTGGAGCGACGTCTCGATGCGCTCGCGCCGTCACTGTTGAAGCAGGGAATTCAATATCACCCGGCACTCCTGCGGCCCGCCAGCTTCATTGAAAGCGCGATTACCAAGTTGCGCAACTCGCTGGCCATCGGCGCCATCCTCGTGGTCACGCTGTTGTTGATCACCTTGCGCGACTGGCGCGGCGCCCTGATTTCCTTCAGCGCGATCCCGCTGGCCCTGCTGGCGACAGTGTGGATTCTCGGCCTCGCGGGCTTCAGTCTGAATACGATGACGCTCGGCGGGCTCGTCATCGCGCTGGGGGTCGTCGTGGATGATGCCGTCATCGACGTCGAGAACATCCTCAGGCGCCGGCGTACCGCCGGCGATAATGTCGATATCGGTACATTGTTTATCGAGGCTTCCCTCGAAGTGCGCCGGCCGGTGTTCTACGCAACGGCCGCCGTCGCAGTCGCCTTTCTGCCCATACTGACCATGTCAGGATTGCAGGGAGCGTTCTTCCGGCCGCTGTCGATATCATTCCTGCTGGCCGTGGGCCTGTCCCTGATTGTCGCCATGAGCGCGACGCCGGCATTGTGCCGCCTCCTGATGACCCACCGGCCTGCTACTGAAGCGCCGTTTCTCGAGCGCATGAAGAGTGGCCAGCTACGTGCGATCACCTGGCTGAACGGGCGGCCACGCCAACTCGTCGCGATTGTCATTGTCAGCGGCGTCGCGGGCATCATTTGTCTGCCGCTGTTGGGAGCCCGACTGCTGCCGGACTTTCGCGAGAACTATCTGATCGCCCACGCCTCGTTGCGATCCGGGATTTCGCTGGAGGAGACCTCGCGCGTCGGCCGGCAGATATCCAGGGGATTGAGCGCGATACCCGGCGTCAAGAGCGTGGCGGAGCAGATCGGGCGCGCGGAAAACGGCCAGGACCCCGATGCTCCGAACAAGAGCGAGTTCGAAATCCAGATCGACGGCACCGCCGGACGCACTGCTGCCGAGATCGACGCTGACATCCGGGCGGTCTTTGCCAATTTTCCCAACCAACTCGTGGAGATCTACTCGGTCCTTGCGGAACGCATCGGCGAGACGTTGTCAGGCGAGTCGGCGCCATTTTCCATCAGCGTCATGGGTTCCGATCTGGATGCGGATGACCGCGTGGGCGCCCGGATCGTCGAGGTGCTGCAGAAGTTGCCCGACAGTGGCAACGTGCGCCTGACTGTCCCGCCCCGGCAGTTGGAAATCCGTGTTGAATTGATACCTGAACAGCTGGCTTTACACGGGCTGCAGGCGGCGGATGTGCTGGAGACTGTCAACGCGGCTCATCACGGAGCGGTCGCGGCCGAGCTTGCCCAGGCAGATCGCACCATCCCTGTTGTGCTGCGCATGGCGAATGTGGGAGCGGAGCCGGTTACCGTGCGGTCCCTGATGCTCAGGGCCAGCGACGGCGAGCTCGTGCCATTGTCGGCGGTGGCGCGAGTTGAAACAGTGTTGGCGCGCAGTCTCATCGATCACCAGGATGGCCTGCGGCGACAGGTCGTCATTGCAGCACCGAAAGCCGGCGATCTGGTCGGTTATGCCAGGAGGGCGCGCGAGGCCATCGCGAAGGCGGTCGATCTGCCCCCCGGAGTGTATCTGGCCTTTGGCGGTGCGGCTGAAGCACAGGCGGCCGCGGCCCGAGAGTTGCTGCTGCATTCCGCGATCGCGGCAGTGTTGATTGTGCTGCTGCTGGGCCTCGCGTTCGGCCGCACGCCTCACGTATTGATCATCCTGCTGTCCTTGCCGAGCACGCTGATCGGAGGCGTGATGGCCGTTGGGGTAACGGGTGGCACCCTGACGCTCGGCTCGATGGTCGGCTTCGTGGCCCTGTTCGGAATGGCGGCCCGCAACACGATTTTGCTGATATCTCACTACGATCACCTGGTGGGGGCCGAGGGCCATCCGTGGAATCTGCGGACGGCGCTCCTCGGGGCGCAAGAACGACTCACCCCCGTGCTGCTGACCGCTCTGCTGACGGGCCTCGCGTTGCTGCCCGTTGCCTTGCAATTGCACCAGCCTGGACACGAGATCGAGGGGCCGATGGCGGTGGTCATCCTCGGTGGCCTCATTTCCTCGACCCTGGTCAGCCTGCTGCTGATCCCGCCATTGGCGGTCCGCTGGCTGAATCCGGCTATACTCGAGCAGTCATGATCAAGCACAGAGAAGTCCGGACGCCCGCCGACGCCCGTGCCATCGTGGAAGAGCTGCAGCTTTCCCACGTGAAGGTGGGTGCTTTCGATATCGACGGCATCCTGCGCGGCAAATACATGTCGCGGTCGAAATTCGAGTCGTCACTCGATAGCGGCTTCGGTTTTTGCGATGTGGTCCTCGGCTGGGACAGCCGTGATCAATTGTATGACAACGTCCGCTACACGGGCTGGCACACGGGATATCCCGACGCGATGGTGCGCATCATTCCCGAAAGTTGCCGCGCCCTTCCCTGGGAAGATCCTGTTGTCTTCTTTCTCGCCGAGTTCACCGGTGCCGCTGAAAAGATCTGCCCCCGGGGCCTGCTGCGCCGTGTGTTGGATCGCGCGCGGGCGCTCGGGTATCAGGCGTACGCCGGCTTCGAATACGAGTTCTTCGTCTTCAATGAGACGCCGGACTCCATCAGGGAAAAGGGCTATCGCAATCTGAAGCCGATTGCGCCCGGCAACTTCGGTTACAGCGTCATTCGTAACAGTGTGTGGAGCGACTTCTATCGCTCGCTGCTCGATACGTGTGAACGTATGGATCTGCCGCTCGAGAGCCTGCACGAAGAAACCGGTCCGGGCGTCATCGAGGCGGCCATTGGTGTCGATTCCGCGTTGAGCGCGGCTGACAAGGCTGCCCTGTTCAAGACGTTTGCCAAGGTCGTGGCCCAGAAGCAGGGCCTGATGGCGACCTTCATGGCGAAATGGTCCATGGACTGGCCCGGCCAGAGTGGTCACATTCACATGTCGCTGCGCGACCTGGCCGGCAGGCCGGTGTTTCATAAAGCGGACGCCCCCCACGGCATGAGCGATGTCATGCGTTGGTTTGTCGGCGGCCAGCAGAAGCTCATGCCCGAGCTGCTGGCCATGATCTCCCCGACAGTGAATTCGTACACACGGTTGATTCCCGGATTCTGGGCGCCGACCGATTCCGCGTGGAGCGTCGATAACCGCACCACCGCGCTGCGTGTCATTTCGGGCAGTCCGAAATCACAACGGGTCGAATTCCGTGTCGCCGCGGCGGATGCCAATCCTTACATCAGTCTCGCGGCCGCCATTGGCTCGGGGTTGTGGGGGATCGAGCACCGGATCGAGCCCGAGCCCATGATTGAAGGCAATGCCTATGACCGCAAACTCCCGCCGCAGCTCGCCCTGCCGCGCACGCTTTGGGAAGCGGCCCAGCGACTGAAGGGATCGGACGCCGCGCGTGCCGTCTTCGGTGCCGAGTTTGTAGAGCATTTCGCGGCCAGCCGTGAGTGGGAAGAGCGCGAGTTCCGACGGCACGTCACCGACTGGGAACTGGCGCGCTACTTTGAAATCATCTGACTCGTAGACCTGATCACATGCCTGCTGCCCAAAAAACCCTCAGTCCGGTGGATGGCTCGCTGTACTGCGAGCGTGCCCTGGCCCGGCCCGATGAGATCAACGCGGTCCTCGGGCGCGCGGCGCATGCACAGCGCGCCTGGCGCAATGTGCCGGTTGCCGAACGCGCGGCCATCTGCTCCCGCTTCTGTGACCAGTTTGAATCGCATCGCGAGCGCCAAGCGCTCGAGCTGACCTGGCAGATGGGCCGCCCCATTCGCTACGCCGCCAGCGAAATCAACGGTACGCTCGAGCGAGCGCGCTACATGATCTCGATTGCGGCCGAGGCGCTCGGCGATGTGGATCCCGCGCCGAAGGACGGTTTCGCGCGCTTCGTTCGCAGAGAGCCACTGGGTGTCGTTTTCACGGTGGCTGCCTGGAACTACCCGTACCTGATTGCCGTCAACAGCGTGATTCCCGCGATCATGGCCGGCAACGCCGTCATCCTGAAACACTCGGCGCAGACTCCGTTGTGCGCGGAACGCTTCGCGGAGTGTTTCCGCGCGGCGGGCCTGCCGGAGGGGATCTTTCAGTTCCTGCATCTGAGTCACGAAGATACGGAGAAAATCGTTGGCGATCCGCGTGTTGACTTCGTGGCCTTCACGGGGTCGGTGCAGGGAGGGCATGCAATTCAACACGCCGCGGCTGCCCGTTTTGTCGGAACGGGGCTCGAGCTCGGTGGCTGTGACCCGGCGTACGTGCGGCACGATGCGGATCTGGCGCATGCGGTCGAGAATCTCGTGGACGGTGCTTTCTTCAACAGCGGTCAATCCTGCTGCGGGATCCAGAGGATCTACGTGCACGAACGGCTGTACGATGAATTTGTCGCCGGTGCTGTCGCGCTGACGGAAAAATACATCCTCGGCAATCCAACAGATCCCACGACGACGCTCGGTCCGGTGGTACGTCCGGCGGCTGCCGATCAGATCCGCAGGCAGATCGCGGCTTCCGTTTCCAAAGGCGCGCGGGCGGCCATCGATGAGCGCCGGTTTGCGGCGAGCCGTGCCGGCAGCGCGTACCTCGCCCCGCAGATTCTGCTCGATGTTGATCATGGCATGAGCGTGATGCGGGAAGAGATCTTCGGACCGGTGGCCGGTGTCATGAAGGTCAGCGGTGATGACGAAGCGGTGCGGCTCATGAATGACAGTGATTTCGGTCTGACCGCGGCCGTATGGACGCGGGATGCTGAAGCGGCTCGGGCGCTCGGCGATCGCGTGCAGACGGGTACCTGGTTCATGAACCGGTGCGATTATCTCGATCCCGCCCTGGCATGGGTGGGCGTGAAGGATTCAGGACGTGGCTGTACGTTGTCACGTGTAGGTTACGAGCATCTGACCCGCCCCAAGTCGTTTCACTTGCGAATCGGGTGAGGAGGCGCTTCCTATGCAACTGAAAGGCAATTGGAACTACCCGACTTCGATCCGCTTCGGCGCAGGCCGCATCCGCGAGCTGCCCGATGTCTGCCGCTCACTCGGCATGTCGCGTCCCTTGCTGGTAACAGATCCGGGACTCGCGAAGTTGCCGATGGTCGCGGACGTCATCCGGTCGTGCAGCGAGGCGGGACTCTCCTGCGTGGCGTATTCGAGCATTCAAGCCAACCCGGTCGCTGACAACGTCCTGTTTGGTGTTGCGACCTATCAGGCCGGAGGTCACGACGGCGTCATCGCCTTTGGGGGTGGCAGCGCGCTGGACGTAGGCAAGGCCGTTGGATTGATGGTCGGCCAGGCGCGCCCGTTGTTTGATTTCGAGGATCGTGATGACTGGTATATGCGCGTCAATGTCGCGGGAATGGCGCCCGTGCTGGCTGTTCCGACCACCGCGGGAACCGGCTCGGAAGTCGGGCGCGCGTCGGTCATCACCGATACGTCGGATCACATCAAGAAGATCATTTTCCATCCGCGAATGATGCCGGGCGCGGTGATTGCAGATCCCGAGCTGACGGTCGGGTTGCCGGCCAACATCACCGCGGCGACGGGGATGGATGCCTTGTCCCACAGCCTGGAGGCATTCTGCTCGCCGTTCTATCACCCAATGGCAGAGGGTGTGGCCGTCGAGGGCATGCGCCTCGTAAAGGAGTGGTTGCCGGCCGCCGTGGAGAATGGCCGCAACATCGAGGCGCGCTCCCATATGTTGATTGCCTCGTCGATGGGGGCCACGGCTTTTCAGAAGGGCCTCGGTGCCATGCACAGCCTGAGCCATCCGTGCGGTGCGAATCTCAACACTCATCATGGGCTCACCAATGCCGTGGTGATGCCCTACGTGTTGATGTGGAATCGGCCGGTGCTCGAGGAAAAGATGAAGCGTCTGGCGGCGTATCTCGCCCTGCAGGGTTCCGGCTTCGATGCCGTACTAAAGTGGGTGTTGGAGCTGCGCAAGCGGATTGGAATTCCCCACACGCTGGCTGATATCGGCGTGCGGGTGGAGCATGCCCGCGAGTTCGCGGGTCAGGCGCTGGCGGATCCTTCCACCAGCGGCAATCCGACCCCCATGACTGAGCAGGACTTTGAGCAGTTGTATCTCAACTGTATCCGCGGTGACCTCAGGTAGAGGGCGCCGGCGGCGGGGCCGAGAACTTGTAGACCGCCTGCAAGGCAAACTCGCTGAGATTGTCGCTGTCCGGCAGGCTGCCAGTGGTGGGCCTGGTTCGGTAGAACGTCGGTGTGTCCGCGCCTGACTTGTCATAGCGGAATTCGGCCCGCAACTCGAAGTTCTTCACGGGCGCGTAGCCGAGAGTAATAGTGCCTTCCTTCAGTGTCTGGTGCGCACCGGTGACGAAGCCATCCTCGTCGTCCAGATACTCACCGCGCAGCGAAACCCGGAACTGGTCGTTGATCGCATAGTTCACATACAGCGCCGCTGCATTCCAGGATGCATCATGCAGGCCGCCAGCTGCGTCGATGAGCCCATCCTGCTGCTGATCCCAGTCAAAGTTGAGCACGATCGACAGTTGGGAGGTGGCGTTGTAGGTTGCGACGATATCAATCAGGGTCCTCTCGGCATCGAAGGCTTCGTTCTTGCCGAAATACGCGTTGGCGGACAGCGCGAACAGCTTGCTGGCCGGCGCCCAGGCCACGCCCAGCTCGCCGGTCTTCGAGCCAAAACTGGTGGAGGTCGAGTTCCAACCGTTGTTGACGCCCCCCGTCAGAGTGAATTCACCCAGTGCATAGGCTGCCCGGACACCGGTGTGTGTCAGGGGTTCCGAGTCGAAGAACAACAGTGAGCGCGAGAAGTTGGTGTTGAGGGTCGGATTGATGACTTCGGCGCCGGCCAGGGTGACGAACTTACCCGCCATCACGGTCAGATTGCCCGTGGCGTACTGCAGGAATGCCTGCCGCACGTCAAAACTGTTGTCATGGCCATCTTCGGCGGCGTGCAGCAGGCGAGCGTCCTCGCCCGCGATCACATCGACCAGGGCCCCAAAGCCTTCCTTGGGCTGGTAGGCGACCTGCAGGCCTGCCTGGTCCAACTGGAAGGTATTGTGATCGACGTCGAACTGATGAATGTTCGCGGGATAACCGTTGGAGGCGTAATAGGAGGCGGCGACATAGCCGGAGACGCTGAGTCCCGCGGAGTCCAGCATCTCATCGAATTTCGTCATGGCCGCCTTGGCCGGCGAATCCTCCGCCAGTGCAACCCCGGAGGCTCCACTCAGAACGATGGCCACCGCAGCTGCTGCTGGATGTAGATTTCGGCGCATTGATTTCTCCTGGTCTAATTATGTTGGGTATTTGCAACACAGGGGCCCGCTTGGACGCCTCCGACGCCCCCTGGCGCTGCTCGAGCTTCGATGCACAAGCATCAAGCATGCCAAGTTAAATTTATGTTAATAATTAGGGCATTAACGCGGGTCAGAGGGTGCCGATGAGCGGCTGCCGCACTAGACTGGTGCGTCTGCACCGGGCGGAATCGCCATAGCGGTGCGTCACGACAACGTGTGGCAAGAGGTCTCGACGTGCCGATGCAACGGGTGGCTGCTGTGCGTGCCTAAAAGTCACCCGGTGTAAGGAATTGTCTGACAGTATTTTCAGATACCGCCGCAGTCAGGCACTGCGACAATCCGCTTGGCCGTGCGCCCGAGCGGGCCCTGTGCGTGTGTCCGTTCTGTCGCCAGTTGGCGACATGCTTTCTTTTTGCTGTGAGCCGGGCAACCTTTGTTGGTTGCAGGGCCGGAGAACTGGGTGCTGAGTCGTTATCGTTTGAACATGTTTGCGGTTTTGGCGGCGCTGGTGACTACGGTGGCCGCAGGTCAGGAACCGACTCCAGCACCGGCTAATCATCCCCCCGTCGCCCCTCGCGCGGTGGCGCCCCGTGTGCAGCCCAAACCCGTGACACCTCAACAGCAGGCAGCACCGGAGCAGGCGCCAAAGCCTGCCGCGCAGCATCCTGTCGCAGCCCCGCGGCCCTCGGAGCCATTCACCTTCGAGACGGTGCAGAAGATTGCACAGGACCGCGCGTCCAAGCCCTACCACGAGCGCTCGACGAGCCTCCCCGACGTGCTCGCGAAATTGAATTATGACCAGTATCGCGACATCCGTTTCCGACGGACGAGCGCCCTCTGGTACGACCATGCGATGTTCGAAGTTCAGTTCTTCCATCGCGGCTTCCAGTTCGATCGCCGCGTGAACATCTACGAGCTGGTGAACAATCAGGTGCGCGCGGTCCCCTATAACCCGGCCATGTTCGAGTTCGGTAAACAGGTGCCCCCCGTGAAGCTGCCCGCCGAGCTCGGCTTCGCGGGATTCCGGGTTCACTACCCGTTGAATACGCCGACCTACAAGGATGAGCTGCTCGTGTTTCTCGGCGCCTCTTATTTCCGCGTGCTCGGGCGGAATGAGCTTTATGGAATGTCCGCGCGCGGCCTGGCGATCAATACCGCCAGTGAGGGCGGCGAAGAATTCCCGTACTTCACGGATTTCTGGCTGGTCCGCCCCGATTCGCAGCAACGCACACTGACCATCTTTGCAGTGCTGGACAGCCCCAGCGTCGCGGGCGCGTACCAGTTTGAGGTGCGCCCCGGCTCCATCACGCAGGTGCAGGTGTCGGGTGAGCTCTACCCCCGGCGTGCGATCGAGAAGATCGGCATCGGCGCGCTCACGTCCATGTACCTGTACGGCGAAAACTCAAACGGGCGGCGCTTCGATGATTTCCGGCCGGAAGTCCATGACAGTGACGGCCTGCAGACGCAGTTGGGAACCGGCGAGTGGGCCTGGCGGCCGCTCGTGAATCCACACGCGTTGCGTGTGAACCGGTTCATGGATGAGCATCCGCGGGGCTATGGGTTGGTGCAGCGCGATCGCGATCCAACTCACTACCAGGACGCCGAATCGTACTTCCACCTGCGTCCGAGCTATTGGATCGAGCCCCTGGGTGACTGGGGCAAGGGCGGCGTCGAGCTGGTGGAGATTCCGACCGATGAGGAAATCCACGACAATATCGTCGCTTACTGGGTCCCGGAGGCGAAGGTCGAGCCGAAGAAGTCGATCCCATTCTCCTACCTGCTGTCCGCCTATACGCATTCCACCGCACGGCCCCCGGGCGGCCGGGTGGTTTCGACCCGCACGGGCGGGATTCTTGCTGGGTCGAATGGGCAAGCCCTGGTGAATGTGCGCAGAATGGTGGTTGATTTCGCCGGCGGCGATCTCGATGACCTGTATGCGGCTCAACCGGTGCAGGCCCAGATCAGTGCAAACGGGGGCGAAGTGGAGGATGTCACGGTGCAACGACTGCCCCAGTCGGCCATCTGGCGAGTGTCGTTCAAGGTGAAAACGACCGGCGAGAAGCCGGCCGATCTGCGCTGCTATCTGACCCTCTATGGAGAAGCGTTGTCTGAAACCTGGACCTATTTGTGGAAGCCTCCCGGAGGAGCGTAGAGATGACCCCTGAACGTCTGCGGCGCGTAGCGCGGAGACGCCGCGTGCTGTTCTTTGGTCTGACGTTCTTGACGTCCACGTTCCTCACGGGGCTGATGTGGGACATCCTGCGCGCGAATGGCTTTACCGGTCTCGAGAAAGCCGGCCTCGTGTTGTTTTTTATCCTGATTACCTGGATCACCGGCGCGTTCTGGACCGCGGCCATCGGTTTCACGATCCTGTTGCGCGGCCGTGACAAGGCCGTGATTCATTCTGACGAAGTGGCCGACCACAAACTGGTGGGTCGCACCGCGGTCGTCATGCCGATCTACAACGAAGACACGCAGCGCGTGTTCGCCGGCCTCGACACCATCTGGTCGTCCGTCAGGGCCGAAGCCCAGCAGGACATGTTTGATATGTTCATTCTCTCGGACACCCGCAAGCCCGAGATTGCCGCGGCCGAGGAAGTCGCCTGGCGTGCCTTCGTGGAGCGGCAGGGAGCCAAGGGGCGGATTTTCTATCGGCGTCGTGAGCAGAACATCGGCCGCAAGGCCGGCAACATCGCCGACTTCGTACGGTCGTGGGGTGGCGCCTACGACTACGCGGTGGTGCTCGACGCCGACAGCATCATGACCGGCAAGGCATTCGTGCAGCTCGCCGGGCTCATGGACAAACATCCCGAGGCGGGCATCATGCAGGCGCTGCCGATGCCGGCCGGCCGCGAAACCCTGTTCGCGCGCCTCATCCAGTTCGCCGCCCGTCTCAACAGTCCCATGCTGGCGAACGGCCTCGTTTACTGGCAGCTCGGTGAAGGCAACTACTGGGGGCACAATGCCATCCTGCGGCTGCGCCAGTTCGCCGAGTTCTGCGACCTGCCGAAGCTGCCGGGCAAGCCCCCGCTCGGTGGCGAGATTCTCAGTCACGACTTCGTCGAAGCCGCGTTCATGCGCCGGGCCGGCTATCAGGTCTGGCTGGCTGCCGATGTGACCGGAAGCTGGGAGGAAGTACCTTCCAACGTTATCGACTACGCAGCCCGTGACCGGCGCTGGGCGCAAGGCAACCTCCAGCACCTGGGCCTTCTGCCCATGCGGGGTTTGCATTGGCTCAGCCGTATCCATCTGATCACGGGCGTCCTCTCGTATGCCTCCTCGCCAATCTGGCTGGTCGTGTTGATGCTGAGCTCCGTGATTGCCTGCATGGAGGCGCTGCAGGGATACCAGTATTTCGAGCCGGGGACCTACTCTCTGTTCCCGAGTTGGCCGGAGTCCCGTGCCACGGAGATCGTCGCTCTGCTCAGCATCACGCTGACGATCCTGCTCATGCCGAAGGTGTTGGGCATGACGCTCGCGCTCGTCAACTCGAAGCTGCGACGCGCATACGGTGGTGGGTTCAGGCTCATTGCCAGTGTATTGGTGGAGCAGGTGTTCAGCACTCTGCTCGCGCCCTCGATGATGTTGTTCCACACCTCGTTCGTGTTGACCACGTTGATCGGCAAGTCGGTCTCCTGGAACGCGCAGGATCGGGGCGATCGCGGCATTACATTCCTGGATGCCCTGAATCGCCACAAATGGCACGTGCTGTTCGGGCTGGCCTGGGGCGCGGCCATTCTGTCGATGGCGCCGCGTTACATCTGGTGGTTGATGCCCATTCTGTCCGGGCTGATTCTGTCAGTGCCCCTCACGATGCTCACCAGCCGCGCCAGCGTCGGTAAGTGGCTGCGCCGCGTGGGTCTGCTGCTCACGCCGGAAGAAACCAACACGCCCGAGGAGCTCGTGGCGCTCGAGGAACGGATGGCGGGCGGCGTAACGGCGGTCGATGGCCCGTTCCACAGTCCAAAGACCAAGATCCCCGCGCCGCCCATGGCCGCTCCGACACCGGCCGCTACCTTCGCTCCGGTGACAGTCTCCTCGGCTGTGACGGCAACCGCGCTCGTCACGACCAAGCCTGGCGAGGCGGCGAACGACAGCATCAGCGCACCGCACGATGAGGACATCGTCGGGATTCTGTCGGTATCGAATCTGCCGGCACGAGTGCCGTTGCAGATGGAGGCGGCCGCTCCACAGTACCTGCGGCCGCGGGATGCCCTGACTGGATTGCATCGGTTGCTGAGCGCTGCCTGGACCTGAGATCCTCTACCACGGATGCGCAAGAGCGCCTTGGCGGAGGTATTCAGGTGAACAAGGGACAATGTTTGTGTGGCCGCGTCCGGTACGAAGTGGACGGACCGTTCACTTCGATGACTCACTGCCATTGCTCCATGTGCCGTAAACATCACGGCGCTCCGTTTGCGACTTACGTCAGCGCGCCATCGACGGAGTTTCGGTGGATTTCGGGGCAGGACAGTATTGCGCGCTACACCGTTGAAGAGTCCGGTGGCGTGCGCTCTTTCTGCAGTCATTGCGGATCGGTGACACCGGTTTTCGAGGAGAGCCGGGGGGTTGTGCTGATCCCGGCCGGCAACCTCGATGGGGAGCTGGGAATCAAACCCCAGCGTCATATCTTCGCCGGCTCGAAGGCACCCTGGTACGAGATCCGGGACTCGCTGCCGCAATTCGAGGAATTTCCACCCGAGTTCGGACTGACGGCGGTGGAGCGGCCGAAGGTCGAGCCTCGGGATGGCATATCGCAGGGGAGTTGCCTGTGCGGCGAAGTGGCTTACGAGTTCGACGGTGAGCCCGATTTGTTCATGTACTGCCACTGCTCGCGGTGCCGGCGTGGACGCAGCGCCGCTCATGGGGCCAACATGTTTGTTGCCGCGGCACACTTCCGGTGGATTCGCGGCGAATCGCGGGTGAAGACTTACAAGGTGCCCGAGGCACAGCGCTTTTCAGTGCAGTTCTGCGAGAAGTGCGGGAGCGGGCTGCCGCGATATGGTGCCGGGGCGCCGGTGGCGCTGGTACCGGCGGGCACACTGGACACCGCAATACATCTGAAACCGACGGCGCGGATTTTCGTTGGATCCAAAGCGCCGTGGCTGGAACTGTTCGACGACATCCCCCGGTACGAGGAGATGCCACCGCGCGAAGTTATGGCTGCGGCGAGGCCTTCGCCACCGCGGTGAGTCAGGTCAGCCGCGAGGGCCGGTTGATGCTACCGCGGCGACAGGGGTGGCCGTTGCCGCCGCCGCAGCAGCGGGAGTTGGCGTCGGAGCCGCTTCAGTCGCTCCGGCAGCCGGGGCGGCGGGCGTTGGCGTGGTCGCAGGCGTCTCCGCGGCTGCAACGTCCGTTGCGAGCGCTGCCTGTTCCGCCTGTTTGGTCATCACCACGATGCTGATGCGGCGATTGATGGGATTCTGCGGTTGCGTCTTGTCAAACAACACCGACGACGACAGTCCCACCACTCGCGAAATTTTCTGATCGGGCAACCCGCCCGCAACCAGTGCCCGGCGCGCGGCGTTCGCACGATCAGCCGACAGTTCCCAGTTGGTGTACCCGTTGTTGCTGGGATACGGCCGGATGTCCGTATGACCGGTGAGGCTGATGCGATTGGGAACTGAATCAATATACGGCGCGAGCTCGCGCAGGATGGCGGTTGTGTAGTCGCGCAGGTGCGCGCTGCCCACATCAAACATTGGACGGTTCTGGGCATCCACAATCTGGATGCGCACACCCTCCGGGGTGATATCCAACAGCAGCTGGTCCTTGAACGGCTCCAGCGCCTGGCTCTTGTCGACCGCCTGTTTCAACTCCATCATCAGGGCTTCGAGCTGCTTGTGCTCGGCTTCCTTCGCCGCGACCGCGATGTCTTCCGGATTGAGGGTGTGATCCGGTGTTTTGATCTTCGCCGACCCGTCCTGGTTCGCGTCATTGCGCTTCATGACCGGAGTCGTGGTGCGATTCATGTCCTTCTGCGTGGTGATGGCAGGCCGGATGGCATCCAACGCGCCGTGCAGGTTGATCGGGCTCGTGCTGGCGCCGCCGGGACCCATCTGTCCGGGCGCGGGCTTCGGGCTCTTGCCGGGCTCCATGCTGGGATTCTTGAAGTAGTCGAAGATCGCGGCGCGCTGATCTTTCGACACCGTGGCGACCAGCCACATCACCATGAAGAAGGCCATCATCGCGGTCACGAAGTCCGCGTACGCCACTTTCCAGGCGCCGCCGTGGTGAACCTGGCCGCCACCCTTTTTCTTCTTGATGATGATGACCGGGCGTTCGTTGCCTTTTGCAGCCATGAGCTTCGGCGCCTTACGCCGCGACCTTCTTGTTCTTCAACTCGGCTTCGAGATCACCGAATGTCGGACGCAGGTCAGAGGCGAGCAGCTTGCGTGAGAACTCAATCGCGACGGCGGGGACGTAGCCGCGCACGGTTGCGACGAGCGCCATCTTCACTACTTCAAACGCCTTGCTCTCTTCATTGGCGTGATGCTCCATGGCCGCCGCGATGGGGCCGATGAAACCGTAGGAAACGAGAATTCCGAGGAAGGTCCCCACGAGCGCCGCGCCGACCTTGTGGCCGATCGTGGCCGTGTCGGCGCCCTCGAGCGCGGCCATGGTGTTCACGATGCCCAATACCGCCGCGACGATGCCGAAGCCCGGGAGTGCGTCAGCGACCTTCTGCACCGCGGAAGCAGGCTGGTGCGCATCGTGATGGTGAGTTTCCAACTCCTGCTCGAGCAGGCTTTCCAGCTCGTGTGGATCGAGGCTGCCGCCCACCATGAGGCGCAGGCAATCGCGGATGAAATCCATGAGGTAATGGTCGGCCACGATCTTGGGGTAATTCGAGAACAGGGCGCCGCCATCCGGGGCTTCGAGCGAGCCTTCGATGGCCATCAGGCCTTCCTTGCGGATCTTCACCAGGATGTCATACAAACACTTGAGCAACTGCACATAGTCGTCGCGCTTGTAGCGCGGGCCCTTCACGAAGCCGATCGCGCCGAGAAAGGCCGCCTTGGAGATCTTGGGCGGGTTGCTCGTCATGAATGCACCCAGCGCGGCGCCGACGATGATGAGAATCTCGGTGGGATGCCACAGAGCCAGGATGTGCCCCCCCTCGAGGATGAAACCGCCGAAGACACATCCCACAACCACAATCGAACCGATGACTTGAATCACGAGGTTGCCGCGTTACAGACCTTCGTCGATCATGGCTGTGACAGATTCCGGGAGTCGTGATGGAACTCTCAGGGCACGAGCAGCAACGGCGTCCGACGCAGTGCGTTTTTGAGAATTGCGCGGTTGCTCCGGATCGCTGCATTGCAGCAAGCAGATGCACTTCACAGGGGCGGGTGCCGGACGCGTGCACCAACCTCGCGCTGCCCCGGCACTCGCAACCCAGCGGAATCGCCACGCGCGAATTGGCATGGGTGTTGCTTAATAAGATCAGGAGGCCCTATGTCCCAGACCCCGACAACGAACTCGCGGCCGGTTTCACGCACCGAGGTCATCGATGCCGCCGCGAGGGTCATTACCCGCCGCGGTGATCACCGGATGGACTGGGAAGCGATCGCCAGCGAGGCCGGCAATCTTCAGACCGCCTCCCATTGGTTTGAAGACCTCACCGCGCTCATTGACGAGTGCTATTCGCGGACCGCCCAGGGATTGAGCGATTCCCTGCTGCGCGCGGAAACGGCACCCGGCACCGCGCTCGACAAGCTGGCTGCCTTCATTGTCGCGGCGCTGGAAACCCGCCGGGCTCGCGGCGCTTTCCTGTCGTTCCGTCGGGGTGGCGATCTGCCGCAACCGTTGCAGCGTCGGCTCCACGAGCACGACACGACCGTGCGGATGCGTTTGAAGCGTCTTCTCAACAAGGGCCGGCGCGACGGTTCGTTGGCCCTGCGCAATCTCGACAGCGCCGTCGAGCTTCTATTGGCCAATCTCCAGGTGCCGACGGTCGTGGTCGACGGGCCTGAACAGAGGATGTGGGATAGCGAGCTCGTCGAGTTGCTCCTGGCGGCCTTGTCCGAGCCGCATCCGCCGGAGGCGCAGGCCGTCAGGAACGTCGCCGTCATTCACGGCTCGTGTCTCTGTGGCAGCGTTCGTTACGACATCGACGGGCCGTTCGAAGTCATGTCTCACTGCCAGTGCTCCATGTGCCGCCGCAATCACGGCGCCGCGTTCGCGACGTTCGTTTCGGTCCCGCTGTCCGGCTTTCGCTGGGTTGCGGGCCAGGACGAGATTTCCACGTTTCAGTCCTCCAACTACGGCAAGCGCGCTTTTTGCCGTCAATGCGGAACAGTCACCCCGGTGGTGGAGCCGGATACGGGCGTCGTTTTCTGCCCTGCTGGCAACCTGGACGGGGAATTCGGCATCCCGCGAACGCAGAGTCACGGCTTCCTCGGCTCGAAGCCGCCGTGGCACGCGATCACAGACGGGCTGCCTGCATAGTCGCGACCCGCTAAACTCGCTCTCCCCCCGCGCGCTGGGCGCGGCGATGGAGAGAAGTGATGCTGGAGCGTCTGGAACGCCTTCCGACCGATCCTATCCTCGGCCTCATGGGTTTGTATCGCGCGGATACGGACCCACGTAAGGTCGATCTCGGTGTAGGCGTCTATCGCAACGACCTCGGCGAAACGCCGATTCTCGGTGCCGTCCGCCGCGCCGAGCAGGCCGTTCTGAGCCGCCAGGCTACCAAGACCTACGTTGCTCCGGCAGGCAATGCCAGCTTCAACCAGGCGATGGCCAGGCTCGTACTGGGCGAGGGGCATCCCGCGCTCGTCGCGGACCGGGTCCGCTCGATTCAGGCGCCGGGCGGCTGCGGAGCCCTTCGATTGGGCGCCGAAGTCTTTCGCGCGGCTCAACCCGATACCGTTGTTCACGTAAGCACGCCGACATGGGCAAACCACGTTCCGCTGTTGTCGGGATGCGGGCTGAAGTTGGAACGGTATCCCTACTACGACGCCGCGACCGGCGGCGTGAAATTCGATGAGATGTTGGGATCGCTGGATCGTTTGCCGGCGCGCTCCCTGGTTCTCCTGCACGCGTCCTGTCACAACCCGACAGGCGCTGATCTCAGCGAGGCCCAGTGGCGTGAGTTGCTGGGAGTGTTCAAGCGCCGATCACTGGCGCCGTTCATTGATATCGCCTACCAGGGTCTGGGAAGTGGCGTTGCTGAAGATGCCTACGGCATCCGGCTGTTCTGCGCCGAGCTGCCGGAGGTCGCGGTTGCGATGTCGTGCTCGAAGAACTTCGGCCTGTATCGTGAGCGGACGGGCTGCCTGCACATCATCAGCGAGTCGCCCACCTCGGGCGATGCAATCCTGAGTCATCTCGTGCGCATTGCGCGCAGCATCTACTCGATGCCACCGGATCACGGGGCGGCCATCGTCAATGAGATCCTGACGGAGGCCACTTTCCGGGAAGAGTGGTTGGAAGAGCTGGGCGCCATGCGCAAGCGCATTGCCGGTTTGCGTCACGAGGTGGTGAAGCAACTCGCCAGGGCCGCGCCGGATCGGGACTTCGGATTCATTGCCAGGCAGCAGGGGATGTTCTCTTTCCTCGGTGTCACGACGCCGCAGGTACACAGCTTGCGCGAGAAGCATCATGTCTACATGACTGATGACAGCCGGATGAACGTCGCCGGTCTGCGTGCGGACAACATCGAGTATTTCGCGAAGGCCGTGGCTCAGGTCCTGCGGGCCTGATCGTCGAAGTACGAGGGAGGACATGAAGCTTTTGTCGCTGGCGGCAGTGGCCGCTATTGCTGCGTTGTTGCCAGTTGCTCACGCACAGGAAGAGGTGAAGGGGGCGGCGCCAGCCTCGAGTGCGCCGGCACCCGCGGATGCCGGTGCGAGCGCTCCAGCGGAGAGTGCTGCGAGTGGCGCGCCGGAAGGCAGCTCCGGCGGTATGCCCGATGCGGGCGCTGGCGGAACGTCGGTGGTGCATATCCCCGTGGCGCAGGATGTTGCGTATCCCGGGAGCATTACGCTCAAAGTTGATCTGTCGGATATCGATCGCAGGATTTTCACCGTTCACGAGAGCATTCCGGTCAAACCGGGTCCGCTGACGCTGTTGTATCCGGAATGGCTGCCGGGCAATCACGCGCCACGGGGGCCGATCGACGGTCTGACGGGTCTGCTCATTTCCACCGGCGGCCATCCTGTCGAGTGGGTACGTGACCCCGTCAACGTCTATGCATTTCATCTCCAGGTCCCGGCGGGCGCCAGGCAGTTGGAGCTGGAGTTTGAATACGCCTCGCCTCTGGTCAGGGACCAGGGCCGCACTACGGTTACGCCGGACATGCTCGGGCTGCAATGGAATACGGTTGTGTTGTACCCGGCCGGATTCAATGCCACCGGGATTTCGATTGCTCCCTCCATTACGCTTCCGGAAGGTTGGGAGTTCGCGGGGGCGCTGGACGTAGATGCTCGACGCGGCGCCAACGTCCGCTTCAAGCAGACGTCGTTGGATTCATTGGTGGATTCACCGTTGTTTGCCGGCCGCTATTTCCGCAGCCTCGATCTGGATCCGGGCGCGAAGAAGCCGGTGCACCTGAACGTGTTCGCGGACAGCGCGGAGACTCTGGAGGTGCGGCCTCAGCAGCTCGCCGCGCATCACAAGCTGGTGCTGGAAACCTACGCGATGCTCGGTCCGCCCCACTTTGACCGCTACGAGTTCCTGCTCGCAATAAGCGATCACTTCGGTGACATCGGCCTCGAGCATCATCGCTCCAGTGAGAACCGCCGGCCGCCGAATTATTTCCTCGAGTGGGACAAGGTCGCAGCAGGCCGCGACCTGTTGCCACACGAGCTCAGTCACTCCTGGAACGGCAAATTCCGCCGGCCGGCGGGACTGGCCACGCCGGATTTCAACGTGCCCATGCACAACTCACTGTTGTGGGTGTATGAGGGCCTGACCAACTATCTGGGCGCGGTGCTGGCGAGCAGGTCGGGACTGTGGAGCGAGGACTTCGGGCGGCAGTCATGGGCCAGTCTTGCGGCCAACATGGACCGCAACAGGCAAGGGCGCGCCTGGCGGGCCCTCGAGGATACCACTGAGCAGCCACTCATCACGGCTCGCAGGCCCTTGTCCTGGTTGTCGTGGCAGCGGACGGAGGATTACTACACCGAAGGCGAATTGCTCTGGCTCGATATCGACACGCGCATCCGCGAGCTCACTCGCGACAGGAAGTCGCTGGATGACTTCGCGAAGGCATTTTTTCAGGTGCCCGGTGCGTCCGCGGTGAGCACATACACCTTTGCTGATGTCGTGCAGGCTCTGAAAGCCGTCGCGCCCTTTGATTGGGAAAAATATCTCAACGAGCGTTTGTATGGTCATGGCCCCGGCGCGCCGCTGGAGGGTTTGACGCGCGGTGGCTGGAAACTGGTGTTTACTGAAAATCCTTCCGAGTATGGGCGCAGTCTCGAGGACCAGCGCAAGGCGGTGGATTTCACCTACTCCCTGGGTTTTGCAGTCTCCTCGATCTCCGGCACGCTGACGGAAGTGCGCTGGGGAGGGCCTGCGTACGAAGCCGGGCTGACGATGGGAACCCTGTTGGTTGCAGTCAACGGCCGGGAATATCGCTCCGAGCGTCTGAAGTCCGCCGTGCAGCTGGCGAAGCTCAACAAACAGCCCATCGAGCTGATAGTGAAGAATCTCGACCGCTACAAGGTCGTGAAGCTGGCGTACTACGAGGGGTTGAAATATCCGGTGTTGCAGCGAGTGGAGCGGACCGAGGATCGCCTGAGCGCGATTCTCAAGCCCCATACCTGAGGTTTCGGGGGCGCGATTGTCTCACTCGGGTACGACGATGGTGTGCGTCGACTTAACCTCTTCCATCACGAAGTAGGTGTGAGTCGTCTGCACACCGCGGACCGCGGCGATGCGATCGCCCAGGAAGCGACGGTAGCTCTCCATATCGATGACACGGACCTTCAGCAGGTAGTCGAAACCACCGGCCACCATGTGGCATTCCATGACTTCGTCATGGGCCAGCATGACCTGCTTGAAGCGGTCGAAGGCATCGGGGGTGGTGCGGTCCAGCGAGACTTCCACGTACGCCAGCAGCCCCAGGCCTAATTTCCGCGGGTTCAGGCGGGCGAAATAGCCCTCGATGTAGCCCGCGGCTTCCAGCCGCCGCACCCGCTCCAACGTCGGCGTGACAGTTAAATTCACTTCCCTGGCCAACCTCGAGATGGGGGTTCGGCCATCCTGTTGCAAGCGAATCAATAGCTTATGATCAATCCGGTCAAGCGTACGGTCAGTGAGAGATGCGTCACTCATAGATGATTCGACTTCTATAGCCGCCAAAACCAGATAATTTGCTCTGTTGATCTTACTACCATAAGCACAATCAACTCCCCCTGATCTTTAGATCCAAGGCGATCGACATGGCTGGTAGCAATGCTGCCGAACGGATTTCTGCACCCCCTGACGTGGAGCTTCTGCGCGTCATCCGGGAGGCGATCAGCGAAGCGACGCTGCGCCCCGAGGCCGACGCGATCGCCGAGCTGAAGGCCGGCTTGGCGCCCGCAGAGCGCAAGCTCTCTTTGGCGAAGACCCGGGCCATGCGATGGGTGGAGGTTGCGCGCCAGGACAAGCGCCCCCGGCCGTTCGCGGAGTCGCTGATGGAGCAGTTTCCCCTGGATAGCGCGCAGGGCAGGGCCATGATGAGCCTGGCGGAGGCCTTGCTCCGTACCCCGGACACCGCGCGGGCGGACCAGCTCATTTCCGAGCGGTTGGCCGAAGTCCGCAGCGGTGGTGCGCGCCTCGCGGAGCTGGCCGGTGCCACAGGCGCAGTGGACGAAGCTCCCCGCGCCGTGGCGGAGCGCCCAGGTGACAACTGGCTGCTGCGCGCTGGTTTCGCACTGTTGGGTGGCGTGAGCCGTTTGCTGCCGAATGTAGCCGATGAGCTCGCCGGCGAATCTTCGGCTGCGTCATTTACCAAGCCCGTTGTAGCTCCTGTGGTGCGCGCCACGCTCCGACGTGCCATGCGCATGTTGGGCGAGGCGTTTATCGTCGGCGAAACGATTGAGAGCGCGCTCGCGCGTGGCAGGTCAACCCCTGCTCTCGCACTGTGCTCGTTTGACGTCCTTGGCGAAGGCGCACGCACTGAGGCCGATGCGCAGCGTTACTTTGACTCCTACGCCGCCGCGATTGAGGCGCTCAGTCACCAACCGAAGGGCACCGTTCACGAGCGGTCCAGCATCTCGGTCAAGCTTTCAGCGCTGGAGCCGCGCTACTCGCTCATGCAGAGCGCGCGTGTAGCGCGCGAGCTGACGCCTCGCATGTTGGATCTGGCCCGATCGGCTGCTGCCGCCGGCATCGGCATGACGATTGATGCTGAGGAAGCCGACAGGTTGGATCTCTCCCTGTCTCTGATCGAAGCGCTGGCGCGTGATGATGAGACGGCGGGTTGGGACGGCTTGGGACTTGCTGTACAGGCGTACGGTCGGCGCGCGCCACTCGTCATCGATTGGGTCGCACAGCTCGCACGAGTTACTGGACGTCGCATGACGGCTCGGCTGGTCAAAGGCGCGTATTGGGATAGCGAGATCAAGCGCTCGCAGGAGCGTGGCCTTTCCAGCTTTCCTGTGTACACGACTAAATCGGCAACGGACGCCAGCTACCTGGTATGTGCGCAACGGCTATTGGCGAATAACGACGTCATCTATCCGCAGTTCGCTACCCACAACGCATTGACGGTAGCTTCAGTGTTGGAAATGGCGCCTCCGAATGCCCAATACGAGTTCCAGCGTTTACATGGAATGGGTGAGCTCGTGTACGAGGCCGTTCGCGCTGAAGTACCGAATCTTCGCCCGGTACGCGCGTATGCGCCCGTTGGTACGTATGAAGACCTCCTTCCGTACCTAGTCCGGCGCCTGCTCGAAAATGGCGCCAATACCTCGTTCGTACATCAGTTTCTCAATCCCCAGGTCCCGGTGGAGCAGGTTGTGCGTGATCCCGTGTCGGCGCTGAATGAATCCAATCCGAAAGTCCGCGAGCCGCAGGCGCTGTACGCGCCGGAGCGCCGCAACTCTGATGGTCCGGACTGGGGTGACCCGGCCGAGCTGACTCTGCTGAAGAACGAGCTCGAGAAGCGCGCCCGGTCCCTGTATGCCGGCGGCCCGATCCTGAATGGCAAGACCGCCCGCAATGCGGACGTGCCAGTTCATTCGCCGTCCAACTTCCTGGAGATCGTGGGCACGTCGCGCGACGCTACGGCTGAAGAAATCAGCGCCGCGATGGATTCAGCCGCGAGCGCGCAGCCCGCCTGGGACGCACTGTCGGCGGCTGAACGAGCTGATTGCCTCGACCGCGCGGCCTATCTGCTAGAGGACCGCCGCGTTCAATTCCTCAGTCTGCTGGTGCGTGAGGCAGGAAAGACCATTCCGGACGCTGTCGCCGAGTTACGCGAGGCGGTTGATTTCTGCCGCTACTACGCGGCTAGGGGCCGTGCGCTCTTTGGCGCTCCGGAAAAACTCAACGGTCCCACCGGCGAGCGCAATCTCCTTTCGATGCATGGCCGCGGCGTGTTTGTTTGTATCAGCCCGTGGAACTTTCCACTCGCGATATTCAGTGGGCAGATCACAGCTGCGTTGATGGCTGGCAACAGCGTTATAGCCAAGCCGGCGCCGGCGACGCCATTGATTGCGCA
>Ga0207703_10000586_pt1 | contig 37084 bp, 29 predicted proteins | sample KBSSwiS12_FD_184304 | JGI IMG/M metagenome (GOLD analysis project Ga0207703, IMG submission 184304) | Switchgrass rhizosphere microbial communities from Kellogg Biological Station, Michigan, USA - KBS Switchgrass S1-2 (SPAdes) (version 2) | ecosystem: Host-associated > Plants > Roots >... | reverse complement strand
TGGCGGAGTCCGAAGCCAACACGCGGCGGTTGATTGCCCTGCGTAATCAAGCGGACATGCTTTCGAAGAAGGCACTGCGCCGGTTAGTGAGCGGTGTCGTGGCGGACGCGGATGAAGGCGAGGACGCTCCTTACGACGTGCTGGCGATCGCCGGCCGAGAGGTCCCCGTTGTGGATGCCGAGGCGAGGGCGATCCTGAGGGCTGCGGGCAGGATGCGGGCGATTTGGGCGGTCTCCTACACAGGCCACATTCACCGGCTCCAGAAGGCGGCTGCTGCGGCAGGGGTCCCGAGGGCGTCCATCGAGCCGCGGGCCTTAAGGGCGGCCTATGGGCGGCGCGTTCTGGCGAACAGCGGCGGGAATGCGGCCCTTGTGGCGGAACTGCTCGGAACCGTTTCTGTCATGAGCCTTCGTTAGGGCGACGCCTTGCAGCCGCGCGCGCGTGGCGCGCCTTGTGGGGATCGGCGTAGAAGTCGGTTGCGATTATTTGACCATGCGGGATTAAACGCTTGGCGATTACCATGGCGGGCGCGTCAGGCGGCGGGTTCCCATGATCGCCCGCCTCGTGAGCCGCGAGCATTTGGCGCCGGTCATGATAAGCAAGGAAATCCGCCATCTGCACCGCTACGCAGCTTCGTTTCTTCACGAAGCTTAGACCTGGAAACAGGCGCGGGAAGCGTTCGTATTTATTCGAAAGCACCTCGAATAGGCGTTGAAGATCCCCGTCGTGCTTATTTCCCGATTCAACAAGGATGGCGCAGCCATGCTCCTCTATAAGGGCTTGGATATTCTTCTGGCGGACAAGCGAATTTATTAGCGCGTTGAAGCAGAACCCATAAGCTGAGAGCTGCTGGTTCACGCGCAGGTCGCTGCGCCTGTCATTATATACTCCCTTCAAGGCTGAAAAAGTCAGACCCACGACCTTGGACTCGGCCAATTCGTTATAGAGGCGCTGAACCAGATTGGACTTCCGGTGGCCGCTCCAGCCTTTGAACTCACCTTTGCTCCGCTGAAAGTCCACCGCGTGGAGGCATTCGATCCCTTGTTCCCGGAGAATAGGGCCAGCAAAGTGCTCGAAACGCTCCCATCCGGACGTACTCGCTAAGTAGCCTCCCATTGTGACGACGGGAGCCTCATCGTCTGTGCCGCTATCGTCTAGATAAAGTCGCAGCATTTGGTTTGTCGCGGCTGGCGTCCGTCTAGTTAGCGCAAGGCGGGGCGAGGTAGGGGCGGTCTAGGGGAGGTGGGTCTCGCCGCAGTGCTTCACGCTTAGAGGGACTCGCCAAGGCTGTCGAGTTCTGCTTTCGTTCTCGCCATGGCTCGTCGCTTCAAACCGCCCTGGTCCGTGGTCCCGTACCCGGAGGCGTTCGCCGTGCAGGACGCCACAGGGTTCACCATCCTGTACGTCTACTTCAGCGAGCGCGTGCTCGTTGGGACCGGCCCTGATCGGCTCACGCGGGACGAAGCTCGCCGGATCGCCCTCAACGTGGCCAAATTGCCGGACCTGCTGAGGGCGAAGCGATAGCTGGACTATGGACTACAAATGGCGGCAACCTCAGCTTTTAGCTTATGCGGCCGGGGGGCGAGATGCTTACTGAGGTGGTCACTGCGACCAATGCGCTTGAGGGGTTTGCTGCGTACCTCAGCACCTTCTGGACGGAGGCATCTTTTCAGGATGCTGTAGGCGCGTGGAATATACCGCCGCTTTCGCGGGCTGATTTGGTTACACGTGCGCGCGATTTGGCAGAGAGGCTTAAAACGGTACCAGATGAAAAGGTTTCGGGCGAACTTAAGCGAAAGATCGATAATCTACCACAACAAATAGCGTGGTTTCAGGCTAATACGTTGCCGCAGCTTTCGGGCGGTAACCTGCCACAGGTCGTTACAAACTTCGATTTAATAATGTCGAACGTCGAGCATAGCCTTCCAAATATTGCGACCCTGGATTGGGAGCGGGTTGACCAAGCGCATCTCCTGCCCCGAGACCTTGCTAGACGTATCAGGAATATAGAGGCGGCGCTTAAAGCGCTGGCTCCCCGCGCTGCCGATCTGGAGGAAAAGGTTCAAAGGATCAACGATGCGCATGCCGCTGCCTCAGACCTCCCTACCGACATCCTCGCGTTGAAGGAGGCGAGAGATGAGGTTGTTACCTTAAGCGATGAGGCTGTTGCGGCGGTAAATGCTGCCAAGGCATCTCAGGAACAATGTGTTGCTAACGCAAACAAAATTGTCGACCAAGCGGCGGTCGCGCGGCAGCTCATTTCCAACATCGAGCAAGCGTACAGTGCGGCCACGACTGTGGGCCTCGCGGCTTCGTTTACCGAACGGGCTAAGCAACTCGGAAGATCCACTTGGATTTGGGTGGCATTATTGGTTTTGGCCTTGGGTGCTGGCGGGGTGCTCGGCCACGTTCGGCTGAACGCCATTCAGGTCATGATCAAGGACCCAAATGTGAGTCCGCGGTGGATCTGGCTTGATGCAGCGATGTCAATACTCTCGGTCGCGGCTCCCGTGTGGTTTGCTTGGCTTTCGACGCGGCAAATTAGCCAAAGATTCCGCCTCGCCGAAGACTACGGATTCAAGGCGTCGGTGGCGCGCGCGTATGAGGGTTACCGGAAGGAGGCGGCTCGTATCGATCCTGAATTTGAGGCGCGCCTCTTTGCTTCAGCCCTCGACCGACTTGACGAAGCTCCGTTGCGCTTTTTGTCTACCGAAGAGCATAGCAGCCCCTACGAAGCGCTCTTGGAATCGGCTGGCTTCCAGAACGCCCTCGAAAAAATACCAAGCCTTCGAGAAACCGTTCGCGATGTACTCGATAGAACTCTCGGCTCCCCAAGGCGCGCCGCCCCCGAAATCGCGAAGGAGCCGGTTGCAGCCCTGGTAGAGGCCGCGGCACCCTGACGGCGACTCTTGGTCAAGCTAGTCGCGTGGGCGCGTCCCTTCGGCCCATAGACCCCACCGACATGAAGTACCGCCGCGCCTCTTGCCCCATCCATCTATGACGAACGCCTGAGCTAGGCGGCATTTGGCTCAGCCGCGCGGCGCTGTGGTGGGCGACCTGAACTATTCCTCGGGAGGGGCCGAGCTGCCGAGGGGCGGAAGGGGATTGTTGTGCGTGCGGTTCCGCTCGGGAGCCGGCCGCAGCGTATTGGGGTCGAGGCCGCGCCGCCAATCCCGGTCAGCAGCGAGACCGCCACCGGGCGCGATTGAGCGACCTCCGCCGGGACCGATGGATTGACCCCCGCCTGGCCCAATCGATTTGCCCCCGCCAGGTCCGATCGACAGGCCGCCACCAGGGGCGATGGACTTCCCCCCGCCTGGCGCGATGGAGTCGCAACCACCGGGGTTGACCGAATGGGGCACGCAGTTGCGCCAAGCCTGCGCATTCGCAGAGCCAACCAGGGCTACCGAGGCCGCACCGGCAATGATCGGCAGAATTAGTCTCATGGCGGTCTCCCCTGAATTGCGCGTGTTAGCGGGCAAGTGGGTCGCGTCCGTCGATCCAGCAGGCGCGGTAGGCCCGCGTTACGGCATCCAGAGCGTCTGAATTCTCTATAGCAAGCCGCGCGAACCCGTTGTTGGGAAGATCCTTGAGATCGGCCATCCTTTGAAATACCTGCTGATAACGCTTCAGCCTGTCGATGCTCACCTTCACGGTGGCGCACGCAACGGTCGCTCTGGCGACTGCCTCTGAGAGTTCGTCCACGAGGACCGCTTCGGTGTTGGCGTCGTCGTGATACGCGGCTGCGGTTTCGGCTGCGGCGCGCGCGGCTTCAGGCCTTGCGGGAAGGGGCTCCGGGTCAGGGACCGCTTGTGCTTGAGCGCGACTGCCCAAGGAGAGGGTTGCTGCGAAGGCTAGCGCCAGCGTGTAGCGAAGGGGTGACATCATGGTCGCCTGCCGAGCGGACGCGCCAGGGGCGCTCAATTCTTGGCCGGCAGGGGCTCCGTTCCCGCCGCGCCGCACTTGGCGAACTTCTTGGTCTTCACATCGCGGCATTTGCCCGGCTTGGCGGCAGCGGCGGGGGCCTTACACATATCGGCCTTGGCGAACGCCCCCTTGGCGTCGTGGCACTTGCCCTTAGCGTCCAGCTTGTAGGGGCCGCCCGCATCGGCGCTCGCTGCGGTGGCGATCCCTGCGGCCATCACTGCGGCGGCCATGAGGGTCAACGTGCGGTGCATAGCGGCTCTCCGTAGGTTGTTGCCATTACGGTTTCATCCGCTGAGGTAGTCCGCAAGGGGTTTCGAGATACTGGATCGTGCCTAGGATCGCTACAACGCGGTCAAACTACGGGACTTGGGGCGGCAGGGGGGAGCATGACTAGCGAACTTCAATGGCTACAGTTGATTACCTCGGCGTCGTTGACGTTGATGAGTATCGTGGTATCTGTTCTAGCCATAGTATTAACATATCGAAACAACGTCGGTTGGCCCCCAATCATGCTCATAACGTCTATGGGGATGAGGGGCGGTGGGCCTACTAAGATGATTTATGCAATTCTTGATGTAGAAGTCTGGAATCGTCGAAAGTACCCCGTAGTTATTCGGTCGTTATCCGTAAAGTTCGAGCAGATTAAGCTAGCGCGCGCTTATGGGCCAATTGCGGACGGTGGCTGGTTTCAGCACATGAATGAGATGATATTAGATGGAGAGCATGTTGTGCCTCCGCAGGAGCATCGGAAATTCAATGTGGAGGCACCAATAACCGAACGATCTCTGGATGAACTCAAGTCGCCTCTAAGCATCAGTCTGTCGGTCTTCGACCCCCGCAAGGGCAGAGCGGTTGACTTGCGGATGCGCGATACATACGCGCTCACTGGCCGGAAAAGGCGGAAGGCTTGGGGCCGGTCCTCAAAGTAAATGCCAATTCAGGGCGGCCCAGCGCTCCCCTGAAGCTAGGACGCTAGACGCGCATTGCCCCTCAGGTTGAACCTCGCCTTCAGCGTCCCCTGGGCGCGCCAGCATAGGTTCTCCTCGTGAGCTTTCCCGAAGGCCCACCCCATGGCGGCCACCATCAAGGGCGAGACCCACGCAGAGCAGGGCGAGCACCCTCACGATCGCGCGCTCCGGCATAGCCGCTCGACTCTCCCGCTGTTCCAAGGCCAAGCTTAGCGAAAGCGGGGGAGGGAGCCATGATCAGGTTTGTTGCAGGGGCGGCCATGGTGCTCGCGCTCCTCTGGGGAGCCTCAGCGGCCTCCGCTAGGGGCCACAGCTTCGGCGGCTCACGGGTCCACTACGGCGGGGGCCGTCATACGGGCAGCCATTGGGGGCCACTACGCGGGCGGCTTTGGGAGCAGCCATCGGGGCGGGACCTATAGGAGCGTCCGCACGGGGAACCGCTATGGGACGCATCAATAGCGCATTGAGCGCCCAAGCGCCCAACAGCCTCAATCAATCACGAAAACCTCGGACGCGTTCAGCATATCCCGCCGCGCGCGCCTCTCGAATTGTCCCGCTGCTTCGATCTCTGCGCCTACCGCTAACTCACCGTTTGAGATCATTCGTTCAAACGTCTCAGGATCGACAACGCAGGTCGTTTGTCGAACGTTGTTTGCTTTAAATACGAACGTCGATGCCGAGGCATTCACCTCAACGACCTTCCCGCGAAGTCTCACAATTGAGCGCGCGACTTCACTATGCGCTGCCTTGATGCGCGCCGCAGTCTCCGCGTTAATGATAAGCATCTTTGCAGACTGCGTGTCGCCAGCCGCAACCTCTACGAATTCCACGTCGTCCCCCCGAGAGGGGGCCAATGTGTTGAGGGCCGCGATCCAGGTCACATGCTCTCCAGCAAACCCAAGGCTCAGCTCTCGCCTCTGTGCCTCGTCTACCACCTCCGCCATGCCATCTATTAGGTCGTCGCGTTGTTGCTGCATTTGCCCCAATAGACCTTCAGCCGGGCTGACGTTCAGATTCCTTCGCCTGATCGCGTCTTCCAGAACGACGGGTCGCCTGATCGAGACGAGGAGGCTGGCAAATTTCAACGGTGCTAATTCAAAGTCAGTAATACTATATTTGCTAACTCGACTTACTGACGGCAGAAGATAGTTGTTAGCTACATCGTAGACCTCTCCCAACAGAGATTGCATCTTTCGAAAAGATATAGACTGCCTGCTTAGGGCGGGGCCGTTAAATTTGACTGAAAAGAAGCTTGTGGCTTGCTCAAGAGTGTCGGGTACGGGATTGAGTTGATGGAGAAGGCCGTGGTGTCGCGTCGGTAGAATGCGTGTTGGGAGATCGTACTCATCGACCCGCCACGTTCTGACTATCTCAAGGTGCGCGGCCGTTTGCGCAATCCAGTAGGTGTCACCCTCTAGGGCTCCACGCATTGAGAGCCGACCCTCCCGAAGGGCTTCGACCGTCTTCGGGTTAGTCTGGGCTACAATGAAGAACTCGTGCTCAGGTGTCTCGTCGAACTTGTGGAAAATGACGTCGAAAAACCCGATCTTCGCCACGAATATCGTGGGGCCATCGTACTCATAGAGGATTTCGAGGGGCCTGATTTTGGCTCCGTCGATTGGTGTTGCGGTCGGCGGTGCGCTAGGAGACCACATTATCGCGTCTCCAATGGCTCAAGCACGACGCTGAACCTGTCGGCGCACGTTACCCCATCCTCAAGCCAAAGGGTGTGGTGATCAGGATTCCGCGGGTTACCCGTAGGGAGTACCACGCCCTGCTCAGTTTGCAGTTCCCCTGAAGCGATGTGCCAGCGTCGCATGTAGCTGTGGAGCTGGCGCGCGTTCTCAGCGGCTTCAAGCGATCGCCATACTGACAGGCCCCACTTTTCGCAGACCGCTTCGTCGGCACCACGAAGTCCGAGTTCATTATGAGACCTAAAATTATCTTCCGTGATAGGCGGATTCGGTATGCCCCGGTAGACGGTCCCCGAGATGGCGACTGCGCGCGTCGGCGGGCAATTCTCTAATGTTTCTCGATAATCCACCGCCACGCGGAAAGCCCTTCCCCCCCACAATTCTACGCGGCATATTAGAAGCGAACGCGGTTCGCCAGCAGAAATTGAGCGGCAGCTAACGAGGGGGTGTGAACGCCGGCCTTAGAGGCGACGTCCATTAAGTGCAGTCAAACCGGACTTATAGGCCGCAGGCAGTCGCCCGGCAGGCGTTCCCCTAGAGGTGATCCTCTGAGGCGAGACCAAAGGACCGAGACCCCCATTCCCCCTCTCCATTCAATGGAAACGAAGGTGAGGAGATGAGACTCTAAGGATCGCCCTTAGGGAAACCTATAGGGCGGAGCCCTTTATTTCCTATTGAATGGGTTGGGGATTGACGGCGGTCTCCCTCTTGGGTGCGGTCTCCATTTCCCTGCGCTTTGCTCGCCATCGGCGCAGGCGCGCGGCTGCTGTCGCCTTGGACTTTGCGCTTGACGGAAGCGGCTTGGGTCTCGGCACTTCCAGAGCAAGGCCAGCGCGGCGCATCTCGATCAGGAAGACCTTGTAGCACTGCACCGCCGTCGATCGGCTCAGCGCCGCGTTAAGCGCGCGGAAGAGGTCGAGGCAATATCCGGGATTGTTGCGAATGGCGAGCAGGCTCAGGCGAGGCCCAAGGATCTCCAGGCATTTCTCGAACTGCTTTGCGTAGGGAATGCTGACGCGCCGTTGGAATTCCCGATCGCATATCTCGGACCATATGTCGTCCAGCGTCCAGGTTGGATCGTAGCTCCCGCTTTGTCGAATCCGACTCGGAATGTCGATCCGCAGCGCCTGCAGGAGCATCCGCAGTCTAACCGGCCCGCCTTGCCCGAACCTCAGCGATGCGATGCGGGCGACATCCTCAGAGCTTAGCACCATGTCTCAGCCTAACACCTGAGCCGCAGCAGTGAAACGGTATAACCGCGCCGTTGGCCCGTCCTCACAGTTGAAGCATAGTCGGGTGGCAACAAGGCGGTCCGTACGCGGTGCATAGCGTGTGAACTGCGGTGGTCTCCTGAGGCGAATCGACAGCCTTACGCTGACGAAACGTCTAGGGGTCGCATCATAAATCTCCTGCAAGCCCCTGCAAAGGCGTCCCCCAATGAACTTCTATTCCTGCGCCTTGTGCGCGGCTGTGACAGCGCGCGTGCAACATGCCGGTTAAGCGCAACTATCCGCTGCCGTTCGCCCCCTATGCCGGCGAGGAGCGTCCGACGCAGACGCCCTTCCGAAACTCGCTGCGGTGGTCGTCCGTGCTGCAACCCTTTCTCACCGTGGACGAGTGGGAATGGGATCTTTGCCGCCGAACGCTTCCCTCGCTCGGGTCAGACAGCTTCTATGCGGACGGCAACGGGGGCGGGGTACGCGAGCGCCTATACGTTCGGTTTACCGAGGGAAACTTCCGCGCGCGAGTGGACCTCCTCCGCTATCTCGCCGACTGCCGTGCATGGTTTGACTATTACGCAGGGCTGGGGCCTCAGCCGTCTCTGACTGCGCCGCCGATGCGCGCGGTCGATCAAGACGACCCCTGCAATCTTCTTCCCTCAAATCGTACCCAGCGACCCGCGACCGAAAGCGTGCCCCCTGCCGGGGGGCGACCTCGGCGGGCGAAAGCTTCGCCGCTGATCGCCAAGGTTCGGGTGAGATCTCTCTTCCTAGCGCTAGACCCTGACGAGGAGGCCCGCCGGTACGCGATGCGGCAAGACCTCGAAAGCCGCGCACATATCCTGTGGCTTGAGAAGGGGAGGGGCTGAAGTGGAACAACTCTACCCCGTTACGCCTCGCATTGCCGCCGCCCTCCTCGCCTTGGCTCTCCCGGAGGCCACCCTCCCGGAGATACGCTCGCGGGTCCGTGCGGCGGTTGACCCTGACCGCACTCTCCTGGATGCGCCCACAGCAGGGGGAGCCCTCAGGGCGCTCCTCGGCGAGGATCACTGGAACAGGTGCATCCAAAGCGTTCGCAGCCGCCAGCGGCCATCCCTGGACGACATCCTTAGGGAGTTGCTCCGCAGAGCAGACGGCGCGCCGCCGCTCGACCACCTGTGCAATCTCGACAGCCTCAACCGTCAACCGACCACGGGGCGTCCCGTGAGCGTCCGCGCCCTCGTGGATGACCTCTTAGGCGTCGCCCCTGCGTGGCCCGCGCCTGATCCGCGGTTGGCGGCGAATGCGCCTCGTTGGCCTGGCCGAAACGGGGACGCCGGGAATGTCTGAGCCCCCCAGCGTCGCCATCATCGCCAGCCCTACAGGGCTTTCCCTACCGACCCCCCAGACGAATTCCGCTCTTCAGCTAGCCTCATCGCTGGCCGGGGTGAACGACGCCCTCGGGGACGCCCTCCAGGGCATCGCCAAGGTTCAACGCGAGAAGCTCGCCGCGAAGGCTCATGCCGACGCGCTGGCCAACTCGGGGCAGGCCTTCGCGGATGCTGTGCGATCCGGCAAGCTCCGGCCCACCCAGAACCCTTGGTATATTCAGGCATACGTCGAGAGCGCCGCCCAGGTCCGCGGGCAGGCCCAAGGCGCTCAGCTCGTGGCCGACAGCCAATCGTGGGCGGAGCGGAACGACCCCGCGGCTTTCGCTCATCGGTGGCAGACTGAGGTTGGCAAGCTCGCCCAGCCCTACGCGAACAACCCCTTTGAGTTGCGCGGCCTCGCGGCCTCATTGGATCCCATCTCGCAACAGGCCCTCGCTTCCAACGTCAATTACAACGCCCAGAGGATCCAGGCTCAGCACGTAGAAGACGTAACCACCCTATCGAGCCAAGCCCTAGCGGACGCCCTCAAGGCCAACCCGCAGGCCACGCCCGATCAGCTCTTTGACGCTATCGAAGCCCAGCACCAGAAATGGCTTTCGGTCGGGGGAACGGAGCCCCAATGGCGGCTCCTCGCGAAGCAGGCCTTCGTCGGCGCAGCGGCCAACACCAACAACGCGGACCTCCTCGACGCCCTCAAGGCTCCCTATCGGGGCGGCTCTCCCATCGCCAACCAGGCGGATGAAACCGGCAAGCCCGTGGGCCTGGAGCTAGACAGCGATAAGTATTGGATTGAGCGGGCCTCTGAGACCGCCGGCATGGCGGCCCTCGCGAAGCAGCGTAACGCGGTCGCCCTTGAGGGCTTCGCCGCACAGAAGACCGCAACGGATCAGTTCGGGGCGGACCTCTACAGCGGGAAGGTGACGCCGCAGCAAATCCAAGACTTCTTGATCAGCAAGGGCGTCAGCCCTCAGGGCGCGGCCTATGCGATCGGCCAAATCTCGGAAGACGTGAACCGCTTCGAGAGCCTCAACCGCGCCAGCCTCGACATCCATTCGACCGACCCGAGCAAGGCGAACGACATCCTGGGGCTGTGGTCCGAAGGGGCGTCCCGTGGCTGGTCCCACAGCTACGAAGATCGGGTCTCGCAAGCAGTCCTCAATCACCAAATCGGCCTCCCCGACGCGGAACAGATGATCATCCGCGCCCGTGACACCTCGCGGCAGCTCCAGGCGCAGGCGAAGCAGGAGGAGCATGAGGCGAGGGCGGAGGCTAACTCGGAACGATCGCTGAAGCTCCAGGAGACCCGAGACATCCAGGAATGGGTGAAGGGCAGCGGTGACACCTCAGGGGCCGCCCTTGCGTCCGCGATCGGCGACAAGAGTCTCCTCGCCAATACTCCCACGCGGATCACCACAGAGCGCGCCGCCAACGGGGCAGCCGTAGAGGCCTACCGAAAGACGGGCTCCGTGGAGGCGGCCAAGCAGCGGCCGATCAGGTCTATGCGCGGCTCATCGCCAGCCGGCTCGCTCGTCGCCAATCAGCCCCGCCCGCCAACACCCCGAACCCCTTGAGGACCCGCTGATGGGCGACTCCCTAGACGACCAGCTCGCCCAGCTTGAGGCGATCACCACCCAGCGCGCCAGGCTGCAGCCGCCCACCTCTCGGCCCTTCAATCAACCGGCAGGGGTTCCCGCTGTGGTGGCCCAAGCGGCTCAGCGTCCGCCGGCCCCTCAGCCCCGCTCCCTCCTCGACAGGGCAGGGGACTTCCTCAAGGGCGTGGGCTCCGGGGCGGCCAAGCTGGCAACTGATCCGGGGACCTATACGGGCGGTCTCGCCGGCATCGTCCGCGCGCCCGGCCAAATCATAGGCGGCACTCTCGACACCGCAGCCGATGCGGGCCGCTTCATCGGAGACAATATCGACGCTGCCTTTGTGCGGGGCTCGCCGCTCAATAGCGCCCTCAAGCAGACCATTGCGCAAACCCAGGTGGGAGCCTTCACGGACGCCGCTCAGGCCATCCAAGGGCTCGCCCGTCTACATGGCGGCTCCTCGCTTGCCGACGTGCTCTCCGCCCGAAAGTCGCTCGGGCAAGTGGGCCGCCCCGGCGTCAACCAGTTCATGGCGGAAGCCACCGGGATTGCGGCGCGCCTCCCATTCGGCGGGGAAGGTGCTGCGCCGGAAGCGGCAGGGTGGCTCGTTAGGGTCGCCAAAGGGGCGGGAGACCTCCTCCTCAATTCAGCGAAAGTGGGCGCGGCTACCGCCATCGTCGCTGACCCTCGCGCCGCCCGTATCTCCAATCTCATCCAGTCGGCCGGCGTCCACAACGCGGTCATTGACTACCTGGCCGGCGACGACAGCGACCCGGATCTAGTGAAGCGGTTCAAGTCGGGAGTGGAGGGGGCGATAGGCAACGCCGCTCTTGAGCCAATCTTCATGGGACTCGGGCGCGCCCTCAAGGCCGCCCTCAGAGGCGACGCCGCGGGGGTGACCGAAGGCTTCGGCACTCTCCCTCATTCGCCCGAACCGACCGTCTCCGAAGCGACGCCGCTAGAGGCCGCTGCCGACCACCTAGACCGGACGTTCGCCACCGGGCGCACCCAGGAGGCCCGCTACGAAAAAGCCGAAGCGCAGGCTTCTTCCGCAGCCGAAGCCCCTGCGGTGACTCCAGGACGGCCCGTGGCGGGCTCTGAACCGCAGGGTGGCCCATCCGTAGCGCCGCCATCAGACGCCGCCCCTGGGGCTCCTCAGGGCGAAGTCCCTACCGCTTCCCCCGAGGTTGCCACCCCTGAGGCAGCCACCACGAGCGGGACCCGCCATACGGACGCACCGACGCCATCTAACGATCGGGCGAAGGTCGCCGCCGACGCCAACTCCCTCCTCGCGAAAGCCGGGGCTTCTGAACGCCTCGACCCTGAGACGATGCAGGTTGGGAGCGATGGCCGGATCTTCGTGGACCCGCGGACCAAGGCGGCTCTTGATGACCAGGGCCTTGGGCGCGCCTTTGCTCCCCGCAGCACGGCCGTTGCGCCTGCCGCCGCTCCGCCCGGCCCCGGCGACCTCTGGAGGCTGACCCCTGAGGAGCTGGATCAGCACGCCGCTGAGAAGGCGATGAGCGACCGCGAGAAGCTGGTCCAGGCTCTCGGAGAGGACGGGGCCAAGGAGTTCGAACGCCTCGACAGAATGCGCAACAGTTCGCAGCCCAGTCGGGCCGACGAAGGTAGCCGCCTCTTTGATGAGCGCTTCGGGGCTCTCACGCCTGAGCAAGAGCGGCTAGTCTACGGGATCGGGGAGACGAGCGCTTCGCTGGACGATATCCGCAGCGTCTTAGCGGCCCATCATGACGTCATGGCGGGCGACTCCGAGCAGTGGCTTTCCTACATGGCGGCCGTTGGGGCTCGGAAGCTGAAGCCCGGCGACCTAGCGGCGGTGACGAAGGGCGAGGCGACCCCTGAGGTTCAAGCCTCCTTCGTCCGCCTTGGACGCGCCTATGAGGGCCTTACCCAAGCGGGCGTCCCCGCGGGAGAGATCCCCCAGCGGATGGCTGATGCGCTGGTCACCCATGCGGGCTGGAGACCCGAACAAGCCGAGGAGATCATTGGAGGCTTTGTGCGCGACCTCCTGGACTCCAGGCGGGCAGCAGCCGCAGACGGGCTCGCCCCCAAGATGCTCTTCAAGGAGACCGACGCCGAAGGGGGCTCCCGTGTGGTGGGGGCTCTCGACCGTGAAGGCGTGCAGGCCTTCGCCTCCCGTGTGGCCGAACTCAGGGACGCCGCCGTTGAGGCTGGAGACCCCAACATTCTCGACGTGCGCCATGCATCGGCAGGGGATGGCCTCGGAACAGTTGAGACCGCCGGTCGCTCAGGGGAATGGAAGGTGGCGAACTTGGGCGCGCCCTACGACGTCGCCCCCACCATTCGAGCGCTCATTGATCAGGTCCCCCAGCGGGTCCGCCCCAAGAGCGACCTTGAACTGATGCAGGCGGCGAAGGGGGTCTATGACTCCGTAGGGATCGCCCCGCAGGACGCCCTTGAGTACGCCGCCAAGGTTGCCGGTCAGTCGCGAGACCTCGATACGGCGCTTGTGGTGGTCCGCACCCTGTGGGCCGATGCCGGCCGCGCCCTGGATGACCTCACGGGCCTCGACGTCTCCACCTTCACAGACGACGCGGTGAAGGACGCAGCGGAGCGCATCCACCACGCCATGATGTTGAGCCTCGACATGGCCGACACGAAGGCAGGCCTGGGGCGCGCCATGCGGGCGCAGCAGCTCCCGGACCTCGCCACCTACCTCGACAACTTCGGGCGCGTCCCTGAGCACGAGCTTGCACCGAAGGCCGTGGGCGAACTCCCCCCGCTACCCCGGACCCCCGAGGAGCTTCAGCAGTGGCTCGACCTCTGGGGAGCCATGAAGGCTGACCCCGTGGGCCGGCAACGGTTCCTCCAGGGGCTCACCTTCGTGCCCGGCAAGTGGAGCGTCCTGCGCAACTCGTTCCCCAACTTCTTCGTGGCCTCGCTGGTCTCCGCTCCGTCCACCTTTGCGCGCGACCTCGCAGGCCCCGCCATCGTGGGAGCCCTTCGGACGATTGAGCGGACGGCAGGCGGCTATGCGGCCTCCCTCAACCCGTTCAACTCGCCACAGACCCGCACGGAACTCCTCGCGGCGGCGACTCAGGCTCCCGCCGCCTACGTCCGAACCTTGGCCGATATCGGGGACGCCTTCAGGTACGCCGTCCAGGCGACCAAGCAGGGGCATGGCGTCTTAGGCGGCCCCAACCCCGTGGACTTCAACCGCGCGGCGCGCATTCCCCAGGCGATGATTGACGCGGCGATGGCGAAGACCGGGCCGGGCGTCACGGGCGATATTCCCTACATCCTCGGCAATCTCATCAACGCTTGGCCTCGGGCGGTCCACGCGCTCCACGGTGGGGTGAATGAGTTCGCCCAACGGCTCGCCTACAACGGGGAGATACGTGCGCAGGCCATGCTTGAGGCGTCTGAGCGGGGTCTCACCGATCCGCAGGACGTTCGCCGCTTCATCCTCGACAAGCTGGACGCTGCAGGGGACCCCCTCACGGGCGCGGCCACGAACGAGACCGCCCTTCAGTCCTCCAGACGAACCACCTTCACGCAGGATGTCGGCGGGGGCGAGGTGACGCGCGGCTTTGCGAAGTGGATCGGGGCCGCCAAAACCAACGTCCCGGAGCTGAACTACATTCTCCCTATCTTCCGCGTCCCGGCGAACGCCCTGGGGGAGACCATCCGGCGTATCCCGGTGGTGGGGCAGTTGTTCAAAGAGACCCGCGACGAGTTGGCGGGCAAGCTCGGGGCCGGCGTCCAGGCGGAAGCCTATGGGCGGTTCCTTTCAGGGGCGGCCCTCATGGGAGCCGGCTTCGTGATGGCCCGCAATGGGACCCTCACCGGGGCAGGCCCTCAGGAACCGGCCGCTCGGAAGCTGTGGCTTGAGACCCACGAGCCATATTCCATCCGCGTCGGTGACAAGTGGGTTGGCTTCAACCGGCTCGACGTCATGGGGCAACTGCTGGGGATCGCCGCCTCCACCTATGACCGCTCCGTCTACCGGGCGCAGGATAACGGCAACGCGATCTATGCCGGCGTTGGGGCCTTCGCCCAATACTTCAAGGATCAGGCCGCCCTCCAGGGGGTCGCGGACCTTCTCAGCTTCGGTGGTAATCCGACCGAGGATCAGGGCTACCTCGCAAGGCTTACTCAAGGGATCGCCTCAGGGTTCGTGCCCAACTTCATCACGCAGCTCGGCCGCAACAACCTCGACCCCAACGCGCGGGTGGTCCACGCGGAGACCCTCGACACGAGCCTAGATCAAGGCGTGATCCCCGCCCTTGGGGGAGCCGTTCACAGTCTCGCCTCTGGGGCCTGGCAGGCGGTCCTAAACAAGCTCCCCGGCGGCTCCGCCCTATTGGACCCTCAGCGGAACCTCCTCGGGGAAGAGGTCTACAAGGTGCAGAACGCGGCCTGGAACTCGCTCCCCATCAGCCTCAGCAACGTCAACACCTACGCGAAGGACCCGGTGCTGGACGAACTGGCGCGGCTCTATGAGGAGACCGGCTATGCGCCAGGCGTCCCCAGCGGCGCGGCCGGCAAGGGGCAGTTCGATACGCGAGACGTGAAGCTGGAGGATGGGCGCAGCCTCTATGACGCGCTCCTTCGGCACCGCATGACGGTGACCCTGGACGGGCAGACCCTCAGGGAAGCCCTCACCTCCGCCATCACCTCGCCCGAGTACCTGGACGCGGTAGACGGGACCGGCCGCAGGGAGACCGATGAGGGGCAAACCACGCGGGCCGGCATGTTGGGGAGGATATTCGCGGACTACTCCAAGGCGGCCAAACAGGCGACCGCTGGGGAGTCCCCTGTGGCTTCCCGTTGGTTGGCCGTAGCGGACGCCAAGGATCAGGATAACGCCGCGCTCCGCCCTTACAGCGCTCAACAGTTGGTCTCCCAACCGGCGCTCCTAAGGGCGCTCAACATCCCGATCGAGGAGCACGAGGATAAGGTGAGAGGCGACTATGCGCCTGCTCAGTGATCGCCTTGTGGGGAAATGTTTCAGCGCGGGTCCACAGAGGGAGGCGAGGGGTGTTGAGGCCGCGCTGCCCCCCGTACCCCTCCTTGGGGGCCGCCGGGGTGAGGTCGCCCGCGGGGTGGTCCACGGGGGCTGTCGCGAAGGGCTAGCCGCAGAGGGCGGGCACAATGGCTGACGGTGAAGTGTCGCCCGAGATTGGTGGTTACGAACGCCTCCTCACCCCGCTGGAAGCCGCTGGCGTCCTCGGTGTCACGGTGAAGCAACTGGCGGAGTGGCGATGGAAGGGTGGCGGCCCGCGCTTCGTGCGGGTCTCCCACAAGGTGGTGATGTATCGCCATCCCTCGCTAATTGCCTGGGCAGCCGCGCGCGAGTTCAGGACCGCGCACGAGGCGAAGGGCTATCAACCTGACGCTTCCGCGCCGTGACTTGGTACCCCAGTGATACCCAGCCTAACGCGCGCTGCGGGTACCGACTCAAGCCAAACATTGGCGGTTCCGCCTAAGTGACTCGTGGTGCTGAGGAATTTGGATTGTGAAATTTGGAGGCCTGACCGGGAATCGAACCCGGGTGCACGGATTTGCAGTCCGCTGCGTCACCACTCCGCCATCAGGCCGCCGGAGGGCGCGATGGCTAACAGAAGCACGGGGCCGGAGCAATCGCCTGTTCGCGCAGCGGCTGATTGCCTAAGGCCGCGCCGCAGACCTATAAGCCGGCGACAGCCAACTCCGAGGACTCGATGGCCGACCTCTCCGCCGCCCGCCTGAACATGGTGGAAAGTCAGGTTCGCACCCAGGACGTGACGGACGTGCGCATCCAGGACGCGATGCGGCAGATCCCCCGAGAGACCTTCATGCCGCCGGGCAAGGCCTATCTGGCCTACGCCGACCTGGAGGTGGAGTACGCGCCCGGCCGCTGGCTGCTGAAGCCGCGCGACGTCTCCAAGCTGCTGCAGGCCTTGAAGCCGATGCCCGGCGAGCGCTGCCTGGCGATCGCCGCGCCCTACGCCGCGGCGGTGATGGAGGCCCTGGGCGTGACCGTCGAGCGTCTCGACGGCGCCGACCTCGCCCAGGTGAGACCGGACGCCTACGACCTGATCGTCGTCGAGGGCGCGGTCGGCCGTGCGCCGGACGCCTGGCTGAAGGGCCTGGCCCAGGGCGGTCGCCTTGGCGTCGTCGAGCGCGATGGCGCGGTCGGGCAGGCCGTGCTCTATGTGCGGGCCGACGACGGCGTCGGACGCCGCGACCTGTTCGACGCCTTCCCGCCGGTCAATGCGGGGTTCGCTCTGCAACACGGTTTCGCCTTATAGGGGTGCTTCTGAAACCGCCCGAAGAGCTTAATTGGCAGGCGCGAAGCCAGCTACGTCGCATTGGGATAGCTTCATGTCGCAGAGCCTTCGCCAGCGGTTGCTGGCCGCCAGCCTGAGCGTTGCGCTCGCCGTCGCCGCGCCCGCCGCCGCGGAGACCCTCGGCGACGCCCTCGCCGAGGCCTATCAGAACAATCCCAACCTGCAGGCCCAGCGCGCCACCCAGCGGGCGATCGACGAGACCTATGTCCAGGCCCGCGGCGGCTGGCGTCCGACGCTGACCGTGCAGGCGAGCGGCTCCTACGAGGAAATCCGCACGCCGCGGTCGCAACTGCTGAGGTTTCAGCGCGGCGCGACGTTGGAGCGCGGCAACACCGGCGCCGGGGTCATCGCCTTCAGCCAGCCGATCTGGACCGGCGGCCGCACGGCCGCGGCCGTCACCGCCGCCAACGCCGACGTGCTGCAGAACCGCGAGGCGCTTCGCCGCCTGGAAAACCAGGTCATGCAGGCCGTGATCCAGGCCTATGTCGACGTCCGCCGCGACCAAGAGAACCTGCGCATCCAGCAGGAGAACGTGAAGGTCCTGCAGGCCCAGCTGCAGGAATCCCAGGCGCGCTTCGACGTCGGCGAGATCACCCGCACGGACGTGGCCCTGTCGCAGGCCCGACTGGCGGCCTCCCAGGCGTCGCTGCAGTCGGTTCTGGCCCAGCTGGCGATCAGCCGCTCCAACTATGCAAACCTGGTGGGACACAATCCGGGCGATCTCGAGCCCGAGCCGTCGCTGGCCTATCTGATGCCCGGCAACGTCGATGACGCCTTCACGATCGCCGAGCAGAACAGTCCGCTGCTGCGCGCCCAGCAGTTCGCCGAGCAGGCGAGCCGCGCGCGGATCGCCGGCGCCCGGGCCGAGCGGATGCCGAACGTCAGCTTCCAGGGTGCGGTCCGCTACACGGGCGGCGAGATCGACCCGCAGATCCAGGGCTACGACACCGAGAAGACCGCGACCCTGAACGTCACCGTTCCGCTGATCAACGGCGGGATCACCGCCTCGCGGATCCGCCAGGCGATCGAGCGCAACAATTCCGATCGGATCACCGTCGAAACCCAGCGCCGCAGCGTACTGCAGAACGTCACCCAGTCCTGGAACCAGCTGATCGCCGCGCGCGCCAACATCGTCTCGACCGACGAACAGGTGCGCGCCGCGGTGATCGCCGCTGAAGGCACCCACGAGGAGGAGCAGGTCGGCCTGCGCTCGACCCTGGACGTGCTGAACGCCGAGCAGGAGCTGCGTGCGGCCCAGCTCAGCCAGGTCACCGCGCGGCATGACGAATACGCCGCCGCCGCCGCCGTCCTGGCGGCGATGGGCCGGCTCGAGGCGCGCAACCTGATCCCGGCCACGCCGCGCTACGATCCGAAGTCGAACTTCCGGCGTCTGCGCTTCACCTGGGGCTGGACGCCCTGGGAAGAGCCGATCGCCATCCTCGATCGCGTCGTGGCCCTGCCGGCGATTCCCCAATCCCACGACCTCGCGCGGGAGCCGGCGATCGGACCGGGGCTGCAGCAGCCGCCGGCGGCCGCTGCGCCCGCGCCGCCCGTCACACCGGGCGCTGCGCCGAGCGCGCACTAGGCATGACAGGGGCCGTGGCGGAGACGAAACGTCGCGCCTGCGCCTCGCGCACAATCTTCGCCATGGGGGAAATTGCAGGATCGCCGCCGTCCGCCTAGGCTGCGCATAGGGATTCTCTCATCGACTCGGCGGTCAGCTCTCATGTCCGACTCTTCGCAAGAACCGACGATGGAGGAGATCCTCGCCTCGATCCGGCGAATCATCTCCGAAGACGACGCGCCGGAGGCCGACGCAGGCCTGCCGCCGGTTCCCCCGGCGCCGGCCCCAGCCGCCAGCGCGCCGGAGGAGCTGCCGATCCCGGAAGAGGAGGAGCCGGCCGCCGCCGAGCTCGATGACGACGACGAGCTCGAGCTGACGGATCGGGTCGAGAGCCACGGCGACCTGGACATCTATTCCGCCCCCGCCGAGCCCGAGGTCGCCGCGCCTGCCGCGCCGTTGGGCGACCTGGTGAGCGCGCCCGCCGCCGCCGCCGCCGCCGCCGCCTTCGGTCAGCTCAGCGGCAAGATGCTGATGCCGGCCGCCGGCCGGACGCTCGAGGACGTGGTGCGCGAACTGCTGCGGCCGTTGATGCAGACTTGGCTGGACGAGAACCTGCCTGGCATCGTCCAGCGGGCCGTCGACGCCGAAGTCGCGCGCATCGCCCGCGGCGGCTGAGGATCGGGGCGCCGAACGGCCTCTCGGTCCGGTTTGCCCCGGAGCGGACCGGCCACGGGCCGCTGGGGGCGTTTGCGGCGCCTCCGCCGCAACAACCCTTTCGCCCGGTCGAGCGGAAAGGTAAGACCGCCCACCTCGCCATGCTTGAAAAAACTTTCGACCCCAAGACCTCCGAGCCGCGCCTGTACGCCGCGTGGGAAGCTTCGGGCGCGTTTGCGCCGATCGACGATCCGGCCGCCGAGCCGTTTTCGATCGTCATCCCGCCGCCGAACGTCACCGGCTCGCTGCACATCGGCCACGCGCTGAACAACACCCTGCAGGACGTGCTGATCCGCTTCGAGCGGATGCGCGGCAAGGCGGCGCTGTGGCTGCCCGGCACCGACCACGCCGGCATCGCCACCCAGATGGTGGTGGAGCGCAAGCTCGCCCAGGAAGGCAATCTTGGCCGTCGCGACCTGGGCCGCGAGGCCTTCGTCGCCAAGATCTGGGAGTGGAAGGCCGAGTCCGGCGGACAGATCGTCAACCAGCTGCGCCGGCTGGGCGCCTCCTGCGACTGGAGCCGCGAGCGCTTCACCCTCGATGAGGGGCTGTCGGCCGCCGTGCGCAAGGTGTTCGTCACCCTGCACAAGGAGGGGCTGATCTACCGCGACAAGCGGCTGGTGAACTGGGATCCGCACTTCCAGACCGCCATCTCCGACCTCGAGGTCGAGCAGCGCGAGATGGACGGCCACTACTGGCACTTCGCCTATCCGCTGGCGGATGGTTCCGGGGAAGTCGTGGTGGCGACCACCCGGCCGGAGACCATGCTGGGCGATACCGCCGTCGCCGTGCATCCGGATGACGAGCGGTACAAGCCTCTGATCGGCAAGATGGTCCGGCTGCCGATCGTCGGCCGGCTGGTCCCGATCGTCGCCGACGACTACGCCGACCCCGAGAAGGGGTCCGGCGCGGTGAAGATCACCCCGGCCCACGACTTCAACGACTTCCAGGTCGGCAAGCGCCACGGCCTGGAGATGATCAACATCCTGGACGACTTCGGCCGGCTGAACGACGCCGTGCCCGAGGACTATCGCGGCCTCGACCGGTTCGTCGCCCGCAAGAAGATCGTCGAGGCGTTCGAGGCGGCCGAACTGCTGCGCGGGATCGAGAAGACCCGCCACACCGTCCCCCACGGCGACCGATCGGGCGTCGTCGTCGAGCCCTATCTGACCGACCAGTGGTTCGTGAACGCCGAGGTGCTGGCGCGCGACGCCATCAAGGCGGTGGAGGACGGCGAGACGGTCTTCGTGCCCAGGCACTGGGAGAAGACCTACTTCGAGTGGATGCGCAACATCCAGCCCTGGACGATCTCGCGCCAGCTCTGGTGGGGTCATCGCATCCCGGCCTGGTTCGGCCCCGACGGGACGACCTTCGTCGAGGAGACTGAGGAGGCGGCCAAGGCCAAGGCGCGCGAGCACTACGGCCGCGACGAGCCTCTGCGCCAGGACGAGGATGTGCTCGACACCTGGTTCTCCTCGGCGCTCTGGCCGTTCTCGACGCTCGGCTGGCCGGAGCAGACCTCCGACCTCGCGCGCTTCTACCCGACCCACACCCTGATCACCGGCTTCGACATCATCTTCTTCTGGGTCGCCCGGATGATGATGCAGGGCCTCCATTTCATGGACGAGGTCCCGTTCAAGCGGGTGTTCATCAACGCCCTGGTGCGCGACGCCTCCGGCGCGAAGATGTCCAAGTCCAAGGGAAACGTCCTGGACCCCTTGGAGCTGGTCGACGAGTTCGGGGCCGACGCCCTGCGCTTCACCCTGACCGCCATGTCCGGGGCGGCGCGCGACATCAAGCTCTCCAAGCCGCGCATCGAGGGCTATCGCAACTTCGGCACCAAGTTGTGGAACGCGGCCAATTTCTGCCAATTCAACGGCTGCGTCCGGGCCGACGGCTTCGATCCGGCGTCGGTCGCCAATCCGCTGAACCGCTGGATCATCGGCGAGACGCAAAAGACCGTCGAGGCGGTCACCGAGGCCATCGCCGCCTGCGGCTTCGACGACGCCGCCAACGGCCTCTACCGGTTCATCTGGAACACCTATTGCGACTGGTACGTGGAGCTCTCCAAGCCGCTGCTGAAGGGCGCCGACGAGGCCGCCAAGGCTGAGACCCAGGCCACTGCCGCCTGGGTGCTGGACGTGATCCTCAAGCTGCTGCACCCGATCATGCCGTTCCTGACCGAGGAACTGTGGACCCAGACCGCCGATCTCGGCGCGCCGAGGACTGAAGGCCTGCTGATCTCGGCCGCCTGGCCGGAGCTGTCGACCAGCCTGCTGGACGCCAAGGCCGAGGTCGAAATCGGCCTGATCATCGACGCCATCTCCGAGGGCCGCTCGGTGCGCCAGGAGTTGAACGTGCCGCTGTCGGCGCGCCCCCCGCTGCTGGTGGTCGAGGCTTCGGAGGCTCAGCGCCAGGTGCTGGCCGCCAACGCGCCGCTGATCGCCCAGCTGCTGCGGGTGGCGGAGGTGCGCCTCGAAAACGCCGTGCCGCAAGGGGCGATCCCCTATGTCGTGGCGGGTGCGACCCTGGCGCTGCCGGTCGCTGAGTTCATCGACCTTTCCGCGGAGCGGGCGCGCCTCTCCAAGGAGGTCGCCGGCCTCGGCTCGGAAATCGACAAGCTCGCCAAGAAGCTCGGCAACCCCGACTTCGTCGCCCGCGCCCCGGAAGAGGTGGTCGAGGAGAACCGCGAACGCCTCGCCGAGGCCGAGACCGCCAAAGCCAAGCTCGAAGCGGCGCTGAAGCGGCTGGGCGGGGCCGGGTAGGGCCGCTGAGATCCCCCGCAAGCGCGCTGACCTCCTGCTCGTAGAGCGCGGCTTTTTCGAGAGCCGGGCCAAGGCGCGCGCCGCGATCGAGGCGGGCGGGGTGACGGCGGACGGCCGGACGGTGGCCAAGGCGTCCGAGACGATCGAGGAACTGGCCGAGATCCACGCGGCGCCGGCGCACCCCTGGGTCGGGCGCGGCGCGTTGAAGCTGGCGCACGCGCTGGTCGCCTGGCCGATCGAGGTCGCCGGCCGGGTGGTGCTCGACGTCGGCGCCTCGACCGGCGGCTTCACCGAGGTCTGCCTGGAGCGCGGCGCAAGCTGCGTCTACGCCGTCGATGTCGGCCGCGGCCAGCTGCATCCGAAGCTCGCGGCGAACCCGCGGGTGGTGAGCCGCGAGGGGACCGACGCCCGCACGCTGATCCGAGAGCTGATCCCGAAGCCGCCACAACTGATCGTCACCGACGTCAGCTTCATCGGCCTGGCCAAGGCGCTGCCGGCCGCCCTGGCCCTGGCGGCCGACCGCGCGGACCTCATCGCCCTGGTCAAGCCGCAGTTCGAAGTCGGTCCCGAGTGGGTCGGGAAGGGCGGCCTTGTCAAGGACGAGGCGGCGCGCCTCGTGGCGCTACAGGGTGTGGTCGAGTTCCTGGAGGCCGCCGGTTGGGCTGTTCAGGCCACCATCGACAGCCCGATCGTAGGCGGCGACGGCAACCGCGAATTCTTGCTGTGGGCGCGGAATACGCAGGGGCGGCGATAGCGCGCCGGCTGGACCTTGGCCCGGACGGCGTCTAGCTGCCTCGGCGATCGTCGGCGCCAGCCAGGCGCAAGAAAGAGGCCGCCCGCGGGAAGGCGGGCGGCCAGTTGAGGCTCGACAGGCAGATCAGGTCTTAGTCGACGACCTGGTAGCGGCCGGAACTGTCCTGGCAGACGCGCACGAAGCGCTTCTGCACCCGGCCGTCCGGCAGGTAGATCGGGCTCTCCGCCAGGGTGCAGCCATCGGCGCCCACCGGGCGGTCGGCGATGCGGAAGCGCTCGCCCCGATGACCATAGGCCCAGCGGTCGTCGTCATCGTAGCGGCTGCCCTCATAGCGGCCGCCGTAATAGCCCGGCGGCGGCGCCGGGCGCTCGTAGGCCGGGCGCTCGTAATAGGCTTGCGGCGGCGGAGGCGGCGGGGGCGGCGGCGCGTCGTAGTAGGCGCCTGACTGACAGGCGGCGGTCTTGTTGCCGACCACGGCGCCGGCGACGGCGCCCAGCGCCCCGCCGAGCAGCGAGCCATCGGTGCGGTGGCCGCGAGCCGCCATCTGCGAGCCGACGGTCGCGCCGACGCCGGCGCCCAGCAGGCCGCCGACGACGCTGCGGTTGCCCTGGTCGCGGCGGCAGGGGTCGTAGTAGGAGCCCTGACCTGAATAGCCGCCGGAATAGCCGTAAGGCTGGGCCGCGGCCATCTGCGGCGCGGCGAGTGTGCTCAGCGCCATGGCGCCGGCGACAGCGACCAGCGCGCCCCGAAGACTGGTGGACGGTTTGGACATCGTATCCCCTCTGACGTATGTCGGCGGCCTTATCGGCCGTGTTCGACCTGGACTATCGGTCGAGCTAGCTGAACGGCCGTTGAGCAAGCCGTTCATCTTCGTTCATTTCGCGGCGACTTTCGGGCGTGCGAAGCCTCACTTCTGAATGGATCACCCCCAGCATGCGCCGTCCGCGTCCCGCGCCCCGACCGAAGCCGCAAGGCCCGCCGGTCGAACTGCTCATCGAACAGGTCGGCGGGGACGGCGACGGCGTCGCCGCGGGCCCGGTCTTCGTGCCCTTCAGCCTGCCGGGCGAGCGCGTGCTGGCGGCCGGCGGCGAGCTGGTCGAACTGCTGGCCGCCAGCCCTGAACGGGTCGAGCCGCCGTGCCCGCATTTCGGCGTCTGCGGCGGCTGCGCCCTGCAGCACTGGGCCCACGCGCCCTACCTGGACTGGAAGGTCGAGCGGCTGGCCGGCACCCTGGCGCGCGAGCGCCTGGAGGTGGAGATGCTGCCGGCCTTCGCCGCCGCGCCCGCCACCCGCCGGCGCGTCGCCCTGCACGCCCGCCGGGGAAGCCGCGACGCCGCCCGGCTGGGCTACAAGCCGCGCAAGTCCTGGGACCTGGTCGACATCACCGTCTGCCCGATCTCCGACCCGCACATCCAGGCGGCGATCCCGGCGCTGAAGCGGCTGGCCGCGCCGCTGTTCGAGCACCCGAAATCTGCGCCGACCCTGCACGTCACCCTCACCGAGACCGGGCTCGACGTCGACATCAGCGGCGTCGAGCGCAAGAGCGGCGGCCTCTCCGCCGACGCGCGCATGCAGCTGGCGGAGCGGGCGGCCGAGGCCGACTTCGCCCGTGTCACCCTTGACGGCGAGACCGCCTATGGCGCGCGCACCCCGCACGTCAGGCTCGGCGCGGCGATCGTGCGGCTGCCGGCGGGGGCCTTCCTGCAGGCGACCGCCGGGGCCGAGGCGGCGATGACCGCCTTCGTCACCGAGGCTGCGGCGGGGGCCAGCCGCATCGCCGACCTCTACTGCGGCGTCGGCACCTTCAGCTTCCCGCTGGCCGAGATCGCGCCGGTCCACGCCGTCGATTCCGCCGAGGCCGCCGTGCAGGCGATCACCGCGGCCCTCGCCACCGCCCCCGGCCTGAAGGGGATCGTCGCCGAAGCACGCGACCTGGTGCGCCGGCCGGTGCTGGCCGAGGAGCTGAAGAAGGTCGACGTCGCCGTCTTCGACCCGCCACGCGCCGGCGCCGCCGAGCAGACGGCCGAGCTCGCCCGCTCCAAGGTCGCCCGGGTGGTCGCGGTCTCCTGCAATCCGGCCACCTTCGCTCGCGACGCCCGCAGGCTGGTCGACGCCGGCTTCAGGCTGGAGCGGCTGCTGCCGGTCGACCAGTTCCTCTGGTCGCCGCACATCGAGCTCTGCGCGGTGTTCCAGCGCTGAACCGCGGGGTTCGCGGCGTGGCCATTTGCCGGCGCGCCCCCATATGGCCTGGATGACCTCGCTCTCCGTCCTCGATCTCTCGCCCGTGGCCGAAGGCTCCGACGTGGGCCAGGCCTTGCGCAACACCATCGACCTCGCCCGCCATGCGGAGCGGCTGGGCTTCTTGCGCTACTGGTTGGCCGAGCATCACAACATGCCGGGGATCGCCAGCGCGGCGACCGCGGTGGTGATCGGACAGGTCGCCGCCGCAACCTCGACGCTGAGGGTCGGGTCGGGCGGGATCATGCTGCCCAACCATGCGCCGCTGGTGATCGCCGAACAGTTCGGCACCCTGGCGGCGCTGTTCCCCGGGCGCATCGACCTGGCGGTGGGCCGCGCGCCGGGGACCGACCAGCTGACCGCGCGGGCGCTCCGCCGCACCCTGGTGGGCGACGTCGACCGGTTCCCGCAGGACGTGGTCGAGCTGCTGCACTATTTCGAGCCCGTCCAGCCGGGCCAGGCGGTCCAGGCCGTGCCGGGCGAAGGCAGCCGGGTTCCGGTGTGGATCCTCGGCTCCAGCCTGTTCGGCGCTCAGCTCGCCGCCATGCTGGGCCTGCCCTACGGTTTCGCCTCGCACTTCGCGCCGGCGCAGATGGAGGAGGCGATCGCCCTCTACCGCAGCCAGTTCAAGCCCTCGGAATGGCTGGCCCGGCCCTATGTGATGCTGGGCCTCAACCTGGTGGCGGCGGAGACCGACGCCGAGGCTCGCCGGCTGTTCACCTCGATCGAACAGGCCTTCCAGAACCTGCGCAGCGGCCGCCCCGGCCGGTTGCCGCCGCCGCTGGACCAGGTTCCCGCCGTCGCGCCGCTGCAGGACGGGCCGCTGGCCAGCGCCGTCGTCGGCGCACCGCAGACCGTGCGGCAGGGACTGGAGGCCTTCATCGCCCGCCACCGACCGGACGAGGTGATCGTCACCTCGCAGATCTGGGACCACGCCGCGCGGGTGCGCTCCTACGAGATCCTCGCCGAGGTGCGCGACGGCATGGCTTAGGCGGCAGAGCGGCGGAGGACGTCGTCAGGCCGATTTCGCCAGCATCGGTTCGGCGTCGGTCATGGCGATCAGGCGGAGGGGCGCGAAGCCGCGCTCGATGCACCAGTCCATGCGCGCGCCCAGCGACGTGGCCAGGGTGATGGCGTCGCCCTTCACCCAGTCGAGTTCGGCCAGCGCCTTGGCGGTCATCCGCAGTTGCAGCACCGGCCGCGGAATCGTCGATTGGCGATCGTCGCTCGGCATCTGGAAGTGGACCACCACCTCGATGGCCTCCTCCGGCAGCACGCCGACCAGTTCGGCGCCGACCCGCAGCGCCGTGGCGCACAGCGCCGCGAGGTGGATCTGGCGCCGTTCGCCGACCGGAATGGGTTCGCGGCGGGCGCCGGTCCCGGAGCCGTTGATCCGCTCGTAGGGGATGTCATCCTCCTCGATGGCCTCGACGACCGCCACCAGCCGCTCGTCCGGCACGGCCAGGCCCAGGCTGTTCATCCCGTCCTTCAGCTCGGCCAGCCGGGTGTTGAGGGTGATCACCTCCCGCGTGGTGATGGCGCAGCCGTCGAGCAGCTTGCGCGCGGTTAGCAACTCGCCGTTGTGAATGGCCACGGCGGCGCAGGCCTGCTGGTAGGCGGCCTCGTTCGCCGCGGTGCGCACCGGCGCCGGCGCCGGGAGGCGTCGGGCGATCGCCTTCCAGTCCAGCCGGCGGTACTGCACCCGGTGGCAGGTGGTCAGCCGCTCCAGCTCCGGCAGGGTGATCGCCAGGCCGTCGTGGTGTTCGATGTGCGCCAGGCGTGCTTCCCGATTGCGCCGATGGGCCATGACCCGGTCGGTGCGCACGATGGCGCGTTCGGCGCGGCTGGCGATCTTCAGGATCGGGAAGACCTCTCCGAGGCTCTCCATGCTCGTCTCTCCCCAAGGCTAATTGTTTCGATTGTGACCAGAAACTCTTAGCGGCGGCTTAAGTGGAGAGGTCTTGGTCCGCAGTTGTTCTTGAAATGTTCCAGCATGCGCCGCATAGTCGGGCGATGTCGCCGCCCGCCAGATCGGCGCCCGTCCCGCGCGGCCGGGGCGCGCGCTCCAACCGCACCGGTCGCTTCGAAGCCCAGGCGCGGGAAGCGTTCGACGACGGGTGGGAGCTGGACGAGGCGGCGCCGGCGCAGATCGCCACCACGGTCCAGCCGATGAAGTCACGCACGATCATCGCGCGCAACACCAGCCCCGACGTCGGCTTCGACCGCTCGATCAATCCCTATCGGGGCTGCAGCCACGGCTGCATCTACTGCTATGCGCGGCCGGCGCACGCCTATCTCGGCCTGTCGCCCGGACTGGATTTCGAGAGCCGACTGTTCTTCAAGCCGGAGGCGGGCAAGCTGCTGGCCGCCGAGCTCTCGAAGAAGGGCTACCAGCCCGGCCCGATCCACATCGGCGGCGATACCGATCCCTACCAGCCCGACGAGAAGCGGCTGGGCGTCACCCGCGAGGTGATCGAGACCCTGCAGCGGTTCCGCCATCCGTTCTCGATCATCACCAAGTCGGCGCTGATCCTGCGCGATCTCGACGTGCTGGGCGAGATGGGGCGGGCGGGACTGGCGCGCGCGGCGGTCTCGATCACCAGCCTCGACCGCCGGCTCGCCCGCAGCATGGAGCCGCGCGCGGCGACGCCCGAGCGCCGGATCGAGGCTGTGCGCCGGTTGAGCCAGGCGGGCGTGCCGACCATCGTCATGTTCGCCCCGGCCATTCCATCGTTGAACGATCACGAGATGGAGGCCGTGCTGCAGCGTGCGGCCGAGGCCGGGGCGGTCGGCGCCGGCTACGTGGCGCTGCGGCTGCCGCTGGAGATCAAGGCCTTGTTCGAGGAGTGGCTGGAGACCGATCATCCCGACCGGGCGAAGCGGGTGATGTCGCTGGTGCGGCAGATGCGCGGCGGCGCGGCCTATCAGTCGCAATGGGGCAAGCGGATGACCGGGGAGGGACCCGTGGCCGACGCCATGCGCCAGCGCTTCGCCCTTGCCCGGAAGCGCTTCGGTCTGGAGGGGCGCCTGCCGCCGCTGGACGTCAGCCAGTTCGCCCCGCCGCCGACGCCCGGAAGCCAGATGTCGCTGTTTTGACCTCGGCCTCGCGCCTCCGCCGCGCAACGGGGCGAGGCCGACCATCTTGCCGATTGCGCCCGAACCGGCTCTACCAGTCCCATGCTCTCGGTGATTGTCACGCGCGGAAACCCGGCCCGGCTTGCGGGCTTGCTGGCGGCGCTTACGCAAGCCGCCGTCGAGGGACTGGTGCGCGACGTCACCCTGCTCGCCGGCGACGACCCGCAGCTGCTCGACGCCTTGTGCGAGGCCACCGGCGCGAAGCTGGCCGACGACTTCGGCCAGGCGGTGGATCGGGCGCGCAGCGACTGGTTGATGGTGGTTCCGCCGGAGCTGCGGCTGAAGGACGGCTGGGTCGAGCGGCTCGGCGACCATCTGCGCGACGGCGGCGGCGAGGCGAAGCTCAGCGGTCTCCGGCAAGGCTTCCTGCGTCCGGCGTCTCAGGGCGTGGTGGTCGGGCGCGCCAAGGCGGCGGCTTCAGCGCAGGGCGGGTTGCAGCAGCTGGCCGGAAAGCTGGGTCGAGGCGCCCGTCGGCTCGACTAGGTCAAGGCGCGCGTCCACCATCTGCGCCCCGCCGGCCAGGGCGTCGAGGCTCGGCGTCTCCTCGCCGAACATGGTCTTGTAGGTCCAGTAGCCGGCCAGCACCTTCTGGACGTAGTTGCGCGTCTCCAGCGGCGGCAGGGACTCCAGCAGCAGCAGCGGATCGACGGCCTCGGGTCCGAGCATCTGCGCCGTGCGCTGCACCAGGCCCGGTCCGCCGTTGTAGGCGGCGACGACGCGCAGCAGGTCGTAGCCCACCGCCCGGTCCATCAGCCAGCTCACATAGTCCTGGCCGACTCGCAGGTTGAAGGCCGGGTCGAACAGCGGCCGCATGTCGTTGCGCAGCTTGTCGTCGCCGGCGGCGCGCGCAGCGGCTTCCGGGGTGAGCTGCATCAATCCGACCGCACCCTTGCCGGAGACCACCTCCGGATTGAAGCGGCTTTCCTGCCGGACGATGGCGTAGACCAGGGCCTTGTCGACGGTGAAGCCGTCCTTCGGCTGCAGAAGCGGCGTCGGATAGTCCTCGGCCGTGGCGCTGAGGGCGGCGGCGCCGGCGACAGCCATGGGCGCCCCGATGGCCAGGGCGAGCGCCGTCCAACGCTCCCGCTCGGCGGCGCTGCGGGCGAGTTCGAGGCCGGCCCGAAGCTCCTGGGCGGCCGCCGGCAGCCGGCCGAGCTGGGCCAGGGCGGCGGCGCGGTGGGCTCGCGGATCGCTGGCGATGAAACTGCCGACGGCGTCGCCGGCCGCTTGATTGGCCAGGGCGGCGGCCGGGGCGAAACTGGCCAGCACCAGCCGGGCCGCGCCCTCGGTCTCGGCTGAGGCCAGCTTCTGGTGACGCAGCTGGCGCGCGGCGATCATGCCGTAGAAGGTCTGCGGGGCCGCGGCCGCCAGCCGCAGTTCGTCGACGGCGACGGCGGCCTGGCCCATGGCCCCGGCGGCGCGGGCGCCCCAGAAGGCGGCGGCCGAGCGCACCCAGGCGTTTTGGGTCTCATCCTGCGACAGGCTGCGGAAGGCGGCGAGCGCCTGGTCGTAGGCCTGCAGGCGATAGGCGGAGAGGCCGACGATCCAGCGGTCGCCGCTGCGCGAGGCGAGCCGCGTCGCCCGCTTCAGGTCGCCGGCGTAGAAGGCTTCACGCGCCTCACGGGCGCGTTCGGAGAGCGGCGGCGCGGCGGCTTCGCGCGTCTCGATGGCGAGCCCGGCCACGGCCGGCGCCGGCGGGTCGAGCGCATTGGCGGGCTTGCGGCGCAGCGCCAGCCCGAAGATGCGCTGGGCGAGCGGCAGGTCGCGGAACTTGCCGAGCCAGCCGGTCAGCTCCTCGAAGCTGGCGGTGTGCGCGGTCGGGTGCATCAGCTGGTCGAAGGCGAGATAGCCGACCAGCGAGCGGTCCTGCAGCTCGACGGCCTGCATCTGGGCGTCGATGAAGTCGCCGCGGGCGCAGGCGGCGAAGGCGGCGGCGTAATGGGCGGAGTCAGAGGCGGAGAGCGGTTGCAGGGCCGGGGCGGCGGTGGCGGCTTGGGCGACGCTCAGCGCACACACGAGGGCCGTCGTCGCGAGCTTGAGGCGCGTCGCAAGGCGCATTCCTTTACAGAACTCCCGAATCCGACCGCGTCCTCGCCAAAAGGCTATGCGGGCCGCTCCGGGCGATCAAGCCTCTCGGCCAGGGTCAGCAGGTCGCTCCAGGCGCGCTTCTTCGCCGCAGGCTGGCGCAGCAGGAAGGCCGGGTGCAGCGTCGGCATGGCCGGCAGCTCCAGCTCGCCGGTGCTCGAGCGCCACTCGAACCAGCGCCCGCGCAGCGAGAGGATCCCGTCCTCTTTCCGCAGCATCGACTTGGCGGAGGCGCCGCCGACCAGCAGCAGCAGCTTCGGCTTCACCAGCGCGATGGCGCGCTCGACGAAGGGCTGGCAGACCAGCTGCTCGGCCGGCGTCGGCGAGCGGTCGCCGGGCGCGCGCCAGAAGACGGTGTTGGTGATGAAGGCCTGGTCGCCCAGTCCGGCCGCCGCCAGCATCCGGTCGAGCAGCTGGCCGGCGCGGCCGACGAAGGGCTCGCCGCGCGCGTCCTCCTCGGGACCCGGACCTTCCCCGATGACCATCAGCGGCGCGTCCGGCCGCCCACGGGCGAACACCGCCTGGCGCGCCGCGCCCTCGAACCGCAGCGGGCAACCTTCGAACCTGGCGATCGCCTCGCCCAGCTCGACCAGGTTCCCGGCCGCCGTGGCGGCGGCGTGCGCCTGGGCCACCAACCCGCCGATGTCCGGCTGGCCCGGCCTAGACGGCTTGGCCGTGACCGTGGCGGCGAGGCGCGCGGGCGCCGGCGGCGGCACGAACTTGCCGGCCTCGATACGGTCGACGGCGACGTCGAGCAGCATGGCGTCGACGCCCCCGTCCGCCCAGAAGGCGAGCAGGCTTTCGAGCGCGGCTGTGGGCAGGGCGGACTGGCTCGAGGTCATCAGGTGCTTGGAAATCCACACGCGGCCGGGGTTCGTGCTTGACCCGCGCCAGTAGACATTCTGATAAGACCCGCGATTGATCAACGGCATGTGGCGAAAAGCCGAGGGGCCGCGAGGGAGCTACGGGGAATGAGCGAAGGCGTCGAACGTGAATCCATGGAGTACGACGTCGTCATCGTCGGCGCCGGCCCGTCGGGCCTGGCGGCTTCGATCCGCCTGAAGCAGCTGGCCGAGGCGGCCGGGACCGAGATCTCCGTGGCCGTGCTCGAAAAGGGCTCGGAAGTCGGCGCGCACATCCTCTCGGGCGCGGTGATCGATCCGATCGCCCTCAACGAGCTGATTCCGAACTGGAAAGATCTGGGCGCGCCGCTGGAGACCGCGGTCACCGAGGACAGGTTCATGGTGCTCGGGCCCCAAGGCAGCGCCTCGCTGCCGATGCCGCTAATGCCGGGCTTCATGCACAATCACGGCAACTACATCGCCAGCCTCGGCAACGTCTGCCGCTGGCTGGCGCAGCAGGCCGAGGCGCTGGGCGTCGAGATCTATCCGGGCATGTCGGTGTCCGACCTCGTCCTGACGCCCGAGGGCGCGGTGAAGGGCGTCGTCGCCGGCGTCTTCGGCCTCGACAAGGAAGGCAATCCGGGCCCTGACTACCAGCCGGGCATGGAGCTGCACGGCAAGTACGTCTTCATCGGCGAAGGCGTGCGCGGCTCGCTGGCCAAGGTGCTAAAGGCGAAGTTCGGCCTGTGCCAGAACAGCGACCCGGAGAAGTTCGGCATCGGCCTGAAGGAGCTCTGGCAGGTGCCGGACGCGGTCTTCAAGCCGGGCCTCGTGCAGCACACCACCGGCTGGCCGCTCGACGACAAGACCGGCGGCGGCAGCTTCCTCTATCATTTCGGCGACAACTACGTGGCCGTCGGCTTCGTGGTGCACCTGAACTACAAGAACCCCTGGCTCTCGCCCTTCGACGAGTTCCAGCGGTTCAAGCACCATCCGGACGTCGCCAGGCACCTGGAAGGCGGCAAGCGCATCTCCTATGGCGCCCGCGCCATCTCCGAGGGCGGGCTGCAGTCGATCCCGAAGCTGTATTTCCCCGGCGGCGTGCTGCTGGGCGACAGCGCCGGCCTGGTGAACGTGCCGCGGATCAAGGGCAGCCACAACGCCATGAAGAGTGGCATGCTGGCCGCCGAGGCCGCCTTCGCCGCCATCCAGGCGGGTCGCGCCGGCGACGAGCTCAGCGAATACGAGCACGCCTTCAACCGCTCGTGGATCCGCCAGGAGCTGAAGCTGGTCCGCAACGCCAAGCCGCTGCTCAGCCGGCTGGGCACCTTCCTCGGCGGCGCGGTCGGCATGTTCGACATGTGGACGACCAAGCTGACGGGCGGCTTCTCCGTCTTCGGCACCCTGCATCACGAGAAGAGTGATGCGGCGTCGACGGGCCTGGCCAAGGACTACAAGCCGATCGTCTATCCGAAGCCGGACGGGGTGCTCAGCTTCGACAAGCTTTCCTCGGTCTTCCTGTCGAACACCAACCACGACGAGAACCAGCCGGCGCACCTGAAGCTGCAGGACGCGAGCATCCCCATTTCGGTCAATTTGCCGAAATACGGAGAGCCGGCCCGCCTTTATTGCCCGGCAGGCGTCTACGAAGTGCTCTACGACGACAACGGCCAGAACCCGCGATTCCAGGTCAACTTCCAGAACTGCGTCCACTGCAAGACCTGTGATATCAAGGACCCGTCCCAGAACATCAACTGGACCACGCCGCAGGGCGGCGACGGCCCCAACTATCCGAACATGTGACCGGTCGCCGCGCTTGCCGCGGCGCGCCGTAGCGTCGAAGGTCCTCGCAATGCGCCGTTCGCTCCTGATGCTGGTCAGCCCGCTCGTCCTTCTCGGAGGCTGTGCGGGATTGGGGCGCACGTCGCCGCAGGCCGCGGCCGAATCGCCGCCGGCGGAGACCGCCTACGGCATGTTCCTCGCCGGCCAGGGCGCGTTGAACGACGGCCGCAGCCAGGACGCGTCGCGCTATTTCGACGCCGCCCGGACGGAGCCGGGCGCGGACGAACTGGTCTCGGAGCGCGCCTTCACCGCGGCCTTGCTGTCCGGCGACATCACCCGCGCGGCGAGCCTCGCCCCCACCGGCCCCGACGCCTCGGAAGCTTCGCGACGGCTCGGAGCCCTGGTCCGCGGCGTCGAGGCCATGGCCGAGGATCACGGCAAGCAGGCGGTGGCCGAGTTCGGCTCCAGCGCCATCGCCTTCCCGCACAAGTCGGCCGCGGCCCTGCTGGCCCCCTGGGCGTCGGCGCAGGCCGGCGACGTCGAGGGCTCGCTGGTCGTGCCGCAGGTGCGCGGCGACCGGCTGGTCGATTATTTCGGCGGCATCGGCCGGGGCCTGCTGTTCGAGCGGGCCAAGCGCTATGACGAGGCCGAGACCGCGCTGAAGGCGGCCGCCAGCGGCGACGCTCCGAGCGAGATCGCCATCCTGACCTATGGTGGCTTCCTGGAGCGGCGGGGGCGCCGGCTCGACGCCGTGGCGCTCTACGAATCTGCTCTGGGCGAGTCGCCCAGCGACGCCCTGGCCGCCGCCAAGGCGCGGGCCGCCGGCGGCAAGCCTGCGCCGCCGGCGCCGAGCCTGAAACAGGGCGCGGCCCAGGCGCTGCTGGCGCCGACCGCGACCATGATCGCCGCCAAGCAGAGCCAGATCGCCCTGGCCTATCTGCGCCTGCTGCTGCGGCTCGATCCGCAGCGGGACGAGGCCTGGGTGATGGTCGGCGACCTGATGCAGACAGGCGGCGACACGGCCGCGGCGCGGGACGCCTACGCCCGCCCACGCCCCGGGTCTTCGGAGTATCTCGAAGCCCAGGGCAAGCTTGCCTGGACCTATGAGCAGGCCGATGACCACGCCACGGCGTTGAAGATCGCCCAGGCCGCGGCGGCGTCGGGCGACGCCGACGCCCGGCTGACCTACGCCGACCTGCTGCGGGCGAACGAGCGCTATGCCGAGTCCGCCGAGATCCTCGGCCAGCTGATCCGCCAGGCGCCGACGCCGGACTGGCGTCTCTACTTCGGCCGCGCGGTCTCGCTGGAGAAGCTGAACCGCTGGCCAGAGGCCGAGGCCGATCTGCAGGCGGCCCTCAAACTGCGGCCCGATGAGCCGGAGCTGCTCAACTACCTGGGCTATTCCTGGATCGACCGCGGGACGCATCTGAAGGAAGCCCTGGCCATGGTGCAGAAGGCGGTCGGCGCCAATCCGCGGTCGGGGGCGATGGTCGATTCGCTCGGCTGGGCCTATTTCAAGCTCGGCGACTACAAGCAGGCGGTCGAGACGCTGGAGCAGGCGGTCGAGCTGGAGGCCGGAGATCCCGAGATCAACGACCACCTGGGCGACTCCTACTGGAAGGTCGGTCGCAGGGACGAGGCGCTGTTCCAATGGCGCCGGGTGCTGACGCTGAAGCCCAGCGACAAGGTCCGCGCGGTCGCCGAGGCCAAGCTGGCCTCGCCGCTGGGGCCGGACGGGCCGCCGCCGAAGATGGCCGGCGAATAGGCTGATGGCGCGCACCGCCTTCGCGCCCGCCAAGGTCAACCTCTTCCTGCATGTGGGGGCGCCCGGCGCGGACGGCTATCACCCGATCTGCAGTCTGATGGCCTTCGCCGACCTCGGGGATACGGTGAGCCTCTGCGAGGCGGGCTGCCTGCAGCTGGAGGTCGGCGGCCCGTTCGCAGCCGGCGCGCCGGCGACGCCGGAGAACCTGGCCCTGCGCGCCGCCCACGCCCTGCTGGCCCGGGTGCGCGGCCCGGTCGCCCCGGTCGGGCTGCGGCTGGAAAAGGCGTTGCCGGTGGCCGCCGGCCTGGGCGGCGGCTCCAGCGACGCGGGCGCGACGCTGCGGCTGTTGCGCGACGCCCTCGAGATCGGCCTCGAGGATGCGGAGCTGGAGGCGATCGCCGCCGAGCTCGGCGCAGACGGCGCCGCCTGCCTGTGGGGGCGCCCGGTGGTCGCCGAGGGTCGCGGGGAGCGGCTCTGCGCCGCCCCGGCCTTGCCGACCCTCGATGCGGTGCTGGTCAATCCCGGCGTGCCGGTCTCGACGCCGGCGGTCTACCGCGCGCTCGACGCCTCCGGCCGCTTCGGCGAGGTGACGCGCCCGCGGATGCCGGACGCCTTCGAGGACGCCGCCGAACTCGCCGCCTGGCTGGCGGTCCAGCGCAACGACCTGGAGCGGCCGGCGGTGGAGACCGCCCCGGCGGTCGGCGCCGTGCTGGAGACCCTGGCCGGCGAGCGCGAGACCCTGCTGGCGCGGGTCTCCGGTTCCGGCGGCACCTGTTTCGCCCTGTGCGCCGGCGACATCGAGGCGGAGGGCCTGGCCGAGCGGCTGCAGGCCATGGCCCCGCACTGGTGGGTCCGCCGTTGCCGGCTGGGCGGCCCTTGGCCGGATCCCGCCTGAGCCCACGCGAAAACCCGGTCTCCGCGAGAGCCTGACCCCAAACGAAAACGGGGGCCCCGAAGGGCCCCCGTCCGCAGGTCGGCGCGAGGCGCCTGTCCTGCTACTCGTGCATCGACTCGCCGTGCAGCGCGAGGTCGAGACCTTCGACTTCGCCCTCGTCGGAGACCCGCAGGCCGGTGGTGAACTTGCAGATGTAGAGGATCACCAGGGTGCCGATCGCCGTCCAGACCACGGTCGCCGAGACGCCGATCACCTGCTTCATCAGGGTCGCGTCCTTGCCGAGCGGGTTGACCGCCGCGTCGGCCAGCACGCCGGTCAGCAGGGCGCCGGCGACGCCGCCGATGCCGTGCACGCCGAAGGCGTCGAGGCTGTCGTCATACTTGAAGGCCTTCTTGATCCAGACCGCGCCCGCGTAGCAGACCACGCCGGCGACGATGCCGACGATCAGCGCGCCTTGCGGATTGACGAAGCCGGCCGCCGGGGTGACGGCGACCAGGCCGGCCACCGCGCCCGAGGCCAGGCCCAGCATGCTGGGCTTCTTGCGCTCGATCCATTCGACGACCATCCAGGCCAGCGCCGCCGCGGCGGTGGCGACCTGGGTGTTCAGCATGGCCATGCCGGCGAGGGCGTTGGAGGCCACGGCCGAGCCGGCGTTGAAGCCGAACCAGCCGACCCACAGCAGGCTGGCGCCGATCATGGTCAGGACCAGGTTGTTCGGGGCCATGTTGTCGACGCCGAAGCCTTTGCGCTTGCCGAGAACCAGGGCGCAGACCAAGCCGGCGACGCCGGCGTTGATGTGAACCACGGTGCCGCCGGCGAAGTCGAGGACGCCCAGGCCGCCGAGGATGCCGCCGCCCCACACCATGTGGGCGATCGGCACGTAGACGAGCAGCGACCACAGCGCGGTGAACAGCAACAGCGCCGAGAACTTCATCCGCTCGGCGTAGGCGCCGCAGATCAGAGCCGGGGTGATGATCGCGAAGGTCATCTGGAACATCATGAACACGGACTCGGGGATCGTGGCCGCGAGGCTGTTCGTGCTCGTCATCGACAGGCCGTGCATCATCGCGCTGCCGACGCCGCCGATATATTTGTTCAATCCGTCAGCCGGGTTGGCGGTGAAGGAGAGCGAGTAGCCGACCACCATCCAAAGCACGGTGACCAGGCAGGTGATGGCGAAGGACTGCGCCACCGTGGCGATGACGTTCTTCTTGCGGACCATGCCGCCGTAGAAGAGCGCCAGGCCGGGGATGGTCATCAGCAGCACGAGGGCTGTCGAGGTGAGCATCCAGGCGGTGTCGCCGGTGTCGAGCTTCGGCGCGGGCGCCGCAGCTTCGGGGGCGGGCGCGGCGGCGGCCGGAGCCGCTTCAGCGGGTGCTGCGGCGGCCGGCGCGGCGGCGGCTTCCGGGGCCGCGGCGTTCTGGGCGAGGGCGGGCGCGAGCGGCGCAAACGCCATCCCGGCG
>Ga0207703_10000583_pt1 | contig 37176 bp, 30 predicted proteins | sample KBSSwiS12_FD_184304 | JGI IMG/M metagenome (GOLD analysis project Ga0207703, IMG submission 184304) | Switchgrass rhizosphere microbial communities from Kellogg Biological Station, Michigan, USA - KBS Switchgrass S1-2 (SPAdes) (version 2) | ecosystem: Host-associated > Plants > Roots >... | reverse complement strand
TTCCTGGGGCAGGCCGGGTCGGTGATCCTCGCGGTGTCGATCGTGCTCTGGTTCCTCGCGTCCTATCCGGGAGGACACCCCGAGACGAAGGCTCTCGAATCGCGGGCGGCCGCCGCGGCAGCCGCGGGTCACCGCGCGGATGCCGCCAAGCTCCGCACCGAGGCCTCCGGCTCGGCGCTCAGGCATTCGTTCGCGGGGGAGATGGGCCACTTGATCGAGCCCGCCATCGCGCCGCTCGGCTTCGACTGGAAGCTGGGCGTGGGACTCCTCTCCTCGATCGCGGCCCGCGAGGTGATGGTGTCGACGATGGCGACCATGAACAACCTGGACGGCTCGGCCGACCCGTCCGAGTCGCTCCGCCAAGCGTTGCCGCGCGCGGTGAATCCCAAGACGGGGCTTCCGCTCTACACGCCGCTCGTCGCGATCAGCCTCATGGTCTTCTTCGCACTCGCGCTCCAGTGCATGTCCACCGTGGCGGTCGCGAAGCGGGAGACGAACTCCTGGCGCTGGCCCATCGGGATGCTGGTGATGATGAACGTGATGGCGTGGGTGGCCTCGCTCGCCGTGTATCAGGGCGGGAGGATGCTCGGATGGGGGTGATCCGGTGAGCGCGCCCCTCTGGCAGCACGCCATCGCGATGGCCTGCGTGGCCGTCGCGCTGGGCTGGCTCCTGCGAAAGCAGCTGTTCCGCGGATCGCGCGGCTCGGCGGACGAGGGCGGGTCGGGACCTTGCTCCCACTGTCCGGCGCGCAAGGGCGGGCCGATCGAGCAGACGGTTCAGCTCAGGAAACGGCAGGCTCCACGAGGACCGGCTTAAGCCCGAACACCTCTTCGAAGAGACCGGCCTTCTCCTCGAGCGAGAGCCGCTCGAGCGCCAGATCCCCAGCCCCTTCTCCCTCGATTCGAAGCTCATCCCCCGACACGGTCACGCGCACGCCGCGCAGGATCTGGTTGTGCCCCTTGTCGAGCGCGTCGGCGACGCGGAGGATGGCGGCCAGGCGGTTCACGGTGACGCGCGCCGGGCGAGGAAGCGCGGCGTACGCGGGATGATCCGCCTGCGGGCCCGCGCGGCGGTGATACCGCGCCACGTTCGCCACGATCTCCATGTCGATCCCCGAAAGACCGAAGATCTCCGAGTTCACGAGCAGGTAGTAGGCGTGCCGATGATGGCCGCGCGCCGCGACGAATCCGCCGATGTCGTGGACGATGGACGCAACCTCGAGCAGAAGCCGCTCGCGATCCCCCATCCGATGCTGCTGCCTCGTCGCCTCGAAGATGGCGGCGGCGATCTCGGCGGTCTTGATGCCGTGCCGCTCGTCGGTCTGATATTTCCGCGCCAGGTTCACCGCGGCCGCGATCGTCTGCTCGGGAAAGAACACGGTCGATCCGCTCTGGATGGACTTCGCCATCTGGAGCACGAGCCCGTCGCGCATGTTCACCCGCGCGACGAGGAGCGGATCGGCCTGCGAAAGCCGCACCAGCTCCACATAGGCGAGCAGCGCCGGCCCCAGGGACTCGGCCTCGTACACCGGGATCTCGTAGGCGGCGGACACCTGCTCCGGTGTCATCGCCGCGATCTGGTCGGCCAGCTTCTTCAGATCCTTCGCCACGATGGGCGTGACCGGCTGCGGCTCCGCGGCGTGGTGCCCGTTCGTCCCGGCGATGTGGCGCGCGGCGAACCTGGCCTCCGATCCAATCGCGATGAGCTGCGTGATCTTCTCGAACGGGAGAGCGCGCCGGACCGCGTTCATCATGTCGCGCACGTTGTGCTGGATCATGCGCGTGCGCGCCCGGCGCTCGCCTTCCGCGGCGCGCAACAGCTCGCGCATCCGCACCGTCCCCATGTCGTGCGTCACCGACGCGACGACCTCGCCGTTCCGCATCAGCGCCCACTCGGTGGCGCCCCCGCCCAGCTCGAAGAGGAGTACGTCTCCGGTCCCCAGCTCCGGGTGTCCTTCGAGCGCGCGCTGCACGGCGGCGAACGTGAGAAGCGTCTCCTGCGATCCCTCGATGACCTCGACCTCGATCCCGGTCGCGAGGAACACGCGGTCGACGAAGGTGTCGCGGTTGAGCGCGCCGCGAACCGCGCTGGTCGCGACCGCGCGCGAGTGGGTCACGCGATAGGTGTCCATCACCGCGCGGTACTGGCGCAGGATCACGACCGCCTTCTGGATGCTGGTCGCGGAGAGCGTGCCCGTGTGGAAGGCCTCGCGTCCCAGCGACAGCGGACGCTGGAGCTCCTCGAGGGTGCGGATCTCGCCGCTCGGGAGGAGCTCGGCGATGAGCATGCGGATCCCGCTCGCGCCGACGTCGATGACCGACATCACCGGCGGGCCCGCCGGCACGACCGGCGGCGTGGACGCCGGAACGGGCGGGATCGGATGCGCTTCAGCCACGGGACACCACCACCGGCTTCAATCCGAACTGGTTCTCGAAGAGGTCCCCCTTGTCCTTCAGGGACCAGGCGTCGAGGCTCACGTCGCCGCGCGTCGTCACACGGAGCTTGAGCTCCGAGCCGCGCTGCTTCGCGCGCACCGTGCTCACGTTCTGCCTGTGATCGTGGTCGAGCGCATCCGCCACGCGAAGGATGGCGGCGAGGGATCGCACGCGCTCCTGATCCTTCTCGCCGAGCGCGGCGTAGGCCTCGTGGCTCGCGTCCGGCGGCGCCTTGCGGTGGTACCGCGCCACGTTGGCCACCACCTGCTGCTCGGTGTCGCTCAGCCCCAGGATGGGCGTCTTCGAGATGAGGTAGAGCGAGTGCCGGTGGTGCCCCGAGGTGCCGATGAAGGTCCCGACCTCGTGGAGAAGCGCGGCCAGCTCGAGGAGCAGCCGGTCCCGCTTGCCGAGCCCGTGCATCGCCTTGAGCTGATCGAACAGCGAAGTCGCGAGCGCGGTGACCCGCTGGGCGTGCTTCGCGTCCACGTCGTACTTCTTGAGCAGGGCGAGCACCGCGTTCCGGGTCTGCGAGACCTCGAGCTCCTTCTTCCCTTCCGTGCTCGCCGCGCGCGCCACGTCCACCAGCACGCCGTCGACCAGCCCCACGAAGGGCACCCAGATCTCCCTCGCGTGCACCCGCTTCGCGACGTACTCGAAGATGGCGCCCGCGGGCACGATCACGTCCGCGCGGTCGGGCCGTAGATCGTATTCCTCCGCGCGCTCCTTGGGATCGAGCTTGGCGAGGTGCGCCAGCGTGCGGCTGAGGCGCGTCAAGGTGATCTTCGCGGCCGCGTGCTCGCCGTTCGAGCGGGCGTCCCCATTCGGCGACGCGATCTCGGCGATGGCTTCGATATTTCCGCCGGTGCCGACGAAACGCGAGAGATGCCGCCGCTTGAAGAAGTCGAGGATGGGAAACCGCGACGACTGGAGCGTCTGGCGCACGATGCCGAGCGTCTTCTGCGGCGATTCGGAGTTGGCGTGGCGGAGGAGGCGCACGCCGCCGACGTCGTGCGACTCCACCACGAGGATCTCCCCGTTCCCGACGATCGCGATCTCGCTCGAGCCGCCTCCCACGTCGAGGATGAGGGAGAGCCCGCGGCTCAGGGAGAGCTTGCTCTTCACCCCCAGCGCGACGAGCCGCGCTTCCTCGGTCCCTTCGATCAGCTCGAGGTCGAGCCCCGTCTCCTGGTGCACGCGCTCGAGGAAGGCGGCGCGGTTCTTGGCCTCGCGTGTCGCGCTCGTGGCCACGGCGCGATGGAGGACCACCTCGTACTCCTCCATCTTCTTCCGGAATTCCCGGAACGCGTCGAGCGCCGCGTCCATCGTGGGAGCGTCGATCCGCTGGTCTTTGAACACGGACGCCCCGAGGCGGACCGGCATCCGGACCCGTTCCAGCACCTTGTACTTGTCGGGACTCTTGAACTCAGCGATGACCAGCCGGAACGCGTTCGAGCCGACGTCCATGCCGGCGCAGCGAATGGGGAAGGAAGTCTTTGTCGTCGAAGCCATTGCCCCATCTTGGCGGGTGGGGCGCCTGGGCGTCAAGGCGAGGAGCGAGCCGCGCCCTCACATCATGGCGATGCGGTCTGCTCCCGCGACGTGGTCAAGACGAGTCGGATATCCGGGTAGGTAGCGACGGCTGTGGCCCCCACCTTGTCGTACAAGGTCACCTTGACGCCGTGAAATGTCTGGTCGACATAGGTGATGGCTACCGTCTTCGGGGACGGGACCGCGGGAGGAATCAGCGTGTACGGCCCCGCAACCAGGCCGTTGGTGCTCCCACAACCGCCTCCCCAGTCATCGAGGGTCGGGGACAACGCTACGAAGTCCGGGAACCCTAGATAGCTTCCGAGCGGCTGGCTCTGGAAGAGCCCGCCCTCGTGGCGAAGCATGGAATGGAATGGGATGCCGGGGAGCGTCATCGGTGTCGCAAGGATCTGATTCGCGGGTATGGTGTCGCCGTATGAGAACGCGAGACAGCCACTCGTGGACGTGTCCGGACGAGCGATGTACCGGTTCAGCGTGATGGAATCCACGGTCAGGGCAGCGACAGAGAGATCGTCGAGCCCATCCGGATCGCCACCGAGAACCCAGATGGGAACCCCCAGTGGATCGAAATCCGCGATCTGCACGAATCCGCCGTTCGGAATATCGGGACCATGGGTCACGATCAACGGCGGATCGTTGGGATCCTCGCTGTTCACGACGATCTTGTCCTCGTCGTCGCATCCCGTGGCCACGAAGAGGCCAGCGAGCAGGAGAAGGACGGGCAGCCAGACGCGTCCGATACGGGAGGTCAATTGGCCTCCTGGATCGTGAGCGCGTCACGTTCCTCGGGGGTCGTGAAGACGACATGGAACGCGGAGACTGTCGCGACGGCGGAGGCGCCGACCTTGTCGTAGACCGTGAACTTGAGGCCGTTATACACGACGTCCATGTAGGTCACGATGATGATTGTCGGCTGGGGGACGCCCGGCGGAATCGCCCTCATGGGTCCCTGAACGGAATTGAAACCGCCGCCGCAATAGCCCCCCAGCTGCTCGAGGACCGGAGACGCCTCCACGAGGTTGATATAACCGTAATTGCTGCCCAGGCCGTCCGCGGTGAAGAGCCCGCCCTGGTCGCGCTTCATGGCGAGAAAGTCGATGCCGGGGAACATCGCGGGTACGGCGAGGAGCGGGGCGGTGTCCACCGTGTCGACGTAACCGAACTGAAGGCAGCCACCGTTCGACATGTCCGGCCGCGCGATGAATCGGTTCAGCTGGATCGAGTCGATGTGGAGAGTCGCCACGGAGATGTCGTCCAGACCATCAGGATCGCCAGCCAGGACCCAGAGATCGACCCCATCCACACCGAAATGGGCGATGCTCTCAACCGGAGACTCGGGCCCGTACTGGACGATGAGCGGCGGGTTGTTGGTGGGTGGCTGGTTCTCGACGACGATCTTGTCCTCATCGTCACAACCGGGCAGAACGAGGGCGAACGAGAGCAGGACTGGAACGGCGAGCGATCGGAATAGGCCCATGGGTCCCCCTGAGGTCCGATGAGGCAAGGCCAGAACCCTAAGGCCGGCCATCCCCCAGCGCAACCCCGGATCGCCCAGGCGGGACCTCGCCCCAACTCGTGTGCTAGCCTGGGCGGATGAGTGCCCCTGGGGCTTGCCCCGCGTGACTCCGCAGCCAGAAAAGTCGGCACAAGCCCCGGCCGCCTCCGTACCCAAGAACAGGGGTAGTGGCGAAGGCCCCCCGCTGGACCTCGAGGCGGTCCGGAACCGCGACCCCGAGGCGCTGGCGGCGCTCTTCGAGCGCTACTTCGACCGCCTGTACGGCATGGTCTACCGGATGCTCGGGGATCGGGGGGCGACCGAAGAAGCGCTCCAGGAGATCTTTCTCAAGGTCCACCGGGGCGCCCCGTCGCTCGACCCGACGCGGGAACCGGGACCGTGGCTCATCACGATCGCGGCGAACACGGTTCGCGATCTCTGGCGATCGTCGGCGTATCGGTTCGAGAAGGCGTCGAGCTCGCTCGACTCCGATCCCGGCTACGCGGAGTCGCTACCGTCGAGCGCCCCCGACCCGGAGAAGGACACGCTCACGGCCGAACGGGCCGAGATCGTGCAGCGGGCGATCCAGAGCCTCCGCCCCTCGTTCCGCGAGATCGTGATCCTTCGCGAGTACGAGGGATTGAGCTATGACCAGATCGCGGCGATCACGGGCGAGAACCCGACCGCCGTGCGCAAACGATATTCGCGCGCCCTGGACGAGCTGGGGCGCTACGTGACGAAAGCGGGACTATGAGCGAGCGCGATCCTGACATCGATTTGAGCGTCGAGGCCCAGCGCGCGCGCGACCTCCTCCGGCGGCTCGAGGCTCCTCGCCCCGACGGCGAGTTCCGCGCGCGGCTCAAGGAGACGTTCGTCGCGGGCACCTTCGACGAAGCGCGCGATGCGCTTCCCGCGCCCGCGGCGGAGCCCGAGGAGGCTCCGAGGCGCGGCGGCATCGGATCCATGGATGATGGGCCCAGGCGGGGCGGCATCGGGGCCATCGAGGACGATGACCTCGACCGCGCACAGCATCGCCCGCGGACGACGCGGCCGGATCCGCGCACGATCCCGGATCCGCGCACCCGGCCGACCGCACCGCCGCGCCCCCCTCGGACGCCCCTGTTCCGATTCCCGAAGCCGACGCGGCCGCGCTTCATCTCCATCCTTGCCGCCGCGGCGGCCATCGCCGTCGTGGTGGGAATCATCGGCAATCGCGGGCCCCAGTGGCGCGTGCTCCGCGTGGTGGGAACGGGATTCGTGCAGGCCGACGGCGAGGCGATCCCGGTCGAGCGCGTCGATCAGCTCGCCGAGCGACTCCACCCCGGCGTGGAGCTCCTCATCCCCGAGACCGCGTCGCTCGAGATCGCGGCAGGCAGCGATCTCGCCATGGCGATCCTTCCCGGCACGCGCCTCACGATCCCGCCCGCTCCGCCGCGCTGGTTCCCTCGCCGGTCGGAGTTCTACGCGCGCGGAGGCGAGGTGCGCCTCACCACCGGCCCCACGTTCCAGGGGGCCAGGCTCGACGTGCACACCACCGACGCGATGGTGCGGGTCACCGGCACCACGCTCGCCGTCATCATGGAGCCCACGGGTACGTGCGTTTGCGTGCTCGAGGGCGAGGTCATGGTGGGCGCGCGGGGCGAATCGGCCGGTCCCCAAGGAGCGGGGGGTGATGCCATGATGCCGATCACATCCGGTCAGCGCGCCTACGTCTTCCGCGATGGACGCACGCCGGAGCGGGCCGACATTCGCCCCACCGAGCTCGTCGAGCTCGCGAAATTCCGCGCATTGCGCAACGAGCTTCTCGAGCAGATGGCCCACTGAGGGCTGCGCTCGCCGGGTTGACCGTAAGTCCCCCCGGTGAGACAATGGCTCCGCCCCCAGAGCGTCTCTACTCCCGTCAAGCGGCCTGACCACAACAACTTGCCGAGGGAGCCTCAGTGGATCTCTACATCGTGCGCCATGCCATCGCGGTCGAGCGAGGCGATCCCGCCTATCCGTGGGACGACGACCGCCCTCTGACCCCTGAGGGAATTCACAAATTCCGCCTCGCGGCGCGTGGCCTGGAGAAGCTCGACGTGCGTCCCGATCACATCCTCTCGAGCCCGCTGATCCGCGCGCGACAGACCGCCGAGATCCTGCGCGACGCCATCTCACCGCAGCTCGATATCACCTACACGCCCAAGCTGAAGCCCGACTCCGATTACGGTGACGCGCTCGGCGCGGTGGCCGCGCTGGGCGCGAAATCCGTGGCGGTCGTGGGGCACGAGCCGCATCTCAGCGGATTCGCGTCGTATCTCCTCTGCGGTCCGCGCCAGTCGGCGTCGGTGGTGCTTCGCAAGGGCGCGACCGCGCTCGTCCGGTTCCCCGCCGAACCGGCGCCGGGCCTGGGTTTTCTCGAATGGCTCCTCCAACCCAGCGTGCTCCGTCGCATCGCCGGATCCTGAGCCCGCGTCCATGAGCCACTCGGCCGGAAACGGCGTGCAGGAGCGCGAGATCAAGTTCCGACTCCCCGACGATCGCGATCCCGCGCAGGTTCGTCAGGTGATCGAGTCGGCCGGTTTCCGCCTCGAGCCGACCGGCACGATCGAGCACGTCGACCGCTATCTCGACACGGACGACTGGGATCTCTACCGCGCGGGCCTCGCGCTGCGACTCCGCGCCGAGGGCACGCGCCTCAGGCTCGAAGCCAAGTCGATCGCGTCGACCTCGTCGGACGTCCTGGAGCGCAGGGAGTGGGCACAGGACGCTCCGCCGAGCGATCCTCCCTGGGAGACGCTCGAGCCGGGCCCCGTGGCCGGGCTCCTCCAGCCGCTTCAGGGCCTTCGCGTGCTCGAGCGGCTGCAGGTCCGCGCCAGCGTGACGAACGACCGAGAGTGCTTCCGCTGGATGCGGGGCGATGCGGTGATCGGGCTCCTCACCGTGGATCACGTGAACTCGCCGCCGGCGACGTTTCGCGAGGTGGAGCTGGAGCTCGACAACGGCGCCGAGGACGCGCTCGGGCTCGTGCGGCAGGCGGTCGAGCAGCAGCTCGGCCTGACGCACGAGGCTCGCTCCAAGCTCATGGCCGCGCTCGAAGCCGCAGGCGTGCGGCTGCCCGAGCGGGACGAGCGTCCGTTCGCGCTCCATCCCGCCGACCGCCTTCTCGACGTCGCGCACAAGATCTTCGGGCGCCATCTGGGACGCCTCCTCTGGAACGAGCCGGGATCGCGGCTCGGCGTCGATCCCGAGCGCGTGCATGACATGCGCGTGGCGGCACGCCGGCTTCGCACGGCGCTCGAGGTGATCGGGAGCGGCTACCCGGAGTCCGTGCGCGAGGAGTTCGAGACGGACCTTCGATGGGTGGGCCGGAGGCTCGGCCGCATTCGAGACCTCGACGTGGCGCTGGAGCACGTCGCCAAGCTGGAGGAGGAAGCGGCCCCGTTCGAACGGCCGGCGCTGTTCGTGTTCCGGCAATCGCTCGAGGTGCGCCGCGCCCGGCGCCGGCTGCGTCTCGTGGAGCGGTTGGACTCCGAGCGCTTCGGCGTTTTCCTCGTGAAGGCGAGGACGTGGGTCGAGGCAGGTACGCCGGAGGCCGCATCGGTGCCGGACGCGGTGATGCCGGCCTACGCCGCAGCGCCCAAGATCATCGGCCGGTGGGTGGATGCGATGCGCGAGGCGTTCGAGACCGCGCTTCGCACGATGGAGCCCGAGGACCTGCACCAGCTCCGGATCGCGGCCAAACGGGCGCGCTACGCCTACGAGTACTTCGCGGAGCTGGAAGGGCCGCTGGCCACGCGCCGCGCGAAGCGCATCGCCGCGCTTCAGGACTTCCTGGGCGACCAGCGGGACACGATTCAGGTCCTGCGACGGATGCGGAGCTACGCGCGCACCGTTCCGCACGACGATCGCGAGCTCGTGCTCGGGACGGGGAGCGTCCTCGGGCATCTCGAGCGTTCATCCAGGATCAAGCGGAGCGATCTCCGCGACCACTGGGAGCGTGCGATGGCGGAGGTTTGACGGCTCGGTCCGCGTAGCGCGGGTCAGCGCGGGCGCGATCGGCCGGTGCGGCGGCGCTTGACGCGCCACTCCTCCGCGAGCATGGCCCAGCGCTGGTGGTCCTGCCACGCGCCGTGGATCTTGAGGTAGCGGATCGCGGTCCCCTCGTTTCGAAATCCCATTCGCTTCACCAGCCGGATCGAAGGCGCGTTCGTCGGCTGGATGTTGGCTTCGACCCGATGGAGCTTCACCGGGCCGAACGCGAAGTCGAGAACGAGGCGCATCGCCTCGCTCATGTACCCCTGCCCCTCGTACTCGGACCCAATCTGGTAGCCGAGGTACCCGCTCTGCAAGATCCCTCGCGAGATCTGGCTCAGCTCGATCGAGCCGAGCAGGGCGCCGTCCTCGTTCCGTCGCAAGGCGAGACGGAAGATGTCGGGGGCCTTGGCGCGCTCGAGATAGCGCTCGAATCGCGCGGGCGTGGTGGGAGGATGGACAAAGCGACTCCGACTCCGGCGATTGAGCCGGGTAAACGCCTCCATGTCCCGCCTGTGGAACGGCGACAGTGTGAGACGCGGCCCCTCGAGGCGGATCGGCTTCGGCATGGGTGCCAGCATAGCGTAGACGCACAGGTTGGCACCGACTATCCTGCGCCGAATGAGGCGCCCGACAGGGACGTCGAGGGCTTGGAGGTGGTGGGCGTCGGCCGCGATCCTCGCGGCTTCCATCCTCCTGCCCGCCTCGGCTCCCGCGACCTACCTTCCGAACGAGCGCATCCCCACCGACGACGCGATCTATCGCGACCTGGAGCGGCTCGCGACGCGCTACGGCTCGTCCGCGCGCTTTCTCTCGAGCCGGCCCTTCCGGCGCAAGGAAGCGCTCGCCTACCTCGAGGAGCTCGGCGTGCAGCATCCCGGCGCCGCGGTGGATCCCGCGTATCGGCGCGCGATGCGCGGCCTCGACCCCGACGCGCCCGGTGGCGTCCATCCGCTCGTCTCCGCGGACGGTGACGACGGCGAGCGGATCGAGCTCTCCCCCTACGCGTCCGCGCTCTACGCCGAGGATCCGCGATACCACCCGGAGATCAATCGGGACTATCGCGTGGGCTTGGTGATGGCGGGACAGCTCGACACGAGCTCGGTCTTCCTCGCCGACTTTTACGAGGGCACCGCGTCCCAGGGCGGTCGCGGCACGCCGGACTTCGGCGACTTCAACTCCCTCGTCCAGGGTGTGGACTTCAACTCGTGGGTGAACGAGGCCTACGTGGCGTTCCCTGTCTCCAAGATCCGCGTGATGTTCGGGCACACGTGGCTCCGCTGGGGGCCGGGCCAGACCGGAACGCTAGCTTTGTCCGATGCCGCGCCCGCGCTCGATCTCCTTCACTTCGAAGCGGACATCTTCCGGAACTTCCGCTACCAGCAGTTCGTGTCGTTGCTGGATCCCGGCCCGCAGACGTATCTCGCGGGACATCGGCTCGAATGGCGCGCATCGCCGCGACTGTCGGCCGGCCTCACGGAGATGGCCCGCTTCGATGGCACCAGCCAGGCGCCGCTCTACCTCATCCCCTTCGTCCCCTACTCGTTCTGGGAGAAGCGGCCCAAAACGGGCAGCGTGGACCCGGTGGACACGAGCGGCGAGCGGCTCCTGAAGAACAACGTGGCCTGGGCGGCGGATGCATCGTGGGTGCTCCATCCCGGATGGCGTGTGTACGGAGAGTTCCTTCTCGACGACTACTCGTTCAGCTCCGACTACAAGCCGGACATGATCGGCTACCAGGCCGGCCTCGAGTGGCGTCGCCTGCTGGGGTCGCGCAACGACGAACGCCTCGCGGGCGAAGGATCGGTGGAGTCCGCGGTCTCCGGTCACGACGCGGCGCTCGGCGCATTGCTCGAGTACTCGCGCGTCCACAACTACACGTACTCGGTCTACCACCATCACGACTTCGCCTTCGAGGGCTTCCCCGTCGGCTACGTGCTCGGCCCGGACGTGCAATTTCTCGTCGGCCAGGCCTCGCTCGAGTGGGGCGCCAACTGGGAGCTGCGTCTGCGGGGCGAGTATCGAAGGAAGGGTGAGGGGAGACTCGGCGATCCCTGGCTCAAGGAAGACGGCGAGGTGGATGCATCGGCGTTTCAGGGCGTGGCGGAGAAAGAGGTCCGGATCGGCGGCGCGATCCTCTACTCACCCAGCCGCTCGCTCGAGCTGAGCGCGTCCGTGGGGGCCAGTGGGATCGAGAACCGGGATCACGTGCCGGCGCCCGAGGAAACTCTGCAACCGTTCAGCCTACGCGCCAAGCTGGCTTGGTAGCTTCAGTCTAGCCCCCAAAGCCCGGACCCTATGGTCCGGCAACACCGCCGAACAGCCCGCAACAACATCGAACGACAGTCAGGAGCTCTTGCGTTGCGTGGATTCTCCCAGCGCTGCCACGCTCGATCCTAGCTATTCACTCCCGCCCGGTGGAGGTGTTCCATGGCGCGTATTCTCCTGACTTCGCTGATCCTGTCGGTCTTCCTGACCTCGGCTCCAGCATCCGCGCAGTACATGTTCCTCGACACCAACAGCAATGGCGTCCACGACAGCGGAGACATCATCAACCTGTCCGGCTTGACCTACGTCCAAGTGATACTCCAAACCGATCACAACCGTGATGGCTCCTCGGCCGTTTGCACCAACGGTGGCACGCTCACATTGACGTCCTACGACGTCTGCATGCGCACTGTGGGTGGCCAGGTCACCTTCATGGATTTTGTCAATACGATGACGGACTTCACGACGGACCTTGGCAGGGGGCAGGACGGAGATCTCTATCACTACGGTTTCGGCGGAACGACGCCACAGACGCCGGGCACCTACCCGCTATTCCGGTTCACGCTGAGCGTCCAATCGGGCAACCCATACATCACCTTTGCGTCCAATCTCAACAGCCCTTATCCGACCGCGTTTGGCTCTGGATGTATCGGCCACGACTTCGACAATTTTCTCAAGTACATGGTCGACTGGTTCGACGTGGATGGCGCGGGTCAATTGAGCGCGTGGCAAGCCAATGGCGTAAGAGCCGCGGAAGAACCGTTCGGATGGCAAGTGACCCCAGCCATGGTCACCGACGGTTTCGGAGGGGCACTCGTTGCGTGGAGTGATTTGAGAAACAATGTGACGTACGACATTTACGCGCAGCGCCTGAGTTCGTCCGGTCAGCGCCTTTGGTCCACGACGGGGATCGCCGTGTGTACAGGGACCGGGGATCAGGCCGCACCCAAGGTTGCGGATGACGGGGCTGGGGGCGCCTTCGTGATTTGGGACGACCCACGCTCCGGAAACTATGATGCCTACCTCCACCACGTCCTGTCGGGGGGCGCGAAGGCGGCTGGATGGCCGAGCAACGGGCTCGGGATTGGCCTTGGGAGTGGGCAGCAGCATGCGACCACGGTCGTGCCGGATGGCTCAGGAGGAGTGTTTGCGTCGTGGTACACGGACAGTTCGTCTAACTTCAGTGTTTGGGTTCAGTCGATAAGCTCGGCCGGCATCCTTCGTTGGGGTTCGAGTGGCATTCGACTATCGGGCACCACGAAGGGCCCCCTGTACATGGCTGCCGATGGCTCCGGAGGGGCCGTCGTTATCTACAATGAGGGGGCGACTGTCCATGCGCAGCGTATTTCCTCCACAGGAACGCTTCAGTGGGGCGTCCAGGGTGTCACCATTGCCGCCTCGGGATTCGGGCTGAGTATCGTGTCGGACACACAGGGAGGGGCGATTCTCACGCAGCGATCAGTTGCGCAGGGTAGCCATGTCTTTCTACAGCGAGTGAATGCGTCAGGCACACTCCAATGGGGTACAGGGGGTATCGATGCATGCCCCTCCGGCGGGGATGAAGCGTTTGGATTCCTCGTGCCCGACGGGTCCGGGGGGGCGATCGTCTGCTGGTATGACGATCGAGTCTCTGCACCCGGCATCTATGTTCGGGCAGTTGGGTCCGACGGGACCTTGAGGTGGAATTCCACAGGCGTTTTGGTTTGCACAGGTACACCGCCCCCTACGCTTCAACACATCGCAACGGACGGCCTCCATGGGGCGGTGATCGTTTGGAAGGACGATCGCAATGCCGCTGCAACCGAAACCGACATCTACGCCCAGCGCATATCCGCGGGCGGGACACCTGTGTGGACCTCGAATGGAAAAGTGGTCTGCAACGCCAACCTGAATCAGTACACGGCCAATGCCGCTCCGGACGGACTCGGAGGCGGCTTCTTCTCGTGGGAAGATCACCGCGGCTATGAGATTGAGGATACGTTCTACGTCTACGTTTCTCGCATCGCCCCCAATGGAGGGGACTACGCCACGGACGTAGCGGAGGTGAGTGCTCCACGCAAGACAGCCTACCTGATGCAGAACCAGCCGAATCCCTTCAACCCAAGGACCGCGATTCGGTACTCGGTTCCGGACGCGGGCAAGGTCCGCGTCGAGATCTTCGACGTCTCGGGGCGTCTGGTTCGGGAGCTCGTCGATGGATGGGTCACCGCGGGGGAGCACGAAGTCACCTGGAATGGCATCGATCGCGCTGGCCGGGAATCGCCGTCCCAGGTCTATCTCTATCGGCTCACGGCCAAGGGATTTCGCGAGAGTCGGAAGATGATCCTGTTGAAGTGAGAGGATGTGGCCGCCGCGCCCTTCGCCACGAATGCGGAGGGCGCTCGGTCGACAAGCGGTTCACCTCAATCTACCGGTACGGCTCCCACTCGTACGGCCTGGCAAAGAAGCCCGGGTGGCACTTGAGCTCGTCGATTCGTTTGATCACGACCGCGGGATTGCCGGCGGCGACGACCTCGTCGGGGATGTTCTTCGTCACGACGGATCCGGCGCCGATCAACGAGCCGCGACCGATCACGACACCGGGCAGGAGCGTCGAGTTCGCGCCGACCTTCGCCATCGCGCGCACCGTGGGGCCGCCCGCGCACTCCTTGTAGCGCGGGCACCCCATGGGGTGCGGGTCGTCGGTGAAGACCACGTGCGGGCCGAGGAACACGAAGTCCTCGACGGTGGCCATCTCGAGGAAACAGCCGGAGTGGATGCGAACGTTGTTCCCCACGCGGTTCCCGAACTCGAGGACCGCGTTCGTGCCCACCGACACGTCGTCGCCCAGCTCGTTGTCCTCGCGGATCGAGGCACCCTGGCCGGATTGGAAGCGGTCGCCGATCGTCGTGCCCGCGTAGATCGTCGTGAACGGGCGAATCACGGCGCCCCGGCCGATCACGAGACGTAGCTCACCCGGCTCTCTCCCGCGCGGCGGCTTACCCAGGACGAGCGGCGGCTCGAGAACCGCGCCGTCGCCGATCTCGACACCCGGGTAGATCTGGATGCCGGGAATCGGCTCTTCCGCGCCTCGCGCGCCTTCGGCGGCGGCACGGCGAATGGCCTCAATCACGTGAAGCGCGTCCTCCACGACGCCCGGGCTCACGAGTCGGTCCCCCGGGACGCGACCATCGCGCCGTTGTTGACGAGGGCCGGAAGCCCGGCGGGCCGCCGCCGGTCGCCCCGATCGTCCTGCGGCACGAACCCGGTCCCCGCGCGTCCCCAGTCGATCCGCTCCAGGCGATTCCCGTTCCGCCCGCTCCGCTCGATCGCCTCGAGCACGCGCACCACGCGCAGGCCCGATTCACCGTCCGTCCTCGGCGTCACTCTCGTTCGCGCACATTCGAGGAAGTGGTCCATCTCGATTCCCAGGGGTTCCGCCGCGCTCACGTGCGGGGACACGATGTCGCCGGTCCGGTACGTGAGCGTGAACTCGTTGAAGGTCTGCGGATCCTTGAACTCGACGCCCCGGTCGAAGACCTTCACGCGCTCCATCGCGTTCGTGTCGTCGTAGATCAGCATCTTGTGCGATCCGACGATGGTGGTCTGGCGAAGCTTCGACGGCGAGAGCCACGACGCCTGGATGTTCGCGATCTTCCCGCTATCGAACTGGAGGTTGATGAAGGCCACGTCCGAGATCAGGGGCTGCACGAAGGCGCCATCGGTCATGGTCACGGCCGTCGGCACTTCACCGAGCCAGTAGAAGAGCATCGACAGATCGTGCGGCGCGAGGTCCCACACCACGCTCACGTCCCGCTGGTGGATGCCCAGGTTCACGCGGATCGCGGAGATGTAGAAGATCTCGCCCAGGCTCCCCGACTCGATGATCTCGCGGATCTTCACCACGGGGGGCGAGTACTCGAACGTGTGCCCCACCATCAGCGTGACGCCCGAGCGGTCGGCGATCCGGATCAGCTCCTCCGCCTCGGCGGACGTGGCGGTGAGCGGCTTCTCGACGAACGTGTGGCGGCCGGCCCTCAGGCATGCCCGGGCGAGCGCGAAGTGGGTGGTGACCGGCGTGGCGATGAGAACCGCCTCCACGTCGTCGTCACGCAGCAGCTCGTCCACGGATCCGACGCACTCCACGGTCGGAAATCGATGCCGCGCCCGCGCGAGCGACGCGGGATCCGGATCGCACACGGTCACCCCGGTGCACTTCCGGTTCTCGAGCAAGTTTCGAATGAGATTCGGACCCCAGTACCCACACCCGATCACTCCGACGCGCATCATCCCCTCCCCGCGAACCCAACCCCAGCGCATCCACTCGCGACCGCGCCCCCACGCGGCTCCCAGAGCGGCCCACTTCCTACCTCAGTACCCACCTCGCCCACGCAGCATCGCCGGTACCGTGCGCGCGATCAAGCCGAGATCGCCGCCGATCGAGCCATGGTGCGCATAGTGAAGGTCCAGGATCACCATCTCCTCGAATCCAACGCGGCTCCGGGCAGTCACCTGCCAGAGCCCGGTACAGCCCGGCTTCACGTCGAGCCGCCGCTTCTGCCACGGCCGGTACATCGTCCATTCGAACGGCATGCACGGACGCGGCCCGACGAGGCTCATCTCGCCTCGAAGCACGTTCCAGAGCTGCGGCAGCTCGTCGAGCGAGAGCGCCCGGAGCCACGCGCCCAGCGGCGTCACGCGCGGGTCGCGCGTCAGCTTGTAGATCTTCGTCCCGTCCGCCGCGACGTCGGCGGCCGCCCCTTCTCCCCCGTGCATGTACTGGCGGAGGTAGTCCTGGTGCACCTTCGGATCGTTGTCCTGCTCCATGGTGCGGAACTTGAGCATCGTGAAGGCGCGCCCGCCCTGTCCCACGCGCTCCTGGCGGAAGAGCACGGGACCGGGCGACGTCGCGCGGATCGCGATCGCGATCGCGGCGAACACGGGCGAGAGGAGCGCGAGGCCCAGGGCCGAGCCGACGATGTCGACGAGGCGCTTCACCGCGACCTCGGGACCGCTCAGGTCGAACCGCCGGAAGCGGAGCACCGGCACGCCGTCGAGAGCGGCGATGGCCGAGCGTCCGACCACGATCTCGAACCGGCTCGACACGACGCGCACGTCGACCCGCGCGTCGAGGAACGCGAAGGCGATGTCCAGCACATCCTCGAGGCTCCGCCCGGTCGGCTCGATCAGCACCTCGCCGAAGCCGTACGCCTCGACGAGCCGCGACGCGTCCTCCACCGACATGGGGGCGAGCGGAACGATGAGGGTCGGACGTCCCTCGGGATCGCGCTCCTCGAGGTCCGCGGCGAGCTGATCCACCCGCTCGGAATCGCCGACAACGAGCCGGGGACCGCGCACGAGGCGCTCGTACGCCCGGCGCGCGAGCGACCTCACGAGCGCGAGCCGCACGGTCGTGAGGGCCACGAGCACGATCGGCAGCGAGAGGCCCACGGCGAGCCGGCTCTCGAAGGGGACCGGCGTCTTCGTCACGAAGGCGAGGAGGTGCGTCAGCACCCAGGCGACGACACCGGCTTCGAGGACGCGGAGCGCCTGGTCCACCTTCGACACCATCACGCGGGGTCCGTATGCGTCCCGCGCGCTCAGGATCGCCACCCAGAGGAGGGCGCCGACCGCGAGCGTCGTGGCGCCGCTCGGCTCCGTAGCGGCCCGGAGGAGAGCCGCCGGAGTGAATCGAAGGAGCGCCGGAAGGAGGAACCCGATCGAGACCGCGAGAAGGTCGAGGAGGATGGCGAGGGAAACGACGACGACGTGACGCGTGCGCGTCACCGAGTCCGGTGCGGGGCGAGCCAGCGCCAAGGCGGGCTCGCGCTCGAGACGGGCGGTACCTTCCTGGTTCAGCCCTTCCTCCCGGCGGCATCCGAGTCGCCGATCGTGTGCGGATGCGAAGGCGTCACGCCTCCACGGACCGCAGTGAATCGCCGCACGCAGGCGGCGTCAATGGATATTTGCCACCAGACTGTGCGATTTCAAACCTTCGATCACCTCGTCGAGCTGCGCGCGGGTCAGCTCCGCGAACATGGGCAAGGACAGACCCTCCCTGGCCCACGCTTCAGCCGCCGGAAACGCTCCCACGCGATACCCCATCCCGGAGAACGCCGGCTGGAGATGGAGCGGAACCGGGTAATGGAGCCCGGTCTGGACCCCCTGATGCGTGAGGTGCTCCCGCAGCGTGTTCCGATCGTCGCTTCGCACGACGAAGAGGTGATAGACGTGCTCGCGCCGCGGCGCCTCGACCGGCAGCCGGACTCTGGCGCCCTCGAGCCACTCGCGGTAGTAGGCGGCATGCGAGCGCCTCGACTCGTTCCACCGATCGAGATACCGGAGCTTCACCCCGAGCACCGCCGCCTGGATGCCTTCCATGCGCGCGTTGTAGCCGATCTCGGCGTGATAGTAGCGCTGGGACTGCCCGTGATCGCGCAGCCGCCTCACGCGTGCCGCCAGGTGGTCGTCGTTGGTCGCGACCGCACCGCCTTCGCCGAAGGCGCCGAGGTTCTTCCCGGGGTAGAACGAGAAGCAGGACGCGATGCCGAAGCCGCCGACGCGCCGGCCCTGATAGGTGGCGCCGTGCGCCTGGCAGGCGTCCTCGATCACCGGGATGGCGCGCGCCCGCGCGAGGTCCAGGATCGGCTCGAGCTCCGCGGCCTGACCGAAGAGGTGGACCGGGATGATGGCGCGCGTCTGCGGCGTGAGGGCCGCGGCGAGCGCGGCCGGGTCCATGCACGCCGTGGACTCGAGCACGTCGACGAAAACGGGACGCGCGCCCGTGTGCACGACGGCTTCGGCGGTGGCGATGAAGGTCTGCGCGGGGACGATGACCTCGTCTCCGCGGCCCACGCCGAGGGCGAGGAGCGCTAGCTGGAGCGCGGTCGTGCCGTTGTTCGTGCCCACCGCGTGGTCCACGCCCAGATACTGGGCGAAGTCGCTCTCGAAATCCTGGACCGCGGGGCCCAGGACGAACGTCGTGCTGTCGACGACGTCCTGGATGGCCAGATCCAGCTCCTGCTGGATGGGCTTGTGCTGCGCTTTCAGATCAACGAACGGAACTCCCAACCTGCCCTCCCTTCCCACTCGCCTCATCGGCGACCGCCACCCGAGCGCGTCCCTTCGACCGCGCAAGCTCCTGGATCTGATCGATCACGAACTCGCGAAGCGCCGGCGTGCATCGCGGCGCCGCGTTTTCGGATTTCTTCACGAACGGAATCCTGTCCGCCTCTTCCACGCTCCGCACGAGCACGAGCGAACCGCGCCGGTTCAGCTCCTCGTCGATGGCTCCGGTCGGCCCGGTGAAGATGCTGTAGGCCGGCGTGCCGAGGAGCGCGGCTTCTCGCGTCATCGTGCCGCCGCCCGAAATCACCACGTCCGCCGCGGCGAGAAGGGACGGTCCATCGAGAGGACGGCGGGGCACGATGAAGCTCGGGACCCACTCCAGATTGGGGATCGGGTCCGCGAGGTCTCGCCGCAGCCAGACCGTGCGCACGTTGGTCGTGGATCCGAGCCGCGCGGTGATCGCGCGGAGCATCCCTTCGCTCTTCGGGTCGTGGTAGTGGGCGGTCGTCGCGGGGGGCCGGAGCGTCACGAGAACGTCCGCCGGCTTCACGCCCAGGCGGAGCCGGATGCTGGGGTCCACCACGTACTCCGCGAGGTAGACCTCCTCCTTGAATCCGTCGAACGGCACCCACCGTCCTTGCGGCTTCAGCTCCTTCATCCGGCTCATGGTGGCGCGCGGGATCAGGATGCGATCGCAGAAGGTCCGGAAGATCCAGGTGGAGACGTGCTCGTAGTCGAACATCGTGAGGTTCTTCACGCCGGAGAGCTTCGCGGCCGGCGCGAGCGCGCGCGAGCCGTGCCCGATGGCGACGTCGAACTTCTTTCCCGCCGCGTAGCGCATGAGGAGCGCCGTGCGCGCGGCCAGCACGCGCGCCTTTGCCATCGTGCTCTCCGGACGGCCGTGGCCAATCACGGTATGACGGATCCCGAAGGAATGGAGGAGTTGGGGTACGTACGTGCGGTCGCGGGCGGTCACGTGCACGTCGGCGCCGAGCTCGTGGAGCCGGCGAATAACGGGCCTGAAGAACTGGACGTGCGGCGCGTTGTCGACGTCGATCCAGACTTTCAGGCGACCTCCGTGGCGTGTGAGGGGACGAGCTGTCGCACCGTGGTTCCATGCGCCGTGAGCCCGGCCGCGACGGTCATGGCGAGACACATCCAGGCCGTCACCCATCGGGTGAATTCCCGCTCGTCCCTGCGCCCCCGGCGCACACGATAGGCGAAGTGGCCCCGCTCCGACAGCCAAAGGTGCTGGATCGACCAACGGGCGATCCCGAGTGCGTGGCCCGCCGCCGTGTCCCGAAGCGACCGCGGCCCCTCGTTCCACCCCGCCAGCGCCGCATAGGTAAGGATCCCCTGGGCCGCGGCGTGCGCATCGAGCACCGAATCGGGACGCGGGAGGAGCCGGGCTTCCCCGTCCGATCCGAAGAAGCGCCAATACGCCTCGAATCCGGCGCGGAGCGCTGCGTGCGGCACGTCGATGCCGTACTTCTGAATCTCGATGAGCGCCTCGAGGACGTAACCCGTGTGGAACGAGTCCTCCCACTGGCCACGGGGTTCGCTGGCGTAGGGCCAGGAGCCGTCCTCACGCTGCTGGGCCAGGACGAAGCCCACGAGACGCGTGGCGATCCCACGGACTTCCGGCGCAGTGTCCGTGACCGTCGCGCGAGCCAGCACGCGCGCGGCGAGCGCCGACACGTTGATCACCTGGGTATGGTCCTTCGGCGTGTACGCGATGGCTTCCCCGCCCGGGGCGTCGCTGCGCGAGAGGGCCGTCGCGAGAAAGCGAGCCCCCGCCAGAGCCATCGATTGCGCGCGGATCGATCCGTGACGGTCGGCGTACTCGAAGAGGTGCCACGCGACCGTGCTCGTGACGACCGCGTTCGGAAGGTGGGGCGGCGCCCAGAAGTGGCGCGACTGCCACCCGAACGGGTAGCCCCAACCCAGACCGCTCTTGTCCGCGGTGGCGCGCGAGGCGATCGCCTCCTCCAGCTCGGCGCCCGCGGGGCTGCCGACTGGAAGACGCGCCACAGCGCCGAGGAACAACCCGAGCGCCTTGGGATTCACGGTCGCGCGCGGCATGGCCGCCGCGCGCGCGAGGGGCGAGCGGAGGACGGACTGGCTGAGCGCGAACCGGGGCAGCGGTCCGAGCGGCCGCACGAGCGCGCCGATGGGGCCCTCGAGACCATCGTAGGGATCCGCCCCGGCCCAGCCGCGGGCTTGGGCGCGGGCCAGCAGGGCGTGCGCGATCTCGAGGGGGGTCGCGGCCGCGGGCTGGGTCACCGGGGCCACTCGTCGCTGTGGATGGCGCGGCCCTCTCGGAGCGACATCGCGGCCGCCAGGGTCATCGCGGTGGAGCGGAGCGATTCCTCTTCGGGAATGGGCGTGCTCCCGCCGGTGCGCACTGCTTCGAGGAAGGCGCGCACCTCGGCCTGGTGTCCCTTGTCGCGTCCCTTCCATCGCTTGGTCGTCCGCTTCCCTCCGCGATGCTGGGTGGCGCTCCGGAAGTCGTCGATCACGATCGAGAGGCCGGAGCGATGGATCTCGATCCGCTCCTTCCCGAGCGACGCGTCACCGCGCGAGAGGTAATCGATCCCGGCGGACGCACCACCGGCGAACGCGATCTCGATGTGGAAGCTCTCGCCCGTTGCGTCCAATGCCCGCGCGTCGATCGAGACCGGGATGGAGTTCGCGAGAAAGCAGGCGTAGTCGATGAAGTGGCAAGCCTCGCCGATGAGGCGGCCGCCGCCGATGTCGGGGTCGAGGAGCCAGTGGTGCGCCGGAAGCGCGCCCGCGTTGATCCGGTACGTGAGGCGCAGTTCCGCGCGGTTCGAACCCAGGGCGTCGAGCGCCCACTGAGTCGCGGGCGCGAAGCGCCGGTTGAAGCCCACCATTAGTCGCCCCTGCATCGCCCGCTGGAGCGTCGCGATCCGGTCGTAGTCGCGAGCCGTGATCGCGAGCGGCTTCTCGACGAACACCGCCTTGTGAGCGCGGAGCGCGGCATCGACCCACCGGGCGTGCGTGTCGTGGCGGGTCGCCACGAACACGACTTCCGTCTGCGGATGATCGATCGCAATCTGACCCTCGGTGGCCGAGAAGTGGAAGCCCGCACGCTTCCGCGCGTGCTCGGCCTTGAGCGGGCTCTGCGTGACCACGTACTCGAGCGTCTCCGCGACCGGCTTCGCCGCGGGAAGGAGGTACGAGGTCGCGAAGTTCCCCATGCCGATGAAGGAGGCGCGGAGCGGACGCGGGAGGTGCGTGGATGGCGGCTCGAGCGCGTGCTCGTGCCGCGCGCTCCCATGGCTCGCGGTCACCACGTCCGGCGTCGCCGACCCATAGTCGAGCACGATCGAGATCGGCGGCGACTCGGACGTCAGGAGCTCGTACGCCTCCGGCGCGCGCTCGAAGGGAATGGTGGCGGCCCGAAGCCCATCCAGCGGGAGCCGGCCGCACCGAAGCAGATCGAGGATCTCCTCCATGTTGCGCCGCTCCGTCCAGGGCACGTAGCCCGGAGGGTAGGCGTATCCCTTCTCCTCGAACGCGGGGTCGTACCGCCCCGGCCCATAGGACCGCGAGACCACGAGCTGGAGCTCCTTCTCGTAGAAGCTCTCCCTCGGAACGTCGAGGCCGACCGCGCCCACCACGACCACCTTCGCGCGATCGCGCGCCGCTTCGCCCGCCAGGCCGAGGGGCCGGCTGTCCGCGCCTCCCGCGGTGATGAGCACGACGTCCGCGCCGCGACCCCGGCTCCAGTCGAGGACCTGGAGCGCGGTCGAGCGATCCAGCCTCGTGTCGATGCGCTCCGCGCTCCACTGGAGCGCCAGATCGGCGCGGCTCTTGTCGGGGTCGACCCCGAACACGCGCGCTCCAGCGCAGGCGCAGAGTCGCGCCGCGAGCTGTCCCATGAGGCCGAGCCCGATCACGAGGACCCGATCGCCGATCGCGACCTCCCCCACGCGGATCGCGTGGAGCGGAATGGACGCGAGCGTGGCGAAGCAGGCGTCGTGCATGGGGACGCCGTGTGGAATGGGGACGACGAGGTTCTTGGGCACCGCGACGACCTCGGCGTGGCTGGCCGTAGCGCCACCGCACGCGACGCGCATGCCCACGTGGAAGCCCTCGCAGTCCTCGCCGACCTCGATAATGGTTCCCGCGAGTGAGTAGCCCAGGGGCTGCGGTGTTGCTAGGCGCTCGGTGACCTTTTGGTAGGTGGCGACGAGGCCGTCGGTGCGGATGGAGTCGAGGACCTTGGCCACCTGGTCGGGGCGGCGGCGGGCCTTCTCCAACGTGGAGGCGCCCGCTAGCTCCAGCTTGGATCGCTCCGTTCCGGACGAGATCACGGATCCAGCGACCTGAACCACGATCATCCCGGGTCCACCCTGCGGCTTGGGGGTCGCATGGACCTGGATCCGTCCGCTGTCCTGCTCCAATCCGATGGTTCGCACTGGCACGGGGTCACGCATGCTGGAGCTCCGAGTAGATCTGGGCCGCGACGGAACCGGAGGAGTAGGCGGCAGCGGCGGAGCGGCAGGCCGCTCGCATCTCGTCCATCCGGGTGATCGCGAGCCTCAAGAGCCGCGCAAATTCAACCGGGTCGCGCGACGTGCAGCGATAGCCTGTCCGTCCGTCCTCGACGACTTCCGCGACGCCGCCCACGTCGGTCGCCACCACGGGAAGCCCGCTGGCGAGCGCTTCGAGCAAGGCGAGCGAGAAGCCCTCCTGCTCGCTTCCGCTGACGTAGAGGTCGGATTTCCTCATGGTCTTCGCGAGGTGATCCCGGTTCATGTAGCCCGTGAACTCCACGCGGTTCCCGAGCCCGAGATCCTGAGCCTTCTTCGAGAGTCTCGGCTGATCGGACCCTTCGCCGACGATGATCAGCTTGACGGACACACCTTCAGACACGAGGCGATGAACCGCGTCGAGGAGCAGGTCGTACCCCTTGGGTCGCTCCACCCTGCCGACCGCGATCAAGGCAATGGAGCTTCGGTCTCTCAGCATTCCATCATCGGGATAGAACAAGCCGACATCGACAACGCCACCTACCCTGCTGGCGCGCCCCTCGAGGCAACGCCGGTACCGATTCAAAAACCGTTCGTACTCGATGGAATCGGCCGTGACGACCGCCTTCGAGGATCGGCTCATGGCAGGTCTCAGCACGCACGTCTCGTACGCCCACCGAATCGGCGCAAGGCGTCCGTACCAGAATCTCGAGCGCTCGATGGTGTTGGTGGTTCCGTGGCAGTGCAAGACGACGGGTGTTCCGGGACAGACGAAGCTCAGCGCCAGCGCACTCTCGGCGCTGTGGGCGTAGAAGAGTCCCGCTCGCAGGGCGCGAATCCTCGAACGATGCGCCAGCAATCCCCAAGCGAATCTCAATCGAAGCGGCATCCTTTCGTCGGCAACACGACACACGGAGAGGAACGGGAAGGTGCGCTCCCGGATTTCGCGAACAGGATCAGACGCGCCGCCATCAGCGGGATCCACTCCGATCAGTGACACCTGCTTCGCGATTTCCTCGTCGAGGCCCGCCAGGAATTCCTGGATGTAGGACAGGGTCCCGCCGAACGCGAATCGCCGATAATCGGTCGGAGCGACGACGACGATGCGTCCTGGCGCGGATTCAATTCGCACGGACAACCTCGGAGCGTAGGAGCTCCTCGAGCTCTCGAGCGCTTCTTGAGATGTCGAACCGGTCCCGCGAATGCTCCATGGCAGCGCGGCCGTGGTCACCGCGAAGGGCCGGATCCTCCGCGTAGCGAGCCAGGAGATCCGCCAATTCGGCGTGATTGCCTGGCTCGAACAGATAGCCGGTCGATCCTTCCATCACGAGCTCCGGAAGGCCTCCTTGCCGGGACGCTAGGACCGGCTTACCGCACGCCATCGCTTCGGCGGCGACCATCCCGAACGATTCGACCCACGTGCTGGACGGCACGACGGCGATGTCGCAGGACCTCCAGAAGGCCGGCATGTCAGTGACGCTTCCCCAGAACCGCGTGGCGCGCTCCAATCCCATGTCGCGAGCCAGCTGGACCAGCTCGCTCTTCATGGGCCCGTCTCCAGCGATCTGTAGAGCCATTGGCGTCGAGCGACTCACGCGAGCCACGGCCTTCAGGAGGACGTCCACGCCCTTGCCCTCGATCAGCCGGGCGGCACAGCCCACGGTGAGTACATCCGGCTCGCCACTCGTCGCGGGACCCGGCATGAAGCGATCGAGCCAGAGGCCCGGATAGATCCGCGCATAACGCGGAGCGCGCGATACGCGGCGAAGGCGCTGGAGCATGAAATCGCTGGGTGCGATGAGGACGTCGGATACGCCACGCCCCGTCATCATGTCGACCCTTCGTCCCACGCGGCGCCACCAAGTCTGACGCTCGAGCTGGAGAGCACTGCCATGCTCGATGGCCAGGACGCGTCCGCGATAGCCTCCAACACGGAGCATGCGAGCGAGATAGCCCATGGCCGGAAGGACGGCGGCATCGGGCCCGATTCGATGGACGAGGGACGCGTATTTCCGGGCATTCAGGATCACCTGCGATCCCCGTTCCAGTCCCAGAGTGCTCCAGGGGACGTCACCGAGCTGGCTCACCAGAGGCTCCGGCGAGCCGATGAAGAGAACACCGGTATCGACGCCCCTCCCCCTCAGGCTTCGTGCAAGCCCCAACGTCCAGGTCTCGGCCCCGCCGATCCGGCCCGACCAAAGAACGAGACACAGTCGAAGCGGCTTCAAGCGGGTCGAACCGCCATTCGATGCGCCAGCACGATGTCCGCATGCAGCGGCTCGCGCGCTTTCCCGAGCGTGAGTACCGCGACGGCCACGAAGAGCGAAGGGGCAACGGACCAGGAGAACAGGTTATACGTGGCCATGTTGACGAAGAGCGCGGTCAAACAGCCGATACCGGCCGAGCGCGTCAGCCCGCTCGGAAGGCGGATCGCGGATCGGATCCGCCGGACACCCATCACGAGGAGAACCAAGGGGCCGGCCACACCCGCTGCCAGGAGGAACCGGAGATATTCGTTCTCGAGATTGGGGAGGAGCATTCCCATTCTCGCAGTCAGCTCCGTCGCGCCTCCGAATCCAAGGCCGAACAGGGGAATTCGCCGACCCCAGCCAGCCACCGCCACCAAGGCGTCTTGTCGCTGAGCCCAGGATGCGGGATGCGCCGCGGAGCCCGCGAGCCGCTCATACAGGAATGCGCCGAAGCCGGAGAGCGCGATGATCCCCGCGCCGATCGAGATGGCTACCATGAGGCGAACGACACGCCGCCGGGCCAATGCATCCCGCTGACCCAGGATCATCGCGGCTACGCCGAGGCACAGTCCCAGCCAAGCACCTCGAGCGCCCGATAGCGCGAGCCCGAGCGAGCTCAAGCCGAGGGATGTGGAGGCAAGGACCGTGGAGCGTTCCGTTCTCTGGGACTCCGCCAGCCATGCCAAGCTGATGATGGACCCGAGCATGGTCAGGGTCCCGAATCGAAGCGGGTGACCGCTCAAGCCGGATGCGCGAAGGCCCATGAACGAATCGAAGCCGAGAGCGCTGGGCTCGTAGCCAGGAACAATTCCTGCCAGATCGACCGTTCCCACGTAGGCCAGGATGGCCAGCACGCTCCCGAGGCTTCCGGCCAGCACGATTGCGGTCATCACCTGTTCCGGAAGATCCTCGACGACGCCCTGAGCGGAACGCAGCCAGATCAACGCGAAGACGGCCGCAAACCAGAAGAGCAAGCCGCGGCTCTCACCTCCTGCGAGATTCAGCAAGGTCGGAATCGTGAGGACCGTCACCAGGAGAAGCAGGTCCAGGTCGAGTCGTAGCGAGAGGCGGCCCCTGTTTCGAAGGAGCTGGCTCGCGGCCAGGATCATGAGAAGCCCGAGCACCATGAAACCCTGGACGGGGCCGTTCAGGGTCGCGATGTGATCAGCCGGAACGCTGAGAAGAAGAAACATGGGCGCGACGATCGACAGATTTCGAGGCAGGCTGAACGCCAAGACCATTCCCCACACGACCGCCACGATAAGAGCCGCGCCGGTTGGGACCAGATTCACGAGGAGCCCGGCCGCGAGGAGCGACGCGCAGGCGGCGATGGTCGTGAAGGGCTTCAAACCGAGCCCTCGGAGGGGAGCGCCGACTCAAGAGCTGACGAGTTCATCCGGGTTACCTGGATGGACCGGAGGATCAGGACAGCAAAGGCCAGTGTGTTGACCGCACCGCCGACGAGGTAGACGAGGGCCGCCCCGAGGACGCCTCGATCCGGAATGAGGAGTGGGCTCAGGATCAGAGCGGAAACGCAGGTAGCCGCGCTAGCCGGCACTTGCCCGTAGATGCGTCCCGAGCACGTCGCCGCGTAACCGAGCGCGGACGCCAGCGACCAGCACCCGGCCGCAGCCAGAAGAACCATGAAGGAGCTGAAGTACGTCGCATAGTCTCGCGTGAAGAGGACCGTGAGAACGCTTGGACCCCAGACCATACAGATCGCGATCGCGGCGACGCAGACCAGGACGGATACCCCGCAGAGCGTCCCGACAGACCTCCAGAACTCGCGCGGTTCCTTGCTGAAGCTCGCCGCCATGCGCGGAGTTGCTGCTTGCCCCAGAGCACCCATGAGCACGGAGAAGGCCGCGAACGGAAATCCGATTGCGGAGAAGTAGCCGACAGCCTGCTCCCCACGAAGATGCTGCAGGAAGTAGCGTGGAATGTTGTAAGCAAGCACTCCAAGGAGGCTCGTCACACCGAGCGGAAGCCCCAGTCGGACGATCTCGGCGACTTGAACCGAACGAACGCGAGGTGATAGTTCGACATCGCCCCGGCTGGCTGCGACGAGGCGGATCGTGCGTCGATCGTAGAAGAGGAAGGTGAGGGCAGACACCATGGCGAGCGCCAACGCGACCCAGAGGACGCTACGTGTCAGGACGATCACCGCTGGAACCACGGCCAAGGACGCTACGGCTTTCGTGATCAAAGAGGTCGAAATGCGGCCGACCATCTCCTGATTCTGGGCGTATCCGTAGGCGACTTCAGACAGGGAGTCCACGCACTTCCACAAACCGACGCCGACGAGGACTCTCGCCGTATCCGTTGAGTAGCTCCCGAACGCAGCGATGCCGAGGGTCACGGTCATGACGGCGGCGAGGCACCAGAGGCGGAATCCGAGAAAGTCCCCGAATCGGCTGTTCGAGGAGAGTCCCGCCGCTTGTATGGATCGCAGCTGGAACCCAGCAAGGACGAGGAGCGGAGCGGAAATCGCTACGCCCAGCCCCAGCTGACCGACCGCGGCGGGAGACGTGAGCTTCGAGAGGATCACGAGCGTTCCGGCCTGAGAGACCGCGAACGCTAGATTACCTGCGAAGAGGGTGGCGGCTTGAAGACGAAGCCTGGGTCGATTGTCGTGATGGGTTCGCGCCATAGACCCAGGTCCACCCCTGCTAGGAGACGGAGAGCTCTCGACCAACCTCGTAGCCCGCTGCCGGCTCCGGACGATGCAGGCGTTTCAGGAAATTCTGACGCTCCATGCGCGCGGAAAGGAGCCGGATACCCAGTACGCCTAGGGACACGACGAGCGTGTTGATGATGACCTTGGGGCGATACTTCCGAACCGGGGGCTTGGCGGGATCCACGACGGTGAACGTCGGCGTGTCTCTCTTCTCCTCGATCCTCGCGAGCTCGAACTGTCGCGCCAGCAAGCTGACGATCTCGTATCGGCTAGCGACTTCCCGTTCCAGCCGCGTCTGCACCAGCTGAAGTTGGGGTGCATTGCCCATCCGAACGTTGGACTCACGAAAGCGCGTCAGCGCGACTTCGGCGCTCGACAGCTCGCTCCGGGTCTCGGCCAGTCGCGCTTCGACGAACTCGCGCGTAGCACGCTCGTGCGAGGAGCGAGTGTCCATGTTGAACCGGTCGAGCTCTGCCAGCATGGTGGTGACGATGGTCGCCGCAAGAACGCTGTCCCTCGCCACCACGCTGACCGCGAGCACGCCGCTCCGGGGATTGGCTTCGATCTGCGTGATATCCCCAAGGATATGGACCGCGCGCTCCATGCCGAACCGATCCTGCTTCTGAATACCAAGCGCGACCATGATCGGGACCGTCGGCTGGCCGGAGCGTGCAAAGGGCGTTTCCGCCACATGCTCACGCATCGCGCGGCTCTTCAAGATCTCGGGATAGGTGAGGACGGGATTTTCGCCGGTGCCGATGGTTCCCGAGAGCAGGTCACCCAGCCCCGCTCCCGATGCGAGTCCGAGGAGGCTGGACGCCGAGGAACTCGAGACGATCGGCAAGATCTTCGCTTCGGCGCGGTACGTCTTGGGCCAGACCATGGAGATGGCTGCGGTTGCAAGGCCGGCGGAGGCCACGAGCAGAGCCGTCTGGAGCAGCCACTTCCGGCTCCGCCAGCCGCCGTAGTGGCCGTTCCCCGTGGCCTGGCTCACTTCGTCGCCTCGCTCGCGATGAAGATCGTTGTCACGGCCCCGGTCAGGATCGTCATGATGGTGGCGACGCCCTTGAGCGTGTCCTTCTCCTTCTCCGGTGGCTTATGGGGCACGACAACCAAAGCCCCGGCCTCCGGCGAAGGATTCGACCACAGCCCTTTCTTCGGCTTCACCTTCCCGTTGGGCTGCACGATCTTCACCCGTCCCTTGTCCGAATCATCCGTGTACCCGCCGGCCTGGTCGATGTAGTACGAGAGGGCCTTCCCCTTCTCATAGAGAACGCTCGCCGGGAACCCGACCTCGCCAACCACTTTCACCGTCTGAGGCTGCTTCGGGATGCTGAGGCTGTCTCCATCCTCGAGCGCCAGGTCGTAACGCTTGTGGTGCTTCGCCACGTCCTCCACGTCCACCGCGAGCCGCCCCGCATTTCCCTTCCGCCGCACGAAGACCGCCGCACGCGGATACGCGCTCTCCTTCAATCCTCCAGCCCGGAACAGCACCGAGGAGAGCTTCTCGTTCTGCTCCTTCAACGAGTACACGCCTGGGTACCGGACCTCGCCCGTGATGACGACGTTGCGCTGCCCCTGCCAATCGGGGATCTGCCGGACGAAGACCTGGTCCATCCGCTGGAGCTTGAACGTGGGATCGGGCGAGTGGACGCCGTAATTCCCGGAGATCGCGACGCGGTAGACGTCGGCCGATTTCTTCAGCGCGATCGTGCTCGAGTCGATGCGCGCGACCTCGGCTTCCTGTTTGTACGCCGACTCCTTGAGCCCGCCGGCGCGGAAGATGAGGTCCATGATGGTCATGCCTTCGAGGTACTCGTACGTGCCGGGCTCGCGCACGCTGCCGTTGATGGACACCGTGTGCCGCTCCTGGATCTCCCAGATGGAGCGCACGGTGAGCTCGTCGAGCTTCTGGAGCGGCAGATCGTCGTCCGCGTCCTTCGCCACCGCCTCGCCGAGATTGAACGGCCGGATGCTCCGCGTGCCGTCCTCGGCGGTGCGCACGAGGCTGGCGCGATCGAGGTAGGCATCGGCCTTCAATCCGCCGGCATCGGACACGAGCTGGGAAATGGTCATGCCGGGACGGAGCTGATAGGTCCCCGGACGGATCACCGCGGTCCCCTCGATGGAGACGGTGTTCTTCCGCGTCTCCCCCACCCGGAAGATCTGGACGATGTCCCGGTCCACCACGTCGGGGTTGCGCGTCGAGTCCGCGAGGATGTCGCGGAGCGGGATGTCGAGCGCGACCCGGTCCTCGTCACGCATCGCCGCGCGCTGATCGAACGGCACCACGCGGTCCACGAGCGCGCGATCGATCACGGCGGTCGACTGGACGCCGCCCGCGAGCCTCAAGAGATCGCGAAATCCCTCGCCCGCCTTGAGCTCGTAGATGGCGCTTCGATGCACCTCGCCGAGCACCGCGGCCGTCTTCCCCACGGGCGGCACAAAGACGACGTCGCCGCTCTGGAGGCGCGCGTCCTCGGCCTTGCTCCCGGTGAGGATGTAGCCGTAGAGGTCGACCTCGCGCCAGGTCTCGTTGTGGCGGATGATGCGGATCGCGCGCATGGAGCCGCCGGCCGTGGGACCACCAGCGTTGTAGAGCGCGTTCAACACGGTCGAAACCGAGGAGATCGTGTAACCGCCCGGGCGGACCACGTCTCCCAGGATGAAGACCTGGATCGTCCGGAGCTTTCCGAGCGTCACGTCCACGAAGGTGCTCGGCCGCCGCGCGCGGATGCCCGAGTAGACGGCGCCGAGGCGGTCCGTGATCAAACGCTTCGCCTGCGCGAGCGTGAGCCCGTTGAGGACGACCTGCCCGATGTCCGGCACCGTGATCGTGGCCTCGCGGCTCACGACCGACGCGTGCGTGAACTCGTTGTCCCCCCAGACCTGGACGATGACCTCGTCGCCGGGACCGATCGGATACTCAGGATCCACGGGGCCGGATCCGAGCGGCTCGAAGGTCGAGGGCGCGTAGCCGAAGATCTCGTAGCCGAACGGGAACACGGGTGCCGAGTTCGGCACGCGCGCCTGGACCTCCCTCGTGAACTCGGGATAGTCCTCGGGCTTGAGCGGCGCGCGCTGGGGCACCGCCATCAGGGGCGCCGCGGTGGTATCGGACTCCGGGCTTGGCGGCGTGTACCGCGAATCATCCCCCGTCGCGCTTCGATCCACGCCGGAGCCCGGGGCCTCGTTCGAGAGGACCTCGCGCACCTCGGTCTCCGTATAGCCCGCTTCCTTCAGGGCCTGGAGGATCTGCTCGCGCGTGAGCCCGGACGCTTTCGCGGCGCGGAGCGCGTCATCCTCGGAATGGATCCCGGCCTGGTCGGCCTTCTGCTTCAGCTCAGACGTGGATTGGGCGTAGGCGTGTGCGAAGGAGATCGAGAGAAGAAGGAGGGAAAGCGAGGTCCAGGGCGCAAGGGCGCGGGAATGGTGCGGTGTGGCCCGCAGCTTCGTCGTTCGACTCCATCCATGGTGTGGACGATTCGCGCTGGCGTTGGAGCAGAGTCCGGCGTCTCCTCGTCCGCACCCCGCATCCCACCGCATAGGTATCACGCGGCCGCGGACTGGCGCAAGGAATTTTGCCGGTCAAAAAGATTTCGGGTGGGGTCGGGGCAGCTCGCGACGCGCGACGACTCTTATGGGAGGGCAACGTCAGGACTGGCGGTCTGGTTCAGGCGCTCCACGTGCCACCAGCCGTCCCCGATCTCGTCGATGAGCGGAATGCTGTCCCAGGAGCCGCCTGCCGTGTCGGCCGACTCATCGGCATAGCCGCCGATCGAGAGCGAATCCAGTAGGCCTCGCCCCGCCGCGACGATCGGTCGAAGTGGAGTCCCAGGACCGATGGTTCCGGAGAAGTGATAGCCCAGGAAGGGCCATTGTGGATTCGGCAGGACCATCCCACCGTAGAGCGCGCTGTCCTTGGTGACGAAGCCAAATCGCCCCGCCGCGGCTGCTCCCCTGTGGCCCCAGTCCCCGCCCCAGACTTCGACGCCCGTGTCCTCGCCCATCAGGCAATGAAACGAGCCTTCATGGAGGCCCGTAACGCCGCCCGAGATGCGCGGGGGAACGGAAGTCCGGTAATACCGGCCGCTCATGGCGTAATGGCCGCTCGTGAGGTAGATCGTGTCGGCGTCCGCATCGAAGGAGCCGGTCACGGACTCCGTGGTCACACCATATCTGAGTGTCCCCGTGACCGTACCCAGCTCCGCGCTCGCACTGCTCTTGGGACCGAGCAAGCGGAGTCCGAACGAGGACCACGGGGCGGCCGAGTTGACAGTGAAGGTGATGACGCCCGTCTCGGCCGAGCTGGCGAACAGGCCGGTGAACGTCTGCGAGTAATTGGTCGGAGTGGACGGGGTTTCGTGATTGCTGCCGCCGTCGTCGTTGCTACAGCCCGAGATGAATCCGGCGGTGAGGACGGCCAGGAGCCAGGGGACGAGGGGATGCGTGCGCGTCATGAGCCCTCGCTGCTACGTACCGGTCTCAAGGGGGGACTCCAAGGATACCACAATCGGGTGTTCCGAGGCGCCTCAGCGGTACCGGAGCTTGATCTTGCCCCAGGTGGTCGGTTTCACGGGCGTCGCGACCGAGTAGTAGATGGTGAGCTGAGGGGGCGATCCGCCCTCGCGGGAGCTGAATCCCCGGGCCGTTCTGGTGTTGACCTCGTCTCCGATCAGCATCCATCCGTAATTCGCGAACGTCTGCGATGTCCAGCCGTGGACGTCGCCGGCGAGTCCGGCGGAGTGCCATATGTAGCTACCGAAACCACCCACGGTGAGGGAATCGCTCGCACTGACTGCGACATCGCCGCCAGCGCTGATCCAGGTGGCGCTCGGAAAGAAGGTGTTGAGCCACGTGGCATCTCCGGTCTGCGCCGGTGCACCCTGACCGAGGGGAGAGTCCGATGCCCCTTCCCCCCAATCCGCGAGAACTCTGAAGACGCGAATCTTCCGCGGCGTCGTGTCGGTGGGAACGTGAGTCAAGGTCAGCTGAAGCTGGACGCTGTCGATGATCGCGCCCGTCGGCACCGATGAGAGGTCGAATGCCAGGAGCGCACGCCGGTTCGCACCGCTGGTGCGCCCGCAATAGACATCGCTCCCCACCCCGCTGCTCAACGTTCCACTCTCGCTGAAGATGGTGTTGTCCTTTATCGGGGCGAGCGCGACCGTTTCCGCCCAGGCGGGCGTGGCGAGCGTCAAACCTAGCAGAAGGAATCCGGGGAAACGCATGGGACCAGAAGCGTACCCCAAGCCGCCCGGGAAAGAGAAGGGCCGCGGCCCGACTGCGGCCGCGGCCCGGAGCGCCCCCCTCGCTTCCCCCTCCCCACCTCACGGCGCCATGCGCGCATGCTCCTCGAGATCGCCTCCGGTCCCGTTCTCGCAGTACTCCGCCGTCCAGGTCCCGGACACCGTGCCTGCGTCGTCGGTCGTGGTCCACGTCCCGCTCGCGTGCTCGGTTTGCGTGTTCAGGGTGCCGGCGCCCGTCATGGTCCCGAATTCGGGATCCGAAGTGAACGTGAGCGTCCTCGTCGGCCCCGTGCCCGTGGCATCACCGGTCATCCGGATGAAGCCGCCGCTCGCGGGTGAATGGAGCCCGATCACGCGGTTCTGGAAGATGAGGAAATTCCAACGTCCCTGCTGGACGAGGGCGGCATTGAGATACGTCCCGCAATAGACCCCGATCTCGGCCTGGCTGCCGACGATGACCTCGAAGTTGCCGGTCCCGTTCGGTCCCACGTATACGCCGGCGATCGCGGGGAGGAAGCCCTCCATCCGCTGCTTTCCGACCAGGGTGTAGCCGCCGCCGGTGACGAAGAGCGAGTCGGTCACGGGATCGTAGGTCCCGCTGAGATCGATGGTAGGGCCGGCATCGACGTTGACCACGGCCGTTCCGATGACCGTGGCCTTTGCGGCGCCCGGCACGTGCGCCAGGTTCGTCGTTTGAATGGTGAGGTCGATCCGGCCGTTCTCGTTCGCGCCGGTGAAGGTGCCGGTGAGCAAGGTGGACCCGGACGAACCGCCCGGCCCCACGGGATTCTTGGTGTCGTTGTTGTCGTCGTTGCATCCGGCGAGGCCGAGCGCGAGGACGAGGGCGGCTGCTGCGGCAAGGCGGCGGGCTCTAGCTGTAGCGATCTGGCGTGTGGTCACGCTCCATCTCCCTGGCAAGTAGGTGTCGTTCGCCGGAGGGATTCGGAGGTGGGCGTGCGCTCCCCGCCACCGGCCGCCAGGCGCCCGGTACTCGGGGGGAGGTACGAATGAGCCTAGAGAGCGCGTGGAGCGAAATCAATGGGCCGCGGAAAAAATCATCATGCCCGCGCTCGTTGCCGTTCACGTAGCCGCCGGCCAAATCTGTGCTAGGTTGACGGCCCATGGCTCCCATCCCCTTTCACCGCCCCTCGATGGGTCAGAGCGAGCTCGACGCGGTGGCCGCCGTGCTCCGTTCCGGGTGGCTGACCACGGGACCCCGAGTGAAGGAGCTCGAAGCCGCGGTCACCGCCTACGTGGCGCCTCCGGCGGATGCCATCCCTCTGGGCAGCCATGCGGCGGCCGAACGGGGTCCGCTCCAGGGAGTCGCGGTCTCGTCCTGCACCGCCGCGCTCCATCTCGCGCTCATCGCTGCCGGCGTGGGCGAAGGGGATGAGGTCGTGACCACCCCGTACACGTTCGTCGCGACCGGCGAGACGATCCTCTACACCGGCGCCAGGCCCGTGTTCGTGGACGTGGAGCGCGGCACGAAGAACCTCGATCCGAGGCTCCTCCCCGGCGCCATCACGCCGAAGACCCGCGCCATCGTCTCCGTGTCGCTGGCCGGGCATCCCGGCCGCGCCGCCGAGATCGCGGCCATCGCCCACGAGCACAAGGTCCCCGTGATCGAGGACGCCGCCCATTCGCTCACCGCGCAGATCTGGGGGGTGCCCGTGGGATCCCAGGCGGACATCACCTGCTTCTCGTTCTACGCGACCAAGGGCGTGACGGCGGGAGAAGGGGGCATGGCGGTCACCGCGCGCACCGAGTGGGCGGAGCGCATGCGCCGCCTCTCGCTGCACGGACTCTCCGCCGCGGCGTGGAGCCGCTACGACGAAGGCGGCTGGTGGGAATACGACGTCACCGAGCTCGGGTACAAGTACAACATGACCGACATCCAGGCCGCGCTCGCCTTGGCACAGATGCGCCGCGCGGATTCCATGCGCGCCCGGCGCGAGGCGATCGCCGCGCGTTACTCGGAAGGGTTGCGCGGCGTGGTTGGCGTGCCATCCGTGGCGGAGGGGATGCGCCACGCGTGGCACCTCTACCAGATCGCGGTTCCGTCGCGCGGCGGGAAGCCGGGGCGGACCCCCCTGGCGCTCGCGCTGAAGGAGGACGGAATCGGCACGAGCGTCCACTTCAAGCCGCTCCACCTCTTCCCCTGGTATCAAGAGCGGCTCGGCGTTCGGACCGGACAGTGCCCGGTCGCGGAAGCCTGCTACGAGGAAAGCCTCTCGCTCCCGATCTGGCCGGACATGACGGATGCCGAGGTGGAGCGCGTCATCGAGCGCGTGCGGTATCACGCCACTACTTGAGCAGCGTCATCTTCCGAGACTTCGAAGGTGGAGCGGAGACCGAGGTCAGTCGGTGCCCAAGATCTCCCGGATCACCGCCACGATGCGCTCCGCGGCGTGGCCGTCGCCGTAGGGATTCATCGCCGCGGCCATCGCGCGATAGCGCGCGGGGTCATCCAGCAGCTCCGACGCCGCACGCACGATCGTTTCCCGATGCGGCCCCACCAGTTTCACCACGCCGGCCTCCACCGCTTCGGGACGCTCCGTCTCGTCGCGCAACACGAGCACCGGCTTCCCCAGGGACGGCGCCTCCTCCTGGATTCCCCCGGAGTCGGTGAGGATCAGTGTCGACGCGGCCATGAGATCCGCGAACGGCTTGTACTCGAGCGGATCGATGAGATGCACGCCCGCGACACCGCCCAGCTCTTTCCGCACGGGCTCGTCGACGTTCGGATTGCGGTGCACCGGATAGACGAGATCCACGTCGGGATAGCGCTCCGCGAGGTCGCGCAACGCACCGATGACCTCGAGGAGCGGAGCACCGAAGTTCTCCCTGCGGTGCGCGGTGACCAGGATGAGGCGCTTTCCTCGCAGCGGAAGCTTGGGCGCGCGCTTGGGCTCCTGCTTCACGACCTCGAGGAGCGCGTCGATCACCGTGTTCCCCGTCACCGTTATGGTCGCCGGATCCACCCCTTCGCGGAGGAGATTCGCGCGCGCGCCTTCCGTGGGGGCGAAGTGGTGCGACGCGATGACGGTCGTGACGCGCCGGTTCACTTCCTCCGGATACGGGTACATGTTGTCACCGGTGCGGAGTCCTGCCTCCACGTGCGCGACCGGAATGCGCGCGTAGAACGCGGCCAAGGACGCGGCCATCGTCGTGGTGGTATCCCCCTGCACGAGGAGGAGCGACGGCTTCTCGCGCTCGAGATACGGCGTGAGCGCGCCGAGCGCGCGCGTCGTGATCTCGGTCAGGGTCTGACCGTCGCGCATGAGATCGAGGTCGTGATCGGGGCGGATCTCGAACCAGCGGAGTACCTGGTCGAGCATCTCGCGATGCTGCGCGGTGACGCAGACGAGGGAGCGTACGCCGGGCTCCTGCTTCAAGCGCCGGATCACCGGGGCCATCTTGATGGCCTCGGGGCGCGTCCCGAAGACGCTGAGGACGGTTTTCTGGCTGGAGGTCACGTGCGGCGATAGTACGGCGCGAGCCAAGGCGCGTCTACGCCAGGGCCGCGCGGCCCGGGGCGCTACGTCGTGGGAGCGCCGCCGTCCGCCCGGAAGCGCGGCAGCGAGAAGGAGAACGTCGAGCCTTCGTTGAGCGCGGACTCCACCCAGATGTTCCCGCCGTGCTGCTCCACGATCCCCTTCGAGATCACGAGGCCAAGCCCGGTGCCCCCTGCCTT
>Ga0207703_10000578_pt1 | contig 37417 bp, 60 predicted proteins | sample KBSSwiS12_FD_184304 | JGI IMG/M metagenome (GOLD analysis project Ga0207703, IMG submission 184304) | Switchgrass rhizosphere microbial communities from Kellogg Biological Station, Michigan, USA - KBS Switchgrass S1-2 (SPAdes) (version 2) | ecosystem: Host-associated > Plants > Roots >... | reverse complement strand
CTAGTTTGTAATTGAAAAGTTCCCAATGTAGTTAACGAATCATTGAATATTGCCCATGAGTCATTCTCATAATTATAGAGAAGCCTTGCGGTTGGAAAAATCCAATTTGTATTCCCTACATTGGGATAAAAACTAACTAACGGGATTGTCCAATAGGCCAAGCGATTTGGGAAGTCTCTGATTCCTTGCACTCTAGAAACGCCATTATTTAGAGTATTGAATTGGAAAACGAAATCAGGAATCTTAATATCGATGCGCTCTGCTTTATAGCTATCACACTCAATAATTCCCTTATCTCCCACGCTCACCAAAGAGGTGTCAAATTGGATAGCTGCAAATGTACTCTCCGCACCCAATTCACTATTGACTTTTTCGATTTGGAAAGGAGCAATGCTGCGACCTGTATAACGAAGTTGCCAAGTCGATCGCTCGCAATAAATAACGAGATTATCCCTAACAAAGCCAACAGATATAATATCTTCACTAGTTGGAATATCAAGAAATCCTCCCTGTCCTCTGATGTCATCTCTCCACGAGCCAGTAGATGGAGGGCCGGCTGCAAAAGGAATAAAAGGATTTCCGATTGTTGACCATCTAATCCTGTTAGAAAAGTTTTGGGCGCTTGTAGGCCCTGCCATTGTGTCGCCTTCATAGGTATTGAAAACAACCATGCGACCGCGATAAGGTAAGTTGCATAACCAATTGAATAAGGAGGTAGTCGCATCAATTTGGTTCCAAGTGCTGGATGTAAAATCTACCCAGGTAGTTCCATCTGTGATTCTTGGTGGATCTCCCCCTCCTGTTTCTCCTCCGCTTCCATTCGTCACCCAAAAGAGTTTTTGTCCAGATGTGGTAAATGGAGGATTAGAGCTTATCCAATAATTAGTAGACCAAAAGAAGTCAGTGCCATCGACACCAACAGCTGCTGCATTCCATGTGGTTCCTGGAATAAATTCTTGAAACGCTCCCGCTGTGCCGTTATAGATATAAGCGTAAATTTGATCAAAAAAGATGGTCTGATCTTGAGCGCTATTTTGAAGTTCTCGAGTTCTAATTCCCATCACAGGAAGAGAGGGAAAATACTCAAGTGTTATTACTACAGCCGTAACACCAACAGCAGGAGAAAATGAAAAAGATAAGAACCCTGTAGAATAATTTATAGTTCCACTATTTGTTCCAGGTGTTCCAACTAATATGCCATTTTGAGTTGTGCTATCCGAGAATGTAATGGCTCCAACTGTTATATTTACTGTTCCTGGTTTAATTGAGGCGTTGGGTTGAGAAGATCTAATATCTATATTTGGATCGTTTAAAATATCTGCGTAAGATCCAGTAGTCCCAGAAACCCCAGCACTTAAAGAAATTCCAGTTATAGATCTTTGAAGTCTTCCAAGAAGCTGATAACCTTTCTTTCGTTTGATACGTTCACGCCAGACATAGGCATTTTGTAAAACTGGATAGGCATCATCAGGCAAAAGAAAATTTTCTCTTTCCTGAACCAAGCCAGTCGTCATTCCAGTAATCTTTAGTGGAGAATAGCCAGCCATTAGAATCCCTGCCCAATTCCCCATCCAGTGCCATATCCATAACCTGTCTGAGTAGTGTTAAATAGAGTGATATTGGGTTGACCGATTTCTTCTACGGCTTGTCTTTCTAGGACTAAGGCTTCTTGACGCATGAAGCCTTCTTGTAAATTCTGCACTCCTTCCATATCCTGTCTATCTCTAAGTATCTCACATGCAGCACCATATGCAATGTATTGGGCCCACTGATTAAGAACAGGATTATCTGTAGTCTGCATAAATTGAGCTGGAGTCTGATAAACTTCTACTTCACATAGATAAACATTGTCTGGAACTGGACGGATTGTAAGTTCGTTATTCCAGAAGAGAAGATTGTAAGGTCGTCCTACTTGATAGGTTGCCGCCCATACGTTAATCATTGTTCCTGCAGCTGGAGCAACAGGAAAATTTACTGTAATTTGCGTGGTTACATAGTTCACTGTCCCGCAATATTGAGGAGTTAAAGAAAGTGGAGGAGAGGGAACTGGAAGAGGAGATAATGGAGGGATGGCTGGCTTCTGTTGATTCAATGAATCCAGATAGACGTTATTACCAACATTATTCTGATTAATGAAAAGCAATTGTCCTGTAGTAGTATTAGATCCAATTCCGAAGGCATCAACAACAGCTCCCCCATCGTCAATTATTCGTATTGGATTGCCATTTTTGTCTATTCCTCCAATAACGAGTTGGGTACTTAGGATACCAAAGTTTGGTTGGGGAAAGGGATTCTGGTTATTACCAAATAGGGTGAATGTGAAACTTGTTGTCACGCCATCTCCACCTACTGGCTGAAATTGAGTGGGATAGCGTGGATATAAATTGTAAAGTTGGTCACGATTTTTGAAGAAATTTCCTGGAATCCCTTCAAAATATACAGGGGCTCGGAACCCCTGTAGATTGTTTACATCGACAGGATATCTATCGACGTTTGGAATCGTAAGAAACTTGTAGACAGAACGCTGCTGGTCGATCTTAATAGCATATGGAAAATCATTATTATAAAAAGTATTAACAGCCTGTTGGATATCAAAGCTGGTAAGAGCTGCTTCGCTAGCGGAAGCTGTTAAGCGCCTTACTTTCTTTTCAATGAAAGTATACGTTGAGTCGGCTTGTGCTACTGAGCTCATAACATTCCTTTAATTTAAAAAGAAACAGGTACCATCTTATGCAACCAATCGCCCGCTTCATCTTTGTCAAGTGGAGCTTCATCTTTTCTGATTGCTTCTCCATCAATGCTAACTAGCCCAGAGCGTTTAGGAATGTGTTTCATAGAATCATTAACTTCTTTAACCAAACCCATAGGTACTTCATAAGTTTTACCTGGGATGAAATGCCATACTTGGATGGGATCTCCGCTATATCTGCAATAGGGCTTTGTCAAACGTTCATGCCGTCCGCGACTATTCATGTATTCGACCTTAACTACTTTGGCATCATCTTTCTTAAGTCTTTCCAATTCTTTCTTATGTTCTGGTTTGAAATTTTTGAACTCATCAAATGGAACACTGTTAGTTAGAGTATTGATCAAACCGTGAAGCTCTCCTGAAGCTGTAGCCATCATTAATTGTTGGGTCATATTTAATTTCCTATATTGTTTAGTGATTGAAAAGGCACCACGCCGGTGCTGTTGTTGTATTGCAAATTTCTTGAGCCATTAGGAGCAATAGTTGCTGGCTGTTCCACGTTTCCTGAAGGAACAACAAACGCGTCGAATAGAGATGAATCAAGATTCAATGTAAAATTTAATCCATTGATTTCCGTGATTGTTCCTATTAGATTATTGGCCTGATACATTCCATAAGTCTGAGGAACCATCAATCTAACCGCCATGCCTACAATGTATGTATTAGCCTCTGTGGTGGTGTTTTGTACTGCCACCCCTATCACCATAGGGGAAGACTGCGAAATGCTTGTAATGAGCAAGCTAGAGGGTATCTGGATGACTGGAGGCAAATATTGATTAGCCATCTTCCCTCAATTAAATTGGTTTTTTTAAGGATTGAACTTTAAAAAAACCAATTTACATTAAAGGGTGGTGATAAAATGTCTCCACCCATGTAAATTGCCTTTTAGAGAAAGTAGATTCTCCAAAAGGCAATTGTTTTTAATTCGACCATTTGCCTGACGCCAGGAAAATGATCCACATACTAGCTAGGAACAGGAGCATTAATCGTGCCTGTTTCCATTTTGTAAGCTGCCCATACAATCACATCTGATGCCGATCCACCTGGAGACTGAGCGCCTGCAGGAACGTACATATAAGGAATAAATACGCCTGAATGGAAAGGAATCTGTGTGAAGTTATACCCTGTTTGAACCCCACTAATAGGATTAAACTGAGTCGATTGCCCAGCAGGAGCTACAGTTGCAAACAACTGAGTTGTTGGCGAACCAGAGCTTGCAGGGAAAGCAAATGCTGTAAAGTTTGTTGTGTTTACATTGATAGTAAAGTTGTATGCATCAACAATTGAAGTGACAACAGCAGGTAAGTTTTGAACTTGGTAGTAGTTATTTAACTGTACCATTCCGAAAGACCCTGGAATTGTAAATTCCAGTTTTTGACCAAGATACACACTGTTTGCTTGAGAAACAGTAACTTGCGCTTGAGCCGCTTGAGTGATTGCGGTCACATACAAGAAACTTGGTTCTACTGGGGTGAACTGATTAACTCGTCTTACAGAGAAAGCAGTTGCAGCAGCAGCAAACCCAGAGGAATCTAACCCTAACAAGGTAAATCCAGATCCTGACACAGACGAAATTGTGAATGTCATGCCTGAAATTTGTTGCATCCCAACAGCATTGTAAATAATAACAGTATCCCCTTCGGAATATGTGTTAGTTACAGTGGCGACAGCGCCGTTAGCTTGGGTTATGGTAGTACCTGTTAAAGCTGCCTGCGGAGCAGGGAAACTTGTAACATAGGTAAAGCCATTGGAGGCGGTTGATGTTGAAAATTTATCAATGTTAATGGCGCTAGTACTGTCGGTTTTTTTCCAACGTAACCCGTCATTAACAGCTGTTAATCCACCACCATACCATTCCCCTCTGACTACACGCCCAGTTGCCTGAGTTGTTGCCATTTGAGTCAGGTTAGTAGTAACAAAATAATCAGCCCCACTTGGTAATGGAATGATTTGATTCACTGCCGTTGCTGGCTGAGTGAAAGTCCCTTGAGTAACGATTGTAAAAGGCATATTGAAAATCTCCTTATGATGGTTGGAATGTGGTTACATTCAAGCCAGAGATCCAGTTTTGGTTTGTAATCGCACGAGCGATGGCAAACTTGGCGTAGAGTTGGCTGTTTTGAGCAACAGAAGAAACCACCCAAGGTGGACGGTATCCGATGACAGCTGTGTAGTTGTTCTGCTCGATTTTTGCGGCAGCTTCTAAGCCATACATAGGAATTGTGTAAACTGTGTTGCCTCTTAGAGAGATTCCTGGAGTCTTTGCAGCTTTAGAGGAAACAAAGAAACGGAATCTAGAAATCGAGCAATACTCTTCTGGACGAATCCCTTCTTGAGTGGGATAAGCTGATTTGAGCAATACGCCTTGAACTTTCTGAAGATCAGCAGCCAAGTTAGTGTTTGCGAGTGCTATAAAAGCGTCTCGTACACCGCCGGTCGCAAATTTTAGGGTGGCTTCCAAGCTAGTTAGCATTGAGCGAGCGTCATTGCCAAGTAGGATGTTTTCGATGTTATTAACGTCGTTCAAGCTGATGTTACTTGGCTGATCCCCGTTCAAACCGCCTGTAGCGTTGATATAGGAGACGGAGCTTGCGAATAGGTCTCTCATTAGAAGATCCTCTTTTTCACGTAACCATTGGCCCAGCAGCGCTGTGAATTTGGTTAATGTTTTAGAGTTCTCCCACAGAACGACTTGTTCGTTAGTGACGATAGATTTAGCATAGATTTCCATTGTCGCATCGATATCGGTACGAACTGGAACTTCCGAAGCAGGATCAATACCCGAACCATCAAGTTGACCGCCATCAGTAGATAGACGCTCAAAGCGAGACATACGAGTTGTTTTACCGATATAACTTTCGGCATGGTGTAGATCGACTCCAAAAGAGTGGATCAAGTTAAACATTGGAGTTGACAAAAGGTCTTCAGATGCCTGAACTGGAAGCTCAGGAGCCATGTTCTGAATGCCTGTTATGCCTGTTGAAAATGACATATTAGCCTCTTTAGTAAGTTGAAAATTTACGTTGGATATGAACCAACTACTTTCATGCTTACGTTAAAGAGGCGTAGGCTCTTTGCTAGGTCGCCAACCTAACTTTTGGTGCTAAATTCACTCTATCAAGTAATTTATTTAATTCCAACAAAAAATTTTACATGTATGGGTGTTCATTCTTTAGGTGACCTTTAAGTTGCATCTTCAATTGTTGGATTTCGAAGCACATCACGGATAAAGCCATATCGACATTAAAATCATCTCTTAAATGTTCAGGAACATTTGCATCTGGATAAAATTCCTTGAAGTTATTAATGTTTTCTTGACGACGTTTATTCGCAATCTCTGCGTTGCTTGAAAAAGTGCGTCCTAAAGTTTCAATTTTGTAATCATATTCCACCACGGTTTCTCCATAAATCAGTGATTATTACCATGTCTTTTAAAATTGGAGAAGATAAGTCAATCTGATGAAGATCCCCATGTCTTTCATTCCAAGTATCAGCAAAACGTTTTGGTTTATTGAGTGCCTTATAATCTTTTCCAAATGCCCATAAAGCAAAAGAATCCGCATCCTCCTCTCCTACTAATTCAATTGCTATATCTCTTAGACGGACCATTAGCTAACCCCTTTCAGAATCTTCTGCATGCGTTCCCAATTGGCAGCACGCCTTTCCTCTGTCAGCCTTGCACTTCCTACAGCTTCTCCTGGTTGAGTGACTCCTGTACTTGAAATAGACTTTGGCTTATTGAAATTAGCCTCGGCTTTAGCAGCATCTTTCTTTGCTGTTGTCGTATTTGGAACAAATTTTTTTACTGCTTGATAGATATCTGACCATTTGTCATAACCATCTCTTAACCTCTGAAGCGGGCGGGACACCTCTGGATAGTGGTAATCGAGATAATCAAGATTTTCCTGTGAAATAACATTGTTAAAATCTGGGTAAGTTTGAGATAAGCGATTAGGGTATTCTTGTTGTTCCCTTTCAGCCCTTTCCTTTTGTGCTGCTGCTTCTCTTACTGCAAGAGCAGCCTGTACTTTCCTCTCTATCCTTTCATCTTCTGTCTCCTCTTGTTCTGTAGGAGCATTCATCCCATAATATTGCTGATAGGCTTGTGGAGTGGGGGCTGACTTTGCAAAGGCTGCTTCCATTGCTGCTTTAAGAGCAGACACCTCTGCTTCCTTTTCTGCTGCTTTACGTTCCGCAGCTTCCCTATCGGCTCTATCTTTCTTACGAGCTTCTCTGAAAGCGCGCCAATTTGGATCTTCTTGAGTGCCTTCTTCTGTTTTACTTTCTTGAGATTTTTGCTGTGGCTGCTGAGATGTGGTAGTTTCAGGTTTTTTTTGGGCCGGATTTGTTTCAACTTTCTCTGTATTTAAAATATTTTCTTGCTTATTGTCTGGGGTATCAACCGTCATATTGGAGTCTCCTTATGTCTGACGTAAACAAATTAATTGAAAACCAAGAGAGAGTAAAGGAAAATTTTGAATATGAGGAAAGAATGAGAAAAGTTCGTGAAGAAGTTGCTAAAAAGTTCAACGACTATAGGAAAACTCTAGCTTACATGGCAGCAGATGCACCCATTGGAACACTTTGCCTTCCTACAGTAATTGAAAATGCCCTACTCGCTCACGGCTTGATGCGTATCTACGATCTTTTCGATTGCGATTTTACTGAAGTCAAAGGGCTCGGTGTCCGTCGCATTGGGGAGTTGACATCCTGCCTTGATAAGTTCTTCTCGATGCTCTAAGAAGTATTCGTGCTCGGAGGGCATATTAATCTTTTGATCTGCTCTCACATAATTCCAGAAGTGGCATGGATCTGAATTGTAGAATTTATTGGTGATTTTGTCGTATTTCCAACCCTTGTAAAAGGCATCTGACCAAGCTTTCATTGTTTGGTATCTTTTATCTACATGAGGCAATTCATGAAGCTCCGCCATAACAACATCAGAAGGTAAAATCCAAAGACGATGAGTAATGGCATCTTTTGCTTTATTATACAGGAAAACCGACTGATTAGGACGAGGCTTTGGTAGATAAGGCCATGCATAAAATTTCCTGCGCATTAGATTTTTAATCAATGGATCTTTTGCAATAAGCATCACGATACAAAATTCATTCTCATCTATGATTGTCTTATGATTCTCAATGCACTGTCTAAGATGAGGCATGATCTCATCCGCGAGAGCATGACCTACTTCTAGAGCATTGTATTTCGTGTTGTCTGCGAGGGCTTTTTTTGAAAGTTCACCGGCGGTGACACGTTGAGACATGATATTCCTGTGTGTAAAAAATTTCTTTACACAGGAATATCAATAAAATATTTATTTGTCAAAAATTAGACAAGACCACACATATAATTTTTCTTATACTTTCTCCACTGCTGTCCTGTTGGATTTGGAATGAACTTTATTAGGTTTTTTCTTAGAAGTTTTGCTCTTACTTTTCTCATTTGGGTGCATTCCTTTTTCAGCAATTTGTTTCTCTAAAATTGGCATATCTAATTTCATAGGGATTGGAGGTGGTTCAGTAGCTGGCAAATCTGTGAACAGAAACCATGAATTGTCTGGTCTCTCAATAGATGGATGTTTTTCTCTGAGAAAGTCTTCTTCTGTCGGAGTGCCATCTATGTATAAATTCTCAATCTTTGTCACTTTTTATATCCAAGTTGTCATTTTTAGAACGTTTAAACTTGATCGCTAGAGTAGAAAACTGAGCCAAAACACTCACAATATGAGCCGGCCGATAGATCACTTCATAGTCATTATATGATAATCCATCAAGCAAGCATTCAATTGTTCTTTCCTTATCATTTTGATAAAGATATTCAGCGAATTTTTTTACATGAATATGAATTTGATCTTGTAAATTTTCTTGATCAGTTTCTTTCTCATAAATTCTTGTTATAATATACCCATACTCCTTGTCTAGAGCATGCGGTTCTCCATCAAAAATATATTTATCCATCAGTGATCACACTCGTTTGTTTTTGTGTGTGGAGTAGGTCTCATCCTTCCTTCTCTGGGAAGAAAGGCACCCCATGAATTATCTTCTCCTCTAGGAGTTAAATCCATGTTCTTTTCCCATTGCTCATTAGGAACAGCTCTGCCACTGCCTTTCTTAATGACATCTGCTGTCCTGTTCTTGGCATAGTCAGGATTATGATGCGTTTTTTTAGCCATAAAACCTCTTACTGTTTGAAAATAAAGTTGTCCTAGTTGGATTCGAACCAACACTCTTCTGGCTGAGCTTTACCCCTATCCAGATGCTCTTCCAATTGATGCTATAGGACTTAAATTGTTAATGTTGAGCTTTATGCTTTTTAGCATAGGAAGCTAATGCATCAACAGATTTTTTGTATTCTTCACTTTGATTCATTTCAGAAGAATATTTGCCATCTGCAACGCTTACATCTTGCATTTTCTTTTCCCAATGCCCTTCGTTAAACTGAGGCATTGCTGCATGCTTTCCATGGGCTTCTTTACTATGTGCCATATTGTCTCCTATCCAGCTATCGCTGGTTGTTGTTGAGAGGTGTTATTAACCCCTTTAATATACTCTGCAAGCTCTAGGTTATTCCTAAAGTTCTGTAAATCCATATCTTCAAGTTCTATCATTGTCTTAACCATTTCTAAGTCTGCTTGTGATTGCTTATGGACTGCTCCGGCATGAATATCTTCAATCTTAGCCATACGCTCATTAGCAGAAGCTAGGACGTCTTGTTCCCGTGCCATATCGACTTTAGCCTTTGCGAAGAGTCCCATAATCTTGGCATTATCCATCTTCTCTTGTTTCTGAGCCTCTGCTTGAGACTGTTGTACTTGTTGCTGTTGTTGTTCTTCCATATCAGCGATAACTTGTCGTTTATTCGTGATAAAGGCGGCTCGTATGATCGATTTATCAGCAATCTGCATGCCAAGCTGTTTAAAGTGGAGAAGCTGCTGGAGTTCCATCTGCCGTTGGGAAGTAGAATAATTACCCTCTTCGACGGAGACGGCATATTTTTGTGAGTGGGAAGTCCAGAAGCGTGGATCAGCATCATGACCCAAAATATTCCGCACTTTACCTTTCGAGAAGTTCTTTCGTATGGCTTGTAACCGTATTTTTCCATATAATCGCTGTGTATAGTCGAGCTTGTCGAAAATTGTTTGTAAAGTTGTAAGACCTGCGCCTTGTCGTAACATTGATAAGATACCAGATTTGTCGTCCGTCGCTGCTCCCAGAAGCTCTTCATTCACACCTGAAATTTTAGTAATATCCTCTGCCAGGCTATTTGAAAGCTCAAGTAGAGATTGAGGTATAGCCACAGGCTCAATTCTTTGTATTTCACTAGGCTGCCTACCTGCTTTAAGAGGTATTAGGAATCCATCTCCACCACTTGTTTGTCTAAAGCATTTTGGGTCTGGGACTACATCTACTGGATAAATCCATCCGGCATTCAAACTAGACTGAAGTAGCTGAAGCTCAATAACTTTGCGCATATTATAAAGGAATTGGCTATCTCTTAGGTTTCTGATGATGCCTTGTTTCCTCCACGCATATGCCTGGATGTCTTGTTCTATATAGCACTGTGTCGGAATGAAGGGGTATTCGTCAATGCCAAGTAAATTTTTTCCGTGGTATACTATTTTTCCAGAAAGGCTTATCACTAGCTTGACAGTAGGGATATCAACCTCTTTGACCTTAAGCCATGGTTGCTGATAGAGCACTCTTTCCATCTCATCTTTTTCAGCTGTTTCATCATCTTCCCATTCCACAGCTTCTCCAGAGATAGGATCTAATATGATTTTACCCTTTCTAGTAGTTCGATAATAGAATTCATCGTAGGTAAATAAGTTGTTGATTGCGACGTTCTGCAATTCGGCCTGCATAGGAAAACGACCATCTTTCATGCCTCCTGGCTTCATCTTGTCTATCTCTTTTGAATAGCCAGGAAGTAGCATTTTAGCCATTTGTTTGCTTGTCCAGCGTCTTCGCCAAATCCCGTTACAGTCACTTAAGTCTTGCTTCCTCGTGTACTGATCAATCAAATAATTATTATACTGAACCGAGTCCGTAAATAGGTCACCAGAGATTGGATCAAATGTAAAGTCTGGGTATAAGTGCAGGAGTGTTTCACCAGTATCACATGCTCCCTCAAATGACTGGGACAAATACTCCTGGAAACCATCCCGATCATCACACCATCGCATGACTTTATTGTAATCATCAGCAAGAGGGTCATCGCCATCGCTAAGTGGAATTGTAATTGTAGATTTTCTATTCTTGCGCTGAAATCCGCAGATCATATTGATATGACGACGGATGAGGTTGAAAAAGAACTTCTGGACATTTTGTGAGTTCTGCCCATATACTTGATTGTACAGTTGCTGGTCTCCAACCTTAAATCTCTTATCGATAGCTCCTTGGAGCCAGTAGGTAGAGTTGGTGGTGTAATTGGTTTGATAAAACCAATCCTGCATCTGCTTTAAATCTTTTGCCTGGATATCTGAAGGGTCGATATATCCTAAGGAATATTCGCCGGATTCATAACTGCCCATGAATACCTTTATGTATGTATAAAGATATTCATATCATATTTAAATTTTTAAGTTAACAAATTTTATATATCATCTTGGGCATCACCCTCATTATTCTCCACTCCTAAAATCAATCTATATTCATAGATGATCTTTTTATACACTTCACAAGCATCTTTTTGTTCCTTGTAAAGCCATTCCCAATCATGCGCTTTTATTCTCCAAAATTCGATATTTTTTACGTCTTCCATTAGAAATACCCTCCTGTTCCTGGGCCTATTGGTCCCCAGGCATCATCTTCGAATATTTTTCTACGATATTGATCATAAGAAATATTTTCATCAGGATGACTAAATTCGCCCTGAGGAAAAGCAGAACAGACTGCGTAGCGTAACGCATCACATATGTGGTCATTCTTCTTGACTGGCTTATCTTCTCCTCTATCAGCAGCCTTAGAATCCCAAGCATAGGATTGAAGACATTCTCTTAGAGTAGTACATCCCTTTTGGATGACGATGTTTTTTCCTCCGATGAACTTAGAACAGATTTTGATCCCCAAGAGTACGTCATTATTGGCATCGAGAACTGGTAACTCGGCCTGCCTGAGGGCGATTTTAAGAGATGCGGCAGCAGGATCGACATAAACAGCTGACACGTTCTTATAACCAATGAAATCTTTGATATCTCGAACCAATTCCTGGTCTGTTTTTGATCTCCCTTTCTTGGCAGAATCATAGTAATATTCCGCCTCCACTCTAATCTGGGGCCATTTGTTCGGCGTGATAGCGCATAGTACAGCTGCCGTAGCATTAGTTGTACCGTAGTCAACTCCCACAATATAATAAGAGGGGGCAGGGAATGGATTTTCATACTCGTTGTTTTTATCGTAACAGTCATAAATAGCTCCATGTGCTAATGCCCACTCTCCAAGGATATATCGGTTATACCACATACCAGTATAGGAAGCTTTGAGCTGCTGCTTATACTTTTCATCAAGGATAGGGTTGTCTTCGAGTGAGAAATTCCAACAGGCGAGATCTAAACCAGGTTTGTCTATGTAGTCTTTCTTAAGCCAATGTGCTGGGCCTTCAGGGTTGCAAGTTGCTAGAAGCTTTGCTCCCGGGACCCTCAATCTGCTCTCCAACATCTTCCAAAAAGGCTCGGGTAAATTCGTGGCTTCGTCCACGTACGCAAGGGCCAAAGTTGAGCCTTGTATCGTAGATACTGCCGACACGTCCGGAGCTCCCACAAACCAGACATCTCTTCCATATAGGCGGCTCATCTGTGCTTTCTCTGTTGGACATGGGAAACCTAACCTTCTGTATAGATGTGTAAGAATATTTCTTTGTATTGATGTCCTGTTAACGCCGATAATCATTGCATCGCCAGGTGGTCCATTCTTTAGATCATACATGAATCTTTCGAGACTTGAATAGGTCTTTCCTGAACTAACTGCACCTACCCAGATGTTGAATCGATGAGTAGCCTCGCAAAAGCTTCTATTCTGTTTCGGACTTGTTGCCATTTGCCCTTAACTCCGCAATTTCATGCTCTAGCTGCATAATGCGATGAGACTGGTCTAGCTGAGTCTGATTCGCTGCTAATTGATTAAGCATTTCTGGTTCCCGCTGACCTAACCTCGTCTTGCCAAGCCAATGCAATGCAGGCCAAAATCCTTTCATTGCTTTTTGAAACTGTTGAGCTTGAATTAACATGTCCCCTTCACTGAGCAAAGAAGCCGAAAAAGCCGACCATTCCATGTCATATTTTTCTTTCACTCTTGCGCGTAAAGTGTCTTCATCAATGTGAAATTTTTTGCAAATGTCAATCTGCTTACATCCAGCCTTAACGTATAATTCGACCATGTCCCAGTTGATTTCTTTTTTTACGCCCATATCCATTCAAGTTTTATTTATAATCTATACCCTAATACCAATAGGTATTCAAGAAATTTATATTGATCTTGACGCGTAAAAATGACAATATGAAAGGTGATAAACTTAAAAATCGATAGCTATTTATTGAGGAAAGCGATGAAGAAAGATGAGATGAAAAAGTTGTTTGAAAAGACACGTGATAGTCTACATCCAAATGTAGAGGTATTCGAGAGTTTAAGAGTATTCACAGAGATGGTAGCTGCTTTTTATGAGTATCTAGAAGAGAAGATAGACTTGTTAGAAAGACTGGAAGAGAAAAATAAAAATGCGCCAGAAGCTTAGCAGAGGGAGCAACGAGATTTTTTAAAATCAGATATTACATATATGTCTCGGAGGTCGTGGGTGCAAATCCCACCTGGCGCTTTAAATATCGAATAGAAAATGAACCAATTGAAGCAGCCCCCACAAAACAAGAGCTAATCCATATACAGAAATAAAAATAAATAAGTCTCTAGCTGTTTCTTTTGACATTATTTCATCCATAAATTCATAAATTTTCCATTGAAGTTGTTATATTACAGGACGGTGGCGTAACAACTTTACCGAGTTTTTTCATTTTGTTTGTCCATTTTTTGTTCATGTGAATAATAATAGCTTATTGCAGATGCCACTTCTCGTTGAGTCCTTTCCGCTGTCCACTGGTTTTTGTGAGCCAAATGAACAAATACTTGAATTAAGGCATCTGGAAGATGTCTCAAAGCTTGTGGATCAAATTCCAAAATACATTGGAAAATTGCGATAGCCAACTGATTGCGGTCTATTATACACTGACACTCCAAAGCATGCTCGCCGCATTGAGAACATTCACCTGACATGTTATCTCCTGTTGCTAGGATTAGTTCTAATCAAATACACCTGTTCTTCATCCATAGATAACTGATCGGCTATTTCAGAATCCGTTCTTTTCATTTCTTCTCGCATCCAGAAAATAACATCTAATCTAACTTTTAAGAATTCTCCCCATGGATGAGGCTTGTCGCATTCACCACTCATGTTGTATCACCAGTTTCAATGTAACTTTTAATCTTGCCGCTGAGTTTTGATAGCAGTTCCTTCATGTCATCAAGGTCTAGAAGCTCACCGAGTTCTTCTTCTGTCACAATTTTACTCATGACATATTTATTTCCAATGCGTTGAACCTCAAGCATAGCTTCCCAAATCCTGAACCCTTCGACATTTGGCTTTGTATTAACATGTTTAATTAAATATTTTAATGCCTCGATCTCGTCTCTTTCGTCTTCTCTAAGTGGTCTCATTTAATCCTCGTTAGGAGTTTTTGGCAATTCCATCCAATGAGTAATCTTATCATATTCATAATCTTCTTCAGACCAATCCCATCGCCATCCTTTAGAGGCATTAATTGCTTGAAAAGGACTATTCATTGGTGGTTCATAGAATGATACACTGCACTTGATTCCATTATAGACTAGGACATCGACGTGTATGGGTGGTAGTCTGTCATCAATGCTGATCCATGTCATATTATTCATCTTTAGCTCTTATCCACTTGCGACCTTTTGAATCGATATAGAAATCCTCTTCTAGAAGTTCCACTGTTATTTTATATCTTGAATCTTCTTTGCTGTATTGATAGATGAATGATATAGGACCTTCAGATAAGGGCTCGTCAGAGCGACTCACCAACCCACTAATTAATCGTTTCAGATCAGGAAGCCTCTTTACATATTCTTCTGTCATTCTTCCTCCCACCAAGATTTATAATGCTTCGATACCATTTTCACTTCTTCACAAAAATCTTTATATGAAAAATCACACTGATGATATCCATTTACTAAGACACTCCAGATAGCACCAACCCATAGGGTTCGTTCAATTTCTTCATTCTCATTAATCAAATTTATAATCAATTCGTAGGCTTTTTCCGTATTTTCTTGGTCGCTTGCTTGTGGAGGACGTATTTCTTTCATCTTAAAACTCCTAATGATAAAACTGCTTGTCTTCGTAGCGACCAGGCGACAAGCGACCTATATCAAGCCTAACGAAGTTGATACACCCCACGGCACTATTCTTTATGAGGATCAAAGTGCGTATACTGCTCAGTTGCCTAGGACTGGCTCACTCAGATTACGTCATGAGTCACGGCAGGTTTAAAGTCTCTGCGGGACGTTTATTTTTCATTATCTTTTTTTGGAAAGATAACCGCTAAAAGTCTTTTCCCAAGTTCCATTCTTGCTCTTTCTTCCGCCATCCATGTTTCAGGGGTAGAGATATTTCCTTCAACGCTTCGAACTCCTTTTATCATCATGATAGCATTCAGGATTGGCTCTGCGTCATCATCTCGGATGTCCTTCTCCAGAACAACTGTTAAAGCATAGTATCTATCCGTCATTTTTCACCTGGTTTTGCATTTTTTCCAAATATCTATATAAAGTAAAGCGAGAAATTCCAAATTCCTCAGCAATCTTGCTTTTGCTATCGCGTGATTGCATTCTCTGTCTTAGAAGCTCAATTTTCTCATGGTTCAGTTTGTGTTTAGATCCCTTAAACTTTCCTTGTTTTTTTGCGACAGCAATACCTTCTCTCTGTCTTTCTTTAATGAAGGCATATTCGAACTCAGCGAACGCGCCCATAAGAGAAAGTAATAGATTAGACATGGCGGAATCGGATCCATTAAACTGGAGATTTTCCTTTATGAATTGAACCTGAACCTTTTGTTTGACTAATGAGTCAACTAGATTTCTTAAGTCAAATAGGTTTCTTGCCAACCTATCCATGCTATGGACTATTACCGTGTCATCTTCTCGCACAAATTCAAGCATGTTTTTAAGTTGCGGTCTATTCGTGCATTTGGCAGATGCATAGTCTATAAACTTCTTGTCTAATTTTATTCCTTCAAGTTGCCTATCTGGGTTCTGATCAGACGTGCTGACTCTTATATATCCTATTCTCTTACCTGTCATCTACACACCATAAAAGAATGGGATTTTCTGTAATAATTTATAAAGCTTCATTTTCTTTGGAGAATGACCGTCTGGAAGAAATTCAAGACTGCCTGCAAGGTCTATCACCTCTGCGAGCCACTGGTTATGAATTTTCCTTTCATCATCATCACAACATCTATTGAATTCATGCCACATTCTTTCAAAAGGGTCTTTTATCTCACACAATTCGCAATCACTAAGATAGACAGGCTGAGGATTTTTTCTTTTTCGTGGTGTTTGTGTCCATTTTTTACATTTAGGACATCTTGTTCCACCTGATCTTCCACTGGCTAATATTTGTTCATCCCAATAATTATGGTCGCCATGGCTGATAGCTTCTTCTATACTGTTGCTTTGGCTCATTTTGACCTCATTTGATAGACTCAAGTATAGGACTTATGTTTACATTATGTCAAGTAGTATGTAATCAAAGATGATAGTGACAAAGTATTTTTTTTAACGATAGGTGTCACAGGAGAGTACCCTATTGTGACACCTAAATACCTTCGGGCCAATTTTCTTCTTTAACACTTTCATCTGGCTCCCATTTATTATTCAGACCAAAAAGATAAATGTATTTAAGGGGCCATTTAATTGGATAAGTCCCTCCATTTCTATAATCTTTTCCATATCCGCTTTTAAAACATCCAGGTTTTACATATTTGGCATAATGAATATTTCCTGACTTGAGCCAAACTTTGTAGAAGCCGCTTTTTGTGATAGGTTTCTCATCAACACTAATCCACTCCATCGATCATCTCTCTTTCCAATCTATTAAGTTCCTCAGCCATGTTTACGTTTCGACCATCCGAGGTCATGCACCTAGCTGTTCCACCCCATTCCGATTTCAACTCTACTTGATCTGTTCGGAAGTTAAACTTGCACCCACTCATCAAGCAATCTTTGCACTTGTCTATCTCACTTAGTCTTTCTCCAGTTCGGGTATCTTCAACTATGGTGTCGTGTTGCTTTCCGCATTCAACGCATTTTCTTGAATTTCCAGGCTGCTGCTTATAATCTGGATTTATCAAACCAGCAGGAGGGTCTATACCTCCAAATAAATCATTCATTGCTTAACCTCTCAAATCTTTTAAACCTTATTACGGCTCATGCTCTCCACTAGGTTACATATCCATGCTGGGTTCGTAATTATTCTTAGTTGTCTTGCCTTTCCAGGAATGCATTCATGAGAATAGCAACATGCTTCACACATGTCGTCTTTCTTACATGTATGGCAAGACCCAAAACATTCCCTTCTAAAGTCATGTGCTTTATGGCAATTCTGGCATTGAGTAGGGAAATTCATATCCTCAAACCTCAACGACTGCAATGATATCACACTCTTCTATGAGATATAGATTCTCACCTACAAGTAATTTTGGTTTATATTGGTGAGGCAGAACTATCTGTCCCACTTCGTACGATACTCCTGGGCTTTCAATCTTCATGTAACCCTTACATTCTTCTGGATACTTAAGAATGAGCAATCCTTTCTTCTCTATTGGAAGCTTGAAATTAGACGCTAAGACATATCCTTGTTTTGGTGTAATTTTCATTTAAGTTCCTGTATGTTAGTAATTTAGTTTATCCTCTTACTGCCTTAAACTTTTTCATCAATTTATCTGAATAATAAACCCTCTTCTTCTCCAAAATCTCATTCACTTTATAGCCTGGTACTCTTTGCTTTTTTACTTTGTTTATATCACGCTTGAGCCATCTCTCATTTGCCATCTTTATTTGATCGTCTCGATGACAGTTGGGTGAACAATAGACTCTATGCGGGGAGTTACTCTCGAATATCGTATTGCATTTCTTACAAGTAAATTGATTTGGCTTCTTTTTCTCTTTTGGTTTTTTTTCTTGGATAGGCGCAGGAACATAATCCAAGTCTCTAAGAACTGTAGCTAGAACTTCCTTATCTGTTAGGCATTCATGATCATGATATCTGTTATCTATGTCCCACCAGTAGACCTCATCGCAGTATACGCATTTCCTTGGGATTCTCGTCATTAGAATGCATGCCCACAATTAGGACATTCTTTTTTCTTGGTGCTGCTGCTTCTCTTTTCTTCTTCGTTTAAAATATCTTCTGCCTCTTTGCATGTTCCTAGAAGTTGTTTTTCAGAAAATCCGTACTTAAGGAGATCTATTGGATTCCACTCGTTTGCGAGGATATCATAATCAAATTCCCCCTGGTTTAGGTTGAGGCCAATACATAAGTGATCTATATCATCCTCAGATAGATGTTGATCTGGTACCCAACATTCCACTACTTTTGTTTTCATCTTCTTTAGAATCTTGATGCGCTGGTGGCCGCCGATGATTGTGCGATCTAGATTCACAATGGGTTTTTCGATCAGACCAAACTTAGAAATCAATGATGTGAGATGCTGGTTTTGCTCTTTCGTTATGTACCTAGGATTTTTTGAATGTTCTTTCAGTTCCTTGATAGGAATTGCTTGTAGTGTCCAATTGATCATGCTGCTTCTCCTTGTAAAATAATTCTTTTTATCAGATGTATAAGTTTTACTTCACTTGTTTTTTTTTGTACATTCGCTCACACTCTTCGCCTAAGGAGGTGGGCGATGAATGTAATACAGCTAGAATTCAACATAAAGAATGAATCAGATGATGAGCTTAAATTTTCTCTGATGCAAAAGCAGATTAATGATATGCATGAGAGTATGGGCAAAGTAAGGCGCAAGCTATTCTCTGAGATGGGTGAAGTGAAAAAGCTTTACCAAGAGTTGAAAGTTGAAAACGAAAGGTTAAGAATGAAGTTAAAGGAGATAAATAATGAAAAAACAGAATGGATATACACGACGGAAGATAGCCTCTTTGATGTCAGAGAACGTCAAGAAGCTTGTGGCTGATATAGATAAGCTGGCACTAGAAAATCCAGTAGAGGCCATAAGAATCATCCATGGTCAATGGAGAGAGGTTTGTCTGGAACTGCAAATGAAATCTCAATCCTGATACCAAGCGTCTTGCTCTTTTCTTGACCATATTCCCAGGTGACGCGCTTGTCCGAGTCTGCGTGTCCTCGATTCTCTAGGAGTTTTCCTTTTTTACTGAGATAGAACACAGACTTATCAGGAAACAGACACGCGCCGACCTGATCCTTTATCCATTTAAAAGTCATGCGCAGGTTGTCTTCCTCGTCCATAAATTGAGAAGACAGGCGTATAAACTTCACTATGCAGGGCAACACGATCTTCCTCTTCTCTTTCAAAAATAGCTGCTTAATGAAGAACTGCTGCTGTTTGTGTCTTTTTATTTTTACCCAATGATGCTCATAGCTGTTGGTCTCGTCTACTGTTTTGAGTGGAAGTTCCCAAACTATTGTGGCAATTTTTTCCCCGTCATTTTCTGATAAAGGCATAATGCATCTAACTCTGCAGCTAATTCTGTTTCCCAAACATTTGCTTTGTCATAACTATCAAAAAAACAGGAATATTTATAGTGCGTCATTCGTTCATCATTATCTACGAAGTGACCTTCATACCTTACCATGTAAAAATTATCACCATTAATTTGAAATATCTGAGTAATAGTCAAGTGTTCACACTCTCCAGATTCTATCAGATCATTTCCTTTTTCAAAAATTAACTTTTGTTCCTCTGTAATCATTTCACTTCCTTGAAGCAAAGAGTTTTTATGCAGTTATCTAGCTTATCTTTAAACCCGCGCTCAGAGTAATTTATCACAATAGGATCTTTTTGGGCTGCACAAAACACAAACTCAACGTTTTTGCTGAGCACTTCAATGAAAATATTAGGATGGCTGAATTTCTTCTTTACGAGCTCAGCAAGCTCTTTATTTTCTCGATCTGTATCCTCCCTTGGTGATGGGCATTTTATTCCATTGGTGGCCGCCCAATGAAGGAATCCGGCCAAATTATCTGGTGGGATCTTCTTAGACTTTGAAAGTTTAACCGCTTCTATCATTCTTTCTTCCGCATTAAGTCGTGTAAGCTGAATTTTTTCGTGATGCTTAAGGTCTAAATCTTTCAAGCATTCGTATATGGGAAAGTGAGCCGGCTTCTTTTTTTTTTGCTCGGTTTTTTCAAGCAACTGCTTTGTCTGTGTTTTATTTTTGTCTTTGGAAAGAGCAGCAGCAGGTAGTTTTGCTGCTGCTGTTATATTGGTTTTCTCTTGGTCTTCTGTTGTATATATACATTCCGCAAATTGGGGGGTATCAGATTCCGCAAATTGGGGGGTCTGCATTCCGCAAATTGGGGGGTTTCGTAAGCTTTTTTTGATTAACCCCTGATCTGTCACTGTATAAGAGTAGGTTCTGTCGAAAGGATTTTTACTCAAACATTTTTTTATTAACAATCCTGATTCGATCAACTTTTTTATTCCTCTACAGACTTTGTCTTCATCCAAAAAGCCAAAAAATTCCGCCATTTCTTTCTGGGTCTCATACATCCAATATTTGCCTTCGATTTTTTCTACATCTCGCTTGTCGGCGTTTATCCTAAGCCAATAAATAATATGATTAAAAATGAAGGCCGCCTCTATTCCAAGAGCTTGTGCGATTCCTTGATCTACGCTTAAATTAAATCCTGAGATTATTTCTGACTGCGTCACGGAAAACTCCTTTGTAAAGTTATTAATTTAACTCACAAAGGGCTAGACACTAAATGATAGGATATTGTAAGATTCTGGTGTCTATGCAATGGGATCCACCAATATCCTATAAAGTGAAGTGTCTAGCCCTTGTGTCTAGTCCTTCCTTGTGTGTCTAGCCCTTATGGTAATTAAGTGGCAAATAAAAGACTGCGGTGTTGAGCCGCAGTCTCATTTTAAGCATCCATCATTTCGTCCCAACCGACTAATTCGATTGCGACTCCTTCTTCTGACTCATCATAATTCAATAGTCCTTCGTTGCACAACTTCCTAAGATTCGTGCGGAAGGCGTTTTTGTGATAATACCTGGATAAATCTTTCCAAGTCATCCGAATTCTGTTGAGCTTGTCTTTTTTCTCCCACAAGAAGCAGTAGGCTTTTAGGAGATCATTCATAATCTGCATCATAAACATTTTAGGAGGCAGCTGGTTAAAGTCTTGGCGTATAATCATAACACATCCTTGGTTGTTCGAGGTATGTGTATCAAAATTTCTTAAATTATAACAATAAATTTTTAATTAAAAAAATGTATTGTCAATATTTGCCTGCTGTAGTACCAAGAAGATGAGGTGATCATATGAAAAAAGTATGGCAAGAAATATACCAAGGACTTCCAGAATGGACAATCTATGTGGCACTCGCGTTTCCCATAATAGCGACAATAATCGTTTTTACGACTGTTTGGCTCTTGAGCTAATGTGTGGGGGAAGATTTAAGCTTCCAAGGCCTCCAAACGGAAATGGACGCACCGCCATTTATTATTTAATCCTTGGAATCCTGTTGGGCCTGTTTTATCCTTTTGTTTTTGTAAATTAGTTCCACCTGGCCACAAGTTAAGTCCTCAATATTTTTCTTTAATCTCTTTCCTGGCATAGTGTGACCATTCATAATCCTAGACATATAGCGGTAATTGCATCCAACAAGAGAACTAAAATCTTTAACACTCATTCCAATTTCTGCCAAATAGGATTTCAATTTCATATAGCCTCCAAAAATTCCCAGGCCACATGTGTACCTAAATAGTGAATTTTCAGCAACATATTTTGCTTATTTGCAATCTGTGATTTTTTTTACTTGATCTAAAATAGTGAACTTGTTAACATTTCTAACGTAATCAAAAAGTGATGGATGCTGATTGAAGAAAATTCTTTAAATGGTAAGATCCAGTTTATAGAAATAGCAGCGTCAAGAATTCGTAATGTGTAGTCTGCCAAGACTTAACTCAAGCCGCTGCAGCAAATATCTTATTGCTGCTGATGGTTTTTATCAATGAGATTTTAACACCAAAGGAAGCAAATATGAATAAATCTACTGCCTTAGCCTTGACTGAGGAATCGAATTGTGTCCCTTCAAAACATTTTAACTCTAAGCAAATCGAAATACTGAAAAACTCCATATGCAAAGGCGTTTCCAATGAAGAGTTTGAGATATTCTTAATGGCCTGTGTAAAAACGCAGCTAGACCCATTCATGCGCCAGATCTATGCGGTCAAGAGAAAGGCTAAAAAACCAGATGGTACATGGGGAGAAACCATGACTATTCAAACAGGAATAGATGGCTACCGCTTAATTGCTGAAAGGACTGGATGTTATGCTCCAGGGCCAGAACCAACATATACTCACGATGGATCAGGGAACATACAATCGGCTACTGCTTACATCAAAAAGCAAACGAGAGATGGTACTTGGCACACAGTCTCTGCTAGCGCATATGTGGATGAATATATGCAAACATTTGTGGATAAAAGCACAGGAGAAAAGAAACCAATGGGAATGTGGGGAAACATGCCCAGAACAATGCTTGCAAAGTGTGCTGAAGCGCAAGCTTTAAGAAAAGCGTTTCCTGCAGAAATGTCTGGGGTCTACACAAAAGAAGAGATGCAACAAGCAGATCCAGTTGAAGTAGTCTCTAAAATCAGTCTAGAGCAGGCTTCTGAACTAGAGATGATCCTTGGTGAATGTGATGAGGCATATAGAACATGGGTTATGGATTTCCTTAAGAAGAAATATAAGACGGATAACCTTTCTGATTTGCCCGCTGACATATACCAGCGTATGAGAGATGCTGCTGTAAAAAATATGGAAGCTAATCACACACGTCAAAGAGCAGAATCTGAAAAGTCTCCTGAACTACTCACTGCGGAGATACAATGACTGCAGAAGACATTATCAGAGAAGTTCAGAATAACGCCTCCGAGTATATGCAAGAGGTGAAAGAGCCACGAGATTTACTCGTGGCTATATTAGCAAACAAGTTGTCTGCTGCATTAGATCATATCCAATATTTAGAAAAGAGGTTACAGCATGTCAGCAGACACTTTTGAGATATTAGATTTAGTTCAAGGCACACCGGAATGGCTGGCTTTGAGAAAGAAAAAGATAACTGCCACAGACGCTCCTATCATCATGGGAGTCTCTCATTGGAAGACTAGAGTACAGCTTTATCATGAAAAGTTATCTGATGCGCCTATCTCTATTGTAAACGAAAGGATGCAGAGAGGTATTGATTTAGAACCCATCGCTAGAGATCTTTTCTGTTTAAAAACGGGCCAAAAGATGAGTCCCAAGGTCTTGGTTAAAGATTGGGCCATGGCATCATTAGATGGAATGAATGCTTATGGTACTGTAATTGTTGAAATCAAATGCCCTGGTGAAAGAGATCATGCTGTAGCCATATCTGGAAAGGTTCCAGAACACTATTATCCTCAATTACAACATCAAATGTACGTTGCCGGCGTACAGTTGATCTATTATTTCAGCTTTGATGGTGTTGACGGAATCATTGTTGAAGTTAAAAGAGACGATGAGTATATCGAAAAAATGATCCAAGAAGAGAAAAAATTCTACGAATGCTTAATGAATAAAATTCCTCCTGAACCAGCTGAGGGAGATTATATAGAAAGGAATGACCCACTATGGGAAGAATGTGCTTTAAAATGGAAATCCCTAACAGAATCTATAAAAGAATTACAGAAGCAAGAAGAAGAGTTGAGAAAAGAACTCATATTCTTAAGTGGAGAATCAAACTCAAAGGGAGCGGGTATATCACTTTGCCAAGTAGTCAGGAAGGGAAGTGTTGATTATTCAAAGATTCCAGAGTTAAAAGAAGTTGATCTTGATAAATACAGAAAAGACTCTATAAGTAGCTGGAGGATCACATGCAATTAGATACTGGCGTAAAAAAAATTATATTTGTTATCTTCGTAATCTCTATGATTTGTAATGTTTCGTTGATGTGTCAGTGTAAAAATTACAGTGAAAGTATCAATAAAATGGAATGTGCATACCGAAAAAAGATCTTTGTCCTACAACAAAAGTTACATGATCACGGAATAGGATATAGAGAATAAAGAAAAAGTAAAGGGAGGGAGCAATGAATCCCCTCCCTTTAGCAACCTAAAAAAACGTGCGTCCATGAAAAAAACTAGGTCAACTTCTTTTTATCATACCCATGTTTTTTCTGCTAATTTTTTTTTGAATTAGCAACCTTTTTTCTTCGCCATGCGACCTTTCTCGACGAGCTTATCTCTTTTTTTGTCTGCTTTCATGAGCGACTTTTCTTCTTTCATCAATTTAGATGTGCCCTTCTCGAGCTTTTTGATTTTCTTGTCCATTATTTTTTTCCTTTTTTTGGGATTTTTGTGCCAGCCTGTCGTGCAACATTAAGAGCAATTGCTACTGCTTGTTTCTTTGGCTTTCCAGCAGCCTCTTCTCTCTTTATATTCTCTCCGATTGCTTTTTTTGATTTACTTTTTACCAATGGCATAATATGATCCTCACATCATTAGGGTTCTGATGTGACCATAAAGAAAATATTTTTTTGACACAAATAAAAATGATGTTTACCCTATTTTTTTTTCTTTACTACCTCTTGATTATTTTTCACCTCGATAACGACATTCACATCAGTTTGTTTGTTAATGGCCTCACGGGATATCTCAAGTTTGATAGCATTGTCGTCAGCGATGTCTTCAGCCGCTTGATATAGCTGTGGAAGGGCAGTGCACGATGTGAGAAAAATAAAATAAAAGAATGGGTATATCATAAAATTTCCTTAAGTAAATTGATGTTTTTTGATGAACATTTGGAGAACAGCACAATGAAATTCTTTTTATTTCTGATGATTCTTTTTTCCTCTGCATTCTTGTGTGCTAAAGAAAAAGATAAATCTTGCAAAACAGCCATCACTAGAGTGTTTTTTGAAACACATTCCTATATCTGCTTTGACAATAAATTCTACATTCACGATCCAGATTGCAGATGCGATTCCATGTGGGGAGGCGTCATTTATGGAGATGATGGAAATGTCAAAGAGACCATTCACTTAATTAGACCATCGGTTACCCCATATGACTAATTTCTGCATCTCTTTGAGATCTATTTTTATATTCAGTTTGAGAGAATATTAATTCAGCAAAGGCATCATCATCAGTTGGAATCATTGCAATCCCTTTTGCCTTCAATTTTGGCTCCCATTCAGATTTAAGACGTTTAAAACACTCTTCATACTTATGCATGAGGATGTATTTCAAGCGTCTTTTCATGTCTTCGTCAAATACTTCTTGATGTATATCATTCTTAATGACTTTTTTTTGTACTTCACTTAGTGAAAATAATTCTTCATCATTTACTGAAATTTTCATATTGTCCCTTATTTTAACATGCTAAAAATCCAGAGAAATGATTGTTTGGCGCTCCACTAGAAGCTGCAACCATATCAACTGCTTTTGTCGAACCATTTAACTGGAAAACGAGTTTTGCTGTATCTGCTGCATCTAAATCACAAATTACACTTCCTGATCTACTAGTTGTTTGTGAGATATCTGTTGCTCCTAATAATCTACAAAATCTAATTGTTAAGTTTGATGTTAATATAGTCCAACTACCGCTAGTTGGTACAGAAGTGTCCACAGTATAAGATAATTGACCGTCAAATTGATATTTACCTGTTACAGGAGCAGTAAAAATACTAGTGCTTAGATCAAAGTCTGAATTTTGATCAAATACTTCAGTGTCATAAATAATCGTATACGCTGTAGTATCTCCAGTTACATCTGCTACACCTGAGGAGAGCCATGCAAAAAAGGCTGGTTGAAGTGGATAGTTAATTTCTCCAGATGTTGCTACACTCATGATGTTATTCGTACCAAGGGCGGTTCCTTGGGAAATAACAAATGGGTCTGCTGTAGGAGATGTTACACTATTATCTACTCCAAAAGACCATGTTGTGGTTGTTGTAGAAGCTTGGAACACTCCATCCCCGGCAGAGGCTCCTCCTGATACTGCTTTAATCAAAGCCCCCGAGCTAGCATTTGTATTGTCTGTATTAGTCACTGTAAGCGTGCGAACTGTAGCTGCGGTAGAACTTGTATAAGTAAAGTCATTTATTAGACTAACGCCTAAAGAAGGAACGCCTGATGCATTTGTCAATACAACGCTATTATTAGCTGTTGGCAATGCTGCCATGACGTTTGTTGAGGATGCATAAAGCAGCGTGCTCACAGCATTGGTATCCGGATAAGTAGAAGTTGTTGCCACCCAATTCGTACCATCTGCTCTCAATAATGTCCCAGTACTCGTAGCTGTAGATGGAAAAGTAGATGTTGAGAAAGTTGGAGATACTCCTGTTCCTCCTCCCTGTAATACCTTTCCTGCTGCTGCTGTTCCTATATCTGACATGTTAGCCTCTTATAATACATTCCATTGAGTGCCATTATAGACTATATCTACGCTTCCCCAATTTGTCCCGATTACGAAAGAAGCAGATCCATCAATATTTTTTCCACTAGGAGTAATTGTAATATTATTGGCCGCAGCTGAGCCTACATTGTCTTTGATTCTGTGAATTTGCCCTGTTGTAGGAGATGCTAAAGGAGTGATTGTTCTTGCGCTTGATGTGTCTACCAAAATTACATTATCTTGTGGTATCGTTGTATAAGGATAACTACTTGGAGTTTTAATTTTTACAGCATCATTTGTTCTTACGAAAGGAACTTGAGTTAATACAGGATCGATAACTGAAGAGGTTCCGAGGAAAGATAGATTACCAAATTTTATTGTCCCAGACCCTGTGATGGCATTTGCATTCGAGGTTTTAATCGTAGAATTCAAGATATTTACTGTTCCAGAACCTGATGCTAAAGTTATTGCAGAATCTGTTCCAGAATCTAAGTAGCAATTTGAACAAGTTATGCTTGCTGTAGCTACGCTAGTAACTAACAAACAATTAACATTAATAGCAGATGTTATTATGGAAGAATCAGAAATGAATGTTGTTCCAGTAACAGTGGATCCTATACCATTACTAAAAAAACTTGAAAAAATATTTACGTTTCCAGAGGCACAGTTACTAAGACTTAGTGAGTTTCCGGAATTCGTAAAATAGGAAGAATAAAAATTAATGCTTCCTGTTCCCGTGTTTTGATATAAAACCGTTCCCCCCGATAATGAAACATCACCACGACAAGATAAAATATTGATGATAGCTCCCGTATTAGAAGCATTATTTTGTATTGTAGTGCCTGGGGAATTTGTATTTTTAAAAAAACAGTTTGTAAAATTTACAACAGTTGCGTTTGATCCATCAACTAGGATACCTGTTGCTGCGCCGTTATGTTGAAAATGTATTCCTGAAATGCTACAAGATCCTGAATATGTTGCATTAACACGACCGGCAATTATTACCTGAGCATCCTGAGCATCACATACAAATGCACTTAGATTGACTCCTGCTTTCAGTGTTACAGTTTCTGTATATGTTCCTGGTCTTATAAATATGGTTTGTCCAGAAACTGCTGCTGTAAGAGCTGAGGTAATAGTGGTAAAAGTTCCTCTTAAACCAACAGTTGAAGAAGGATCTACCACAAAAGCTGTAGTCCAAGTTCTATCTTCGAAACTTATCGTACTTCCAGAGCCTATGGTATCAAAAACTTGAATAGTTCCAGCTTGTTGACCCAATAAATTAAAATTATTGCTTATGTCAGGGTTGAGTTGCCCCCCAGAGTCTCCAGTTAAATGCTCAACAGCAACGCCCCCACCAGCTAAGCCAATTGTAATTGTTCCTGGGCCATTCGTTATTGAAACTCCAGTTCCAGCTGTTAGAGTATTTTTTACTACATGTGGAGAATTTCCAGAACCTATCCATAACTGGCCGTTTGCACTTAATGCGCCAGCCCTTTCTGTACCATCAAATGACGCGTTATCAGCGTGCATTATAGTTTGTTGGCCTGTGATAAAACTAAATCCCATTAGCCCACCATCCTATATTCTAAAAGAGAATTCCAATTGATGCTTGTTGCTGCCACTCCTTGGACTTGTAAAAGAGCATTATTACCGCTAACTGCAAGAAAAATATCTGCTGTTGCTAGAGCTGGCTCTTCGAACTCATCATGATATGCAGCTGAAATTAATGTGGCGCTAGCACCATCTGTGCGTACTGCACCAGAGTACCCATAACTTGCGCCTGCTGGAGTAGAAGAATTAAATGCCTGGACATTCCCATTGAAATAAAATGTAGCTGGTGTTGCTCCCAAGGGAAATGTTATAATTGTTGTTAGGGTTGCGTCAGCTGTTGTTACGGTGCTTGTTGTCCTATTAGTAAGCTGAACCGTCAATATATTCGATCCAGAACTACCATCAGTTTGAACTCCCTTATCATTATTAGTGGTGGTTTGTCCTCCAAAAACATCCAATATATTGGCTGCTGGGATTGCTGGAGAATTGACATCAGTTACATAGGATGTCGCCACTGGCGGAGGAACTGGGCCAGACGCTAGATTTTTTATGATTTGGCTCATTTTTACCTAAAAATTGTTTACAAATGTGTAGGCAATTGAAAAGCTACCGTTTGCAGCTCCGTTTCCATAAAAACTTGTTCCCTTAGGAAACGTATAAAGATCATCATCTAAAACCAATGCTTCTCCAGCAGAAAAAGTTTTCCATTGTGTTTTACTATTACCACCATCCAAAGAAATAGAAAGCACGACTGCAGTCGTGCTTTGATTGTCTAAAATAAGTTTAACTGGTGTATGTAAAAGCGTCCCAATTAACACAGAACTTCCTGTCATGGCTGTAATAAGCTCAGGAGCAGGAAGCATCTGTTGATAAAGTATGTAATCAGACATATCTATTCCTTAGATTCTTGAGCCTGTTTTTTAGCCTCTTCTGCCTCTTTCATCTTCTGCATAACAAAACTTTGCAATGCACAAGAAAAATCATATAGCTGACCAAGAGGGCAATCTGCATCGCAAGTTAGATGACATTTATTTAATTCTTCTAACTTTAATACTACTTGATTGTCGAGTTTCATCTATAATTTCCTTTGTTTTTTAAGTAGGTCTCACGATAAAGTATGCATAAGTACTGACATCGCCTGTTTGAGTTGAACCTGGGGTTCCTAATATCACACTTGTAACAGTGAAGCTAGCTCCTGCACTTATGGTATAAGTTAATACTCCCAATGTTGTTGAAGCTGCAACACCTGTTCTTGTAAGTATAATTACATCCCCTGCAGCAATATTCGTATTGGCAATTGTCTGAGTGCCAGCAGTCAAAACTCCTGTTCCTATGAAGTCTGTAACCGCGCCACCATTAACAAGAAGCGTTTTAGCGACAGTTGCGATAGATAAATGTCCGCCTGTTATGTTTACGTTTCCAGAGCCAGAATTAATTGTGGTTGTGCTTGTACTGTTTGTTGAGCCGAGGCTAACTGTATTTGCGCCAGCCCCAGTTGCAATTGCTACTGTTTTTCCACCAGTAGAATTAGCGATATTAATGGTTTGTGCGCCAGTTCCTCCTGCAATTGTCATAGTACCAACATGGGCACCAGATCCACCAATTGCAATCGTACCTGAAGTCATCGCATCGCCGATTGAAAGACTGCCAGCAGTCTGTGTATTGGCGATCGCAATTACGTTTGCACCAGTTCCACCGATGCTAATTGTTTTTACAACGGCAGCCCCTGTCCCGATATTCAAGGTTGTTGCTGCTGCATCTGCTGAAATGGAAATAGTTCCAGTTCCTGTAACAAGACCGAATGTCCCGTTACTAGATGTCCAAGATGAAGCACCCGATCCCGCCACTAATGCTAACGATGAAGTGGAGTTTGAACTCCCTAGAGTTACTGTTTTTACTGCGGCCCCTGTTGCAAAAGAGACAGTTGTGGCAGCTGCATCGGTAGATATTCCTAATGCACCAGTCCCAGAATTTATTGTTAATGCACCATTTGTTGATGTTAGACTTAGAGCGCCACTTCCAGATCTGATAGCTGTTGATGAAGTGGAGTTTGTTGAGCCGATTAAAAGTGTTTTTACTGCTGCTCCAGTGGCTAAAGATACAGCTGTTGCTGAAGCGTCTGTGGAGATGCCTAGAGCACCTACGCCAGAATTAACAGTTAAAGCACCACCTGTTGCTGTTACATTCAACGCTCCAGAGCCTGACTGGACTGTAGTAGTGCTTGTGGTGTTTGTAGAGCCCAACGTTGTTGTTTTTACGCCGGCTCCAGTGGATAGATTTACTGTCGTAGCTGCTGCATCTCCAGAAACTGTAATAACACCGGTTCCTGTAGCTAGTGTAAAGATACCGTTTGTGGTGGTGTATGTTGATCCTGCTGTACCTGTATCTATGTTAACTGCTGTAGCACCAGTGACGTTACCAATAGTGATAATCTTAGCAATAGAGGTACCAATATTGATTGCCCCTGTCCCTGAATTTATTGCAACTGCTGTTGTAGATGTGACGTTACCTATGGATACGGTATGCGCAACCGCATTTGTACCGATATTTATGCTTGAACCGGTACCACCGTTTAAAGAAACGCTTGTTGTTGACGTGCTATTACCAATGGCAATCGCACGAGTTCCTGCGGTACCTATATTAATATTTTGAGATACTGCATCATTACCAATTGAGATAACACCTGCCGAGCTATTTAATTCTAACACCCCAGCCGAATCTAAAAGAAGAGTATCTGAGGAAGCTGCAGTGATATCTCCAGCACCAGTAGAAACTAAAGCGATCCCACCAGTCCCAGAATTTAAAACTAACGCTGTAGCCCCAGTGATGTTACCAACAGTGATTGTTCTAGCTCCTACAGTACCTAGATTTACTGCTGACGTATCATTATCCGTGGCTAAGTTTAGCGCTGTACCTGCTGTGTCAATCACTGCGCTTGCATCTGCGGTGAATAATCCGGTAGCTTCTAATGTTGTGAATTTACCTGCTGCTGGTGTGGTGCCTCCTGATGCAGGTGGAGAAGCAAATATTGTTGTGATATTTGCAGGAGTAAGGACAGTATTTGCTCCTAATGGGGTTCCATAAGGAGAGACGACATCCGCATTTGTTGCTAGGTAGGAAATACCTTTAGTGACAGTAGAAGCATCTGGGGATCCAGCGATTGCCAAGTTATCAGCATAGAATTTAGTGGCAACAGGTTCATGATTGTCAGTTAAGATTACAGTTCCGTAAGTTGTAGTTGTGGCTGGCTCAACTCCACCTGTATCCCAATTTCCAGCGCCGCTTGTTTCATAAATTATCGGTGGGTTTACGCTATTATCTTGCCAACGTGTTCCTGGGTTGTAGATATCTTGTGAGGTAGGTGCTCTTTGAGCATATCCAATGAATTGAGGATAAACAAATCCATCCACGCCGGTTGCAAAAGGGGTTCCACCGGCAGTATTACCTAGAGCTGCTGTCATAATGTCTCCATATATAGTTAAAAAGAAATAATCCTATTGAGGAAAAAATAACTAATACGACGGCGATCTCGTACAACAGCCCGTGGAGAGCGACTCCACCTACGCTAATCACAATTTATCAAATTATTTTTTTAAACACTAGCAAAAAAAATTTATCTTATTTTACGATAATTAAAGTTGCCTGCTTTGATATATTGATTCATAGCAGCTCCCATGCTTGGGTTCTTTCCAACCCACCACTCGCCATATTCATTTTTTCCTTTAGTTTTTGCACTGGCATTCCCTTTAGCAAACGCTCGATAAATATTTTCAGGAATACCATCATATTCATATTCTGATCCGCCTTGGAATCGCACTTTCATTTTTCCACTCTCTGGATCGTATGCAGTTCCCCAAATATTCGAGCTATTGAGGTCTGCGTGTTTAATTCCATTGATATAGGGCTGCTGTCCAGCCGGCATCATTTGATTAAGCTGATTGATTGTCTGGCTTAACAGTGTGGGATTAGCAAGCAATGCTTGAGTTTCATTGCTAGGAAAATCCCTCAGGTATGAGATAAATGCTTGCTCTTGCTGTCCTGATAAAATCCAAAGAAGTTGCGCGTCATTAGAGGGAGTTGTTTGGACTTGGCCGGAAGGTTGACGCTGTCCAATTTCGCTTCTTAATTGATCAATACGTTGTGTGGTCGCCTCTAATTCTTGAGCCAAAGCACCCTGAAACTCATCGGATAACGACTCTCCTGATTGCAGAGCATCCTGTATTCCTGCCAGCAATTCATCAATTAATTGTTCAAGTAATTCAATCTCTTGCTCTGGATTCACTGACCGCCCCTAGCTTGTTGAATCTTTTGAAGAATTGCCATTAGAGCTGCCTGTCCTTGTCCTGGTTGCTGCTGTTTCCCATAACCTTTTTCAAAACGTTCAGTTTCTTGCTCGACTAGGGACTTCTTTTCCTTGTGTTTATTAAATTCTTTAACAGCTTGTTCTTTCGTTAAACCTTCTCCATAAACCGTTTTAAGAATGGCTGACCATGGTGATTTATGATCTTTTTTGATCATCGAAATGATGTTCTTGAAATTTTTATTTCTTTCCGCGTCGGCTCCGGCTTCTAAAACACCTCTTCCTTTTGAAATCTCTCCTTTAAGAAATTGATGCAGTTCTGGGGAATATTGACTGATGATATTTCTGTGTTCCTTAGGCTCTTCTTTAGAACCTTCGCTGCTCAACTTGTCTTTGATAAAATTAAGTCCATCTTCAACGTTCAAACCCATCTCTTGGCCCTTTTTTAGAAAAGATCCAAGCTTTGGACTGATCTTATTTATTCCTTTCATAGCCAATGCAGATGGAATATATTCATTGAGAAAGGGCATGATTTTTGATGCAAGAGGACTTGCTATAGCTGCCGTTCCTAGACTGGCTGCGGTGGCTATTCCCTTTGACACATTTCCTCTAAATCTTTTGTCTCTCTCGATTTCTGCTTCATTTGCCTGTTCATCTGATCTTAAAACCATGACTATCTCCTAAAAATTGGAAGGTAAAGAAGATCTGCCCAGTTAGGAAGAATGCCTTTCGCCCCCTCGGCCAATTCCAACCTCTGTCTTTCATTCAATCCTAATTGGTCTTTGTCTTCGGAAATTTGATCCAGAAAAGATTGTTGATCAAAATAGGGATCTCTTTCAGAAAGCCTTCTCACTATTGCCAGAACACTATCATCAGGGCCGATATCATTTTCAATTTCGATAGCCGCTTTCTTGGCTTCCTGAAGTTTAGTTTCGGGTTGATAATTTGTAGGCGTTGAAGATTTATAATATGATAAGTATTTATTTATTTTCTGATTAGGAGGATAAGCCACGCTGGCTGCCGCCTGGGCAGACATTCCAAAATCTTCCCCTTTAAGAATATTCTGAAATTCCTCAAGATTTCCTGATCTTTTAAATATTTCTTGATATTCCTTGAGTTTTTTATGAGAAGAATCTCCTTTAAGGAAGTTTTCCAGCCCTGTTGTTTTTCCTAATGTTCTCATTTTATCTTTAGCAATAGCAGTCCTATAAAGCCGCTCAGACCAATCGTTGGCTACATTATCAATGTCTGCCTTTGGATTTTTGATTAAATCTCTAATCATCCCTCTTTCTGCAGCAAGAATCATAGGCCCTTCGACATCCTTATAGACGTTTTCTCCTGCCTTCTGCAGTTTTGTTTCGAGATGACGTTTTAATGTGTCTCTGACTTCTCCTTTTGCTTCCTTGATATCTGCTTGACGTTGCTTGTAAGCCCCAGGCTCTGCCAAATCTCGTGATTCATCATCTTGTTGCAAATCTCTTGCTTGATCAGGCAAAAACCCTTGATCAATGTAATTGGCTATAGTTTCCTGTCTCTGTTGTGGCGTCCATGGTAGACGTGTAAGATTCTGTCGATTCAAAGCATTCCCCTCTGCTACTTGAGGAACGTTTTGATTAGGGGGTGCATTGGGTGTTTGCTGCTGATTGTTTACCTGTCCGACAGGTGGCATGTTTTGTCTTTGTTGACCACCTTGTTGAGGCTGTAAATTAGCAAACTGAACATCTCTTATTTCAGGAGCCCCACTAGGAGAAGCTTGCGGTTGCATTCCTGCTGCCTGCTGTCCTGGACGTGGATTACCACCAGCGCCTTTTCGATAAGCATTTCCTTGATTCTGAACCTTTGCTAATTCAGAAAATGACTGAATCATCTGTGGCGTAATTCCAGGAATAGAGGAAAGTCTAGCCAATTGTTGTATAGGGGTAAGATCTCCAGATTCCTTCTCAAAATTTTGTAACCCCGAAGCAAGTCGGCTTCTTTCGATCTCTTTAGGTAGTTGCTCGGCTAATCCTTTCCCGATACCAGTTCCTATTCTTCCAAAAATGTTACCTTGTTTTATGTATTGAACCATATTTACCTCTGCATAAAGTTAGGTAATTGAAAACCGCCGCCTGTTGGACTCGCTTTAGGCGCACCAGACCCATAAGGCCCTGAATTGGCTCCAACTTTATTCCCACCGAAAGAGTTCTTTAACCAACTGCCTGCCTGGTATCCAGCTGCGCCCCCAGCAGGGCCACCACCTAAAAATCCTATTCCAGCTCCAACTAATGGGGCTGCTTGAGATAAAAAACCTTCGGTTCCTGGTTCAGTAACCATATTTTGGCTGTAGTTGCGTAATCCTACTTCCCCTATATTTTGCAACCCCTGAGCGCCCGAGTGCCGTAGATTAGCTCTAATAGCACCAAGTCTTTCAGATAGGTCAGTAGCCCCTTGAATTTGAGCGTTTCTAAATCCAGAACTGGATAATCCTCCAGACCCCATGCCAGCGAATTGCTCGGATATCCCAGGAACTATATCTTCATTATATTGACGGAGTTGAGGAGCTGCAAAAGCGTCGAAATCAGCACTATTATCGCTTAATAGATTGCGATAATAATCTGCAGCTGTACCGAAAGCTCCTCCCGCTCCTGGATTCATTCCAGCATTAACAGCTTGTCTGTAAAGATCTTCTTGTTCAGGACGTAACGTAGAAACATTTTCTCTTTTCTCCGGAGTTCCAAAAGTAAAATCCCTAATTGAATTCTGAAGAGGGTTTTTTTTACTGAAAGGATTTATCCAATCTTTAAATTTAGGCATAATTAAAACTCCTGGGCTAATTTTTTCTAATTTCCTGCTGTTAATCCTTCAGGAATTTCTCCCAACATAATTTGTGGGATAAATAATATTTTCTTTTGATTGGAGGCGGAGGTTTTCTGTCTTTTCCTTCTCTCCACACCCAACAGCCTTTTCCATCTATCTTAATTTTGTTTAAAATATATTCTTTATTCACGCAAGCCCCATCACAGTTCTTGGATATACTCCATAATGACCCAAGCTCTCGTGTATGCCGCTCCGACAGTTACATAAATATTTGTCGCATCGTAAGTAATAGTATCCGATCCATTTGGTAAAGGCTCTCCAGTCAGTGCCGTTGCATTTGTTGCCGCCCCAAACATCTGAATCAAACTAAAATTTGCATCAACAGTCACTTCGTGTGGCTGCGTATTAAGACCTACTGTCAGTCCTGGAAATGTGATCACCTTGCGCAAGATTGTACGAAATTGCTGCGAGGATCCTCCGCCACTGGCAATATTCACTCCTGGAATGAATGATTTCCCTGAAAGCAATTCTTGGTCTAAAAAAAATCCTATCTCTCTTGCATTAACAGCATTAGCCAACTTTTTTAACTGCTCGACAATGAATGGCATTCCCTCTTCCCATGTCTTCGGGGCCACATCATAAACAGGCACATAACTTTCTAAATTCTGGCTATCTATAGGAATTGTCATATACCTATTGCCATCCAATAAGCTTGTACGATGCTTCCAGATCCGTTTCTAAACGTGAATCCTGTATTACTTACAGATCCAGTCAAAACAAATATTCCATCTCCCCCAGAGTTAGCCCTAATCCCTGTAACGCTTACATTGAAACACGAGGTAGGAAAAGCAATGTTATTTGTGGCAAAAAGTAATGGAGTTGTACTTGAAGCAGTTACAGTCTTAATTCCCCATTGAAGGATCAAGCCGCCTGGTAAGAAGGTGTATCCATTGGTTGCAGCGACAGGGACAAAATTCCTTGTCAATTGCATTAATCTATTTCCACCAGATAAAAAGAAAAGCGCCTCATCTGTATTGATACCGTCATTTATCTGCGCATTTAAAACTTGTCCATATCCAGTAGTCGCTGTATATCCATTGATCGGTTGATTATTAGGTGGATTGGATGCTGTCGTTGAAACAGGAACTAAGTGAACTGCGGTATGATAACCATTAGGTGGAGTTCCTGACGTACTAGTCAATGGCACGTGATCTACAAGAAATTGTGTGTTGATCTGACTAAAATTTGTTTGAAGATTCAAATAATCCTGATTCAAAGGCACGCTGCCTGTTGGTACGCCTGGCTGATATGACATAAAAACTCCTATAACTGGGTAATCCTACCCGCTTTTCGTAACCATAATATTTGAGCGTCTATCTGTACTTCTTTCTGCTGAGGATCACCTGACATTTGAAGATTCGAAAATGTGTATTGAAGAGTCAGGAAATTCGCTCTAGTGGCGCAGAAAACACGCTGCCAAAACTTAGTGCCTTGTTTGGCTACGGCATATTGAGAAGGTGCTGTTGGGATGATAGAATTAAAGAATGTGTCTGGAACTTCAGGAGTAGCACCAACAATTTGATTGCTATAAAGAGTATTTGATGGCGTTTCATCATCATAGTTTAGATAGACGTAAAGAGAAATTTCACCACCTGGAACTGCTGCCATCAAAATGTCTAAATATCCCATTTGGATATTTTGACCTTCGTCAAGAAAGTTAAACTTCTTGCTGTTAATGAAAAAATTATCTCGAACGCTAATTACTCCCCCACCAACATAAGTTCCTGCTGGAGAGCCGACCACTTCAATATCAAATTCATTCGTAACAGCATTAAATGATCTGAGTGTAAAATTATTCGCATCTATCACTACGATTGCGTAGATACCACCGTTAAGATCTGAAAATGGTGTTCCTGAAGGAATTCCAGAGATACTAATTACATTTACTGTTTGTTGATCGCTTTTGACACTGTCTTGTATGTTGTGATTTGGACTAGTGATTTCAGCAATCCCGCTGGCATTATTGACAATATTTGAGATAAAAAGACTGGGGTCATTAATAGTAAGTTGATCAAGTTTCTCAATAAACCCTTGTTGATTTCCTCCCACAATGACAGGATCACCAGCGTCATCATCTAACCATGTTTTTTCATATTCAATCCATGGCACAGAAATTTGAAGCCAGTTAGGGCTAGTTTGTAATTGAAAAGTTCCCAATGTAGTTAACGAATCATTGAATATTGCCCATGAGTCATTCTCATAATTATAGAGAAGCCTTGCGGTTGGAAAAATCCAATTTGTATTCCCTACATTGGGAT